>Ga0302302_1000098_pt1 | contig 50218 bp, 49 predicted proteins | sample III_Palsa_E1_3_FD_198766 | JGI IMG/M metagenome (GOLD analysis project Ga0302302, IMG submission 198766) | Peat permafrost microbial communities from Stordalen Mire near Abisko, Sweden - III_Palsa_E1_3 | ecosystem: Environmental > Terrestrial > Soil > Palsa > Peat permafrost | place: Sweden...
ATATCACCGGCGCCGAGCGCCGTGGTCGCGGCGGCCATGACTGCGGCCGAAGAGGACGTCGCAGAGACGATCGCGAAGCGGCTGCGGCCCACCAGGCCGTAGACGATCAGCCCCGCGAAGAGGCCAATGACGCCGGCCTGCGGCGGCAGGTTCGCGAGGCCCGAATAGGCGACGGCCTCCGGTAACAGCAGCCCGGCGATGGACAGGGCGGCAAGGATGTCGGCCGCATCCGCGAAGCGTCTGAGATTCAAGGTGCTACCCGACGATGGGTCCGCACCAGCCCGGCAGGAAGTCCGCTTCCGGGCCCTTCGCCAGTTTGAGCGCCCGCACCAGCGCCTGCGGAAAATCCACGTCCAGCAATTTGGGTTTGATCCGCCGGCGCAGGAAATCCGCCCACAGAAATTCGCTGAAGGGCGTCGTGTCCTTGGCGAAGCCGCCCGAGAGCCGCAGTTCCCCCGCGAGGCTGCGGTACGGGTCATCGTCCAGGTCCCAGATGTACTTCGGCACATCCTCGTAGCTGCGGCGGCGGCCACGCGCATCAAACGGATGCAGCCAGCCGCGATTGTCCATGTAGATCCAGAACGCATCACGCGGCAGGCGCCGCAGATCCGCCATGATGGTGGTCGCGATCACCTTCACGCCCTCCTGGTGCAGCGCCAGTGACAGGTGATGATGGTCCACGACGTAGTAGTCCTCTTTCGGACCCCACACCACCGGGATCATGTGCTTGCCCAGGAAATCGGCTTTCTTGCGGTCGGGATGTTCGCGCCAGGCTTTGCGCTTGGCTTTGACCTCGCGCATGCCCACGGTGATCTGCGTCGGGCGCAGCGCGCTCATCGGCACCGGATGGATGCGCGGCTCGCGGTTATAGGCCATGAAGGTAACTCCGATACCAGGATCGCCAGCCGATATAATGCACGCCGCGCCGCGCTACCGACACAGCGGTCAGCAAAAGGATTTCATGCGCCTGAATCCCCTCACAGTCATTCGTGCCACCCGCGCCCTGACCGCCGTTTTCGTCGCCGGCGCCGTCGCGGCGGTCTCCGCGGCGGAGCTACCCGCGGAGCTCGATGTCAGGCAACTGCAGGCCGCGCTGATCGCGCACCGCACGACCGTCACTGCGGTGGCGCAGCACTACCTGCAACGCATCAACGCTCTCGACGTTCACGGCCCGGCGCTGCACTCAATCATCCAGGTCAACCCCGACGCCGCGGCGCTGGCTGCGCAGCTGGACGCGGGCGCCGGGAAGGACGGCATCTTGTTCGGCGTGCCGGTGGTCCTGAAGGACAACATCGAGACGGCCGATGGCATGCTGACCACGGCGGGCTCGCTGGCGCTTAAGGATTCAAAGCCGCGGCAGGACGCCTTCATCGTGCGCCGACTGCGCGCCAGCGGGGCGCTGTTGCTGGCGAAGACCAACCTCAGCGAGTGGGCCAACTTCCGCTCCAACCGGTCCACTTCGGGCTGGAGCGGTCGCGGCGGGCTGACGCGCAGTCCCTACGACACGACCCGCAACGCCTGTGGCTCGAGCTCCGGATCGGGTGTGGCCGTCGCCGCGGATCTGACGGTGCTGGCGGTCGGCACCGAGACCGACGGCTCGGTCGTGTGCCCCGCGAGTTTCAACGGCCTGGTCGGGATCAAGCCGACCGTCGGCCTGGTATCCCGGTCCGGGATCATTCCCATCAGCGCCAAACAGGACACCGCCGGGCCGATGGCGCGCAGCGTCGCGGACGCTGCGGCGCTGCTGACGGTGCTCGCAGGGTACGATCCGGCCGATCCGGCGACGGCGCCTCTGAAGGCGGCGCCCCCACCGGACTACCGCAAGTTCCTGGATAGCGGTGCATTGAAGGGCAAGCGCATCGGCGTCGTGCGCAAGCTCGCCGGCTTCGACGACGAAGTGGATGTGGTCTTCAACCAGGCGCTGAAGGTGCTGCAGGCGCAGGGCGCGATTCTCGTGGATCCGGTGGAGCTGCCGAATGCGGACAAGCTGGCCCCCGACGAACTGACTGCGCTGCTCTACGAATTCAAGGACGGGCTCAACCGCAACCTGGCCGCCCGGACCGGGACCTCGCCGCGGTCACTGGCTGAGGTCATCGCCTGGAACAAGGCGCATGCCGCGCAGGAGATGCCCTGGTTCGGCCAGGACATAATGACCGATGCCGAGGCGAAGGGGCCGCTCACGGATGCGGCTTACGTCCAGGCGCGGGAACGCGCCCAGCGGCTCGCGGGCCGGGAAGGCATCGACGCGGCGCTGGCACACGATCACCTGGACGCGCTCATCGCGCCCACCGGCGGCCCCACGTTTGTCAGCGATCTCATCAACGGTGACCATATTCTGGGTGGCGCCATCACCGCGCCGCCGGCCATTGCCGGCTACCCGCATATCACCGTACCGATGGGCGCGGTTCATGGTCTGCCCGTGGGCCTCTCGATCGTCGGGACGGCGTTCAGCGAACCCAAACTCATCGGCATCGCCTATGCCTACGAGCAGGCCAGCCACGCCCGGCGCCCGCCGCACCTGCCCGCTGCCGTCAAGGCCCCGAATTGAACATGTCGCGCGTCATGCGCCAGGAACCGTCCGGCTGTCGCCGGTAGATCCGCAGGAACGAGCCCTTGGCCGTGCGGGCTGCGCCACCGGCCTTCGGCGTAGCCGTCGAGGTGAACGTGCCGCGCTGATACGCGAGGTTGCCGTCGATCACGGTCTCCACCGGATACCAGTGCTCGTCGGTATTGAACTGCTCGAAGTACTTGGCATTCGCGGCATCGTTGGCCGCCTTGCCCTCCAACGGCGCTCTGCCCGGGATCAGCATGATGTGATCATCGTCCGTCAGGCTGCTCAGGGTGGGCATGTCACCGCTGTTGATGGCCTGGACGTAGCGGCTGTTGAACGCGGTGATGGCGGCGAGGTCGGTTGCGTTCGGGACCGGCGCCGGCGTTGCGCACCCGGCGAGCGCGATCAGGGCAGTCAGGAGGAGCGGACCCCGGTTCTTCTTGGTGATCACGATGCCCTCGTCGATTCGTGCTGATCCGGCCGGCAGTGTAGCGCGTCAATCGCGGCGGCCGCCGTAGTACGCTTACCCCCTGACCGGGCCGCGCGCGGGGACCGGGGGAGGGGCCAAATGTATCTGCATACCCGGCTGTTGCTGGGCATCGCGGCGGTCACGCTCGCGGCATTGCTGCTGAGTGTGCTGATTCCGCTGGGATCGGTGCGCCCCGACGCGGATCGCGAAACCGAGGGTGCGCTGCGGCTCACCACGTTGCTTCTGAGCCTGGAGGACCGCGTGCGGGCGGCGCCCGATGCGCCTGCCGCGCTGGCCGCGGCGGCGGCGGCGGTGCGGCAGTCGCAGCCGCTGCGCCATGTCCGGATCACCCTGCAGGATGCGGCGGGGCGTGCGGTCGCGACCACGGCGGTCGATGCCGGGCAGGGTGGTTGGATCGCCGGCGAACTGGCGGGCGTCAGTGGCCGCCCGCAGCTGAGCTATCCGCTGAGCTGGTCCGGCACACCCCTCGGTGCGCTGCGGCTCAGCGCCAATCCCCGCTCCGAGGTCAGTGAAATCGAGGAGCGCGCGGAGTCGGACCTGCTGCTGCTGGTGCTGGTGATCCTCGCCATGGCGGGCGCCGTGTACTTCATGGTGCGCCGGGGCCTGCGACCCGTCGGCCAGATCCAAACGGCGCTGGCGCAACTGCAGTCCGGGGCGCTCGCGACGCGGCTGCCGCACTTTCGCGTCAAGGATCTCGATGACATCTCGGACAGCTTCAATCACTGCGCCCAGTCACTGCAGTCGGCGGCCGCGCAACGCCGGACGCTCAACCTGCGGCTGATCGCCGTCGAGGAGGACGAACGGCGGCGACTCGCCCGCGAACTGCACGATGAGCTCGGCCAGAGCCTCACGGCCATCAAGGTGGACGCGGCCTTCATGGAGCGCGAGGCGCGCGGCGTGCTGCCGAAGGTCGTCACCTGCGCGCGCGGTGTGGCGCAGATCGTCGACAGCATCATGGCGCTGACGCGCAACATGCTCAGCCGCCTGCGACCGCATGAACTGGAAACCATCGGCCTGCGCGGCACCCTGCAGGATCTGGTGACCGGCTGGCAGGCCCGCATGGCGGGTCGCTTCAGCTGCACGCTGGAGTTCGACGGGCCGGTCGATGGCCTCTCGCCGGAACTCAACATCACCTTGTACCGGCTGATCCAGGAGTGTTTGACCAATGCGGTCCGGCATTCGCGGGCGCAGGCCATTGCCATCCGCCTCCAGGCCGATGCGTCGCGGCTCCAGCTGCGGGTCGCCGAGACCAATGTGACCCCCGGCACCGCGCCGGACAGCCCCGGCGGCACCGGCCTCGATGGCATGCGCGAGCGTGTCGAGGCGCAAGGGGGGGACCTGCAGATACTATGGCAGCCCTCGGGCGGTATGCTGCTGACGGCGACCATGCCCGTTGCGACCACGACAGGAGATCCGGATGGCGAGTGAGGTGCGCATCGTGCTGGTGGACGACCATGCCGTCGTGCGTGCGGGCTACCGCCGCTTTCTGGAGCAGGAGCCCGGCTACTCGGTGATCGGCGAGGCCGCCTCCGGCGAGGAGGCCTATGCCCTGCTGCAACGGATCTCACCGGACATCGTGCTGCTCGACTTGAGCATGCCGGGCCTCGGAGGCCTCTCCAGCCTGCGTCGTTTCAAGCTGCGCTGGCCGCTGCTGCCGGTGCTCGTTTTCAGCATGCACGATACGGCCGCCTTCGCCACCCAGGCACTGCGGGCCGGCGCCAACGGTTACGTGACCAAGGGCAGCGATCCGCAGCTGATGGTGGATGCAGTGCGCGAGGTCCTCGCCGGCGCGGTGGCGCTCAGTCCGGATGTGCGCCGGCGCCTCGAGCGTGTCGCCACCGATATCCGCGCCTCGCCCACGCTCGGATTGTCGGTGCGCGAGTTTGATATCTTCCGGATGATCGCCGGGGGCAAGAATCACGAGGACATTGCCGGGCTGCTGAACCTCAGCATCAAGACGGTGGCGAACAATCATTCGAACATCCGGCAGAAACTGGGTGTCACCACGGACATCGAGCTGCTCGACGTCGCCCTCGAATGCGGCGCAGTCGAGGGCTTTCCGTCGCACAATTGAGGCAAGGAGAATCGAGCATGTGGAAGGCAGCGGCGGCGGTCAGCGTGGGGGGCATCGTTGGTTGCCTGCTGCGCTGGCTTCTGGGACTGTGGTTCAACACCCAGCCTTCCGTGGTGCCGCTGGGGACGCTGGCCGCGAACCTCATCGGCGGGTACATCGTGGGCGTCGCGGTCGCGTTCTTCGCCATCAACAACACCCTCGCGCCGGAATGGCGACTGCTGGTGATCACGGGCTTTTGCGGCGGGCTGACCACGTTTTCGAGCTTCTCTGCCGAGGTGGTCACGATGCTGCGGCAGGATCGGGTCCTCTGGGCCTGCTCGACGATCGCGCTGCACCTCTTCGGATCGCTGCTGATGACCTTCGCCGGCATCGCGACGGTCACTGGGTTGATGAAGAGCAGCGGCAGCTAGCGATTGGCCAGGCAGCCATGTTGAGCCAGCGAAATAACATTAAGGAATGTCGACATACCTGGGGCGGGGATGCGCCCGCCTCGGGTTGCCTCGCCCAGTTCAACAGCTGCTGCGTCTGAAACAGTTGGACGGTCGATGTCGCACGGCGGTCACGTGCCAGGACGTGCTCTACCGCCTTTTCTGGATCGCCTGGCACGGCAGTTGCTTGGGTACCATTTGATCGTCTGAAAGTCAGCGGTCAAATGAGTCAGGCGGAGTTTCAATGTTCACGCGCCGCGAATTCATCGGTACGTCACTGGGTACGTCCGTCACTGCCAGTGCGCTACCGTCGCTACTCGGAGCTGCCGCTCCGGGGTTGCAGGGGACACGTGTGCTCGTGGATTGGCACAGTCACTTTTTCACGAATGCGGAGTTGAAGGCGCTCTGCGCGCGCAAACAGGCGCCATTCATAAGGATAGACGCCGCGGGTACGCCTTGGCTCCAGAACGCCACCACGGTTTCATCTGCTGCGGGAAAGCCCAGCGTGTATTCGCGCTCGGACGTGCAGGTGCGGCTGCAACATCTGGATCAGCATGGAGTCGAAAGGCAGCTGCTGACACAGACGGTCGCACTCGGACTGGATGCGACGCTGCCTACTGAGGAACTCAAGCCGCTGTTCCGCGCCGTCAACGACGAGCTCGCCGAGGTGGTACGCGCGCATCCGAACCGCTTTCTCGGCGTGGCTGCGTTGCCAACCGCCGATCCGGACTGGGCCGCTGACGAATTGCGCCGCGCGCATCGTGAACTGGGGTTCATCGGCGGTTCTCTGCCGCTGAACGCCTTTGCCACGCACGAGGGCGCGCTTACGCTCGCCCCCCTGTTTGCCGAGGCGCAGAAGCATGGCAGTCACTTCTTCATTCACCGCGGCCCCGCCAGCAACAAAATGCCCGGACAGCCGCCGTTGGTGCTGCCCGCCGATACGGACCAGGCGCGCTGGAGCCTGATCAGCAACTCGCACCTTACCGCAGGCGGGATAACGCTCGGTTTGACGGACTTCCTGGATCCCTATCCGGACGTCACCGTCGAGATCGTCATGCTGGCTGGGTTTACGCCCTACCTGGTCGACAGCTGGGTACAGTCAGGGCGCAGGGACGGTGTAGCAGATCCGCTGGCGCGTCTGCGCCGGCTGTATCTCGACACCGGACCGTACTCGCGCAACGGCGAATGGGTAGCGTTGGCAGCGACCAAGCTGGGTGCCGATCGCATCCTCTTCGGCACCGATTACGGCGTCGGTGGCGGGTCCAACGGAGACGTCGGGCCAGCGATTGCAAGCCTGGATCAGGCGCTGACTCAGACCCAGAGGCAGGCGATCTACATCGACAACAGTCGCCGCCTTCTGATAGGCAAGAACATCACAGTTTGAGCGCGGCCTGCTCCAGCCCACTCAAATTCTGCTGTGTCCGCAACAAAGCAGCTGACTGGGTTGCTGGCACAGCAACAAGCGGCGGATGAGGCGAGGACGCATGAGGCGCACTCCGTGTACCCGAGCGAGGATGCCGACACAATAAATCACGTAAACCCATGGCGTTAGGCGTCCCTTGAGGAGGAGGGCTCAAACGGACCATGAGTGGCACAGCTCTTGCTCGCGCTCCTGTCAGGCGCAATACGCACCCATGGCAGAGTGTTTGATGATGTTTAACCGATCCAGTAATTCATTTACGAATCCAGCCGCCGCGCCGCAAATCTCCGTAAGAGCGGCCGTTGCGTCTGTCTGCAATGGGTCCAGGGCGATCAGGCTGACACGGGCCGCCACACTGGGTGGCGTTCTGCTGGCTCTCGCCGGTCCGTCGTTCGCGAGCGCTGCGACAGCGGATGCGGCAGCGGCAACGGCAACGGCAACAGATGCGGCGGCGGCAACGGATGCGGCAACCTCGGACGCCGCGCAGCTGGGCAATTCGAACGACACGGGCAACAATCTCACTGAAGTCGTCGTGTCAAGTGACAAGCTGAGCTCTCACAGCCAACTTGAGTCCCTGCACGATGTGCCGAAGGCGGAGGCGATTATCGGCGGCGCAGATCTTCAGTCACTCAATGAGGTCAGCATCACCGATGTACTGCGGCGCCTCGCCAACGTGCAGTTTGACTACGGCAATCCCCGCACCGGCGGCATCGCGCTGCGCGGCGTCAACGGCGGTACGTCTGCCGGCGACAACGTCGACCCGAGCGTCCTGGTGAATGTTGACGGCGTCAGCTACATCTATGCACCGCTCGCCAACGGTTCAGATTTCTTCGATATCGAATCGGTTTCGGTGACCCGTGGGCCCCAGGGTACCGAGGGCGGCTATAACTCCAGTCTCGGGACGCTGGACGTCACCACCAGGAAGCCCAGTTTCACGCCCGAGGCCGAAGGTTCGCTGACCTATGGAACCCACAATTCGCTGCTGACGGAGGCCGCAATCGGTGGCCCGATCATCGATGGCACGCTTGCCTGGCGTGGTGCATTCGAGCGCAACTACCAGGACGGCGAGTACGAAAACAGCTTCCTCGAGATCGCCGGCCGCAGCAGCTACGTCAATACCGACCGCACCCAGGCCCGCTTCGAACTGCTGGCAACGCCGTTCGATGATTTCTCGGCGCTGCTGATTGCGGACTACCAGCCCAAGGGCAGCGAATATCTCAACGGCTTGACCTTCCATCTTCCGACGCCTAATTACTACGCCAACGGAGCGGCTGTCGTTCAGGCCAACCAGCCGGTGGGTAAACTGGCACGCAGCTGGTTCGCCAACGAAGCCAGTTTTTCGTTCGCGGATTATCTTGCCAACCCGGTGGATCAGGACAACAACGGGGCCATTACGACCGGAACCGGCGGCGTGGCGCTCACGCTGGACTATAAACTTCCGTTCGGTGACCTGAAGTCAATCAGCGCGTATCGGAACCACTACTTCAGTGCCGCCAACGATGATGGAACGCCATTCGATATCACGGATGATGGTGGTTACATCACGTACTACCACCAGTTCACCCAGGAGCTCAGGTTGAACTCCAACCCGGGCGGGCGGATCGACTGGGTAGGCGGCCTCTACTATCTGGACAATTACGACAGCAATTTGACTCGTAGCCGTTACGGCTCGGACGCCGGGGCCTGGGACGCCAGTGCGGCACAGTACGCCGTACTCGACACCAACCCGGACGGCCAGCTGTTGATGGAGAATTCACAGGATCGGGTCTACAGAGGCACACAGCAAGTCGATACCACCGAGGCTGCGGCGGCGTTTGGCCATATCAATGTACACATCACCGATCCCTTCACGTTCGGCCTCGGACTGCGGCTCACGCATCAGGATCGTACGATTGTGCAGAGCGGTGAGGTCCTGGACCAGGGCTACGGCACGAACCTCGATCCAGTGGCGATCAACGATGTGCAGCTCAACGGCTTCAATTCAAATGCGACCACGGGCGCACTGGTAGCGGGTAACACCGCTGCGCAGCTCGCCGTCGCGAACCAGCTCGCGCAGCAGTACTTTGGGGTGGCCACGTACAGCAGTCTCACGAGCGCGCAGCTGGCGCAAGTGGCGAACGCGAAGTCGCTGCGCGCCAGCGCTCTCGGAAGCCTGTACCTGCCAACTGTTGGGACACCCTATACCGCGTGGCTGCCGAGCGGCGAAGCTTCGCTGAGCTACAAAATCAACGACGACGTCACGCCCTATTTCACCTATCAGCGCGGCGTAAAGTCAGGCGCAACGCAGATCAATACCGTCACCAATGTAGGCGGCAGCGCCTATCAGCTCGAACCGGAAGTGTCGAATTCATTCGAGTTGGGCCTGAACAATAAATTTCTCGCAAACACTTTGATCGTCAACGCCGACGCCTACCTCGATAACGTCTACAACTTTCAGCAGACAGTGTATTACTTCGATGCTGCAGCCACTGCGCTTGCGGCCAATGGCACCCCGGTATATGCCAGCGGTAACGGCAATGTGCCCTGGGTGCAGTTGAAGGGATTCGAGGTGGACAGTGTGTACTCCGGCATCGAGGGCCTGCAGCTGCGCCTTTCCGGATCGTACAATGATGCGCTATACAAGAACTATAACTTCGCCGCAAGGCCGGCCGAGCAGGGAAACATCAGCCCTGCATTCCGCAGCCTGGACGGCAGCGTGCTGCCGAATGCACCGAAAGTGCGGATTGACCTGGACGCCAATTACCACCGGTCATTGTTTGGCGGGGTTGTCCACACCGACGTCGACTACGCGTACCAGGGTCGCCAGAACACCGACCCGGCATTGTCCAGCTACGGTTGGGTCGGGGGCTATGGACTGGTGAACTTCGCAGTGGGATTTTCGACCGCAAAAGGTGGCTTCGACGTGAGCCTCGTGTCCAAGAATACCTTCCAGAACCGGTACCTCTCAGCGCGTAGCTGGAACAGCTTCACGCCGGGAAATCCGGCCTGGTATGGATTGCGCGTCGCCTCCAAGTTCTACTGATCCCGTCGCCACGGCAGCCGGGCGCCGCTCGCGGGCGGCGTCCGCTGCTACGGCCCGCTGACGGAGCCGAGCGCGAATCCATCGTTGTTCTCCACGCATTCGTGCACCTTGGGCTCCAGGATCCGCTGCTTGCCGGGATGCTTTGAAACTGTCGCGGCGAATGCCCATTCATTCGGCTCGTCGTGGTTGGTCCATTTGCGCGCCGGAATGGTGACGGTGAAGGATCGCGTGAATACGACCGGATCCGTGATGATCGCCTCGTAGACGGAGCGCCGGCCATCTTCAGAAAAGGTATATCTTTCCTGGACGGTGGCATTATCGCTGAAGAACTCCCCGGACCGGCCGAAGAGTGCCTTACCATTCAGGTTGCGCACGTCCACCACCAGGGTGTTGCCTTCCCAGTGGCCCCGCGAATCGCCATTCCAGAGCTTGAGGTTTCCGGGAAGATGGGGCTTGCCGCCCAGAGGGATGATGCGGCTGCCGGTCTCGAACGTGAACACGACGTATCCCGAATATTGGCTGACCTCGTAGCCGTAGTAATACAGTGACTTGGGTATTCCGCCCGGGGCGCAACGCTCCAGCGGTTCCACGTATTGTGGAGCCGTGGGGTTCCAGAAATGCGCCTGGAACTCCTGCACCCTTTCGCGCGCCCACGGCTGGAACGGGACCTCGCCGTCGGGGGGATCGCTCACCCGGCTGGGTGCACGCTCGCTGCGCGGACCCTTTGGCCTGCCGTTCGGGTCGTTGGGGATTCCGCCTTGCGGGTCTGTGAAGTTGCCGAAGTTGGAGATGGTGTTCGACCAGCTGCCGGAGATATCAGGCTGGCCATCGGGCGTTCTCGGTCCGGTCCAGGCGCCGGACCTGATCTTCGCGACGGCCTTCTCATACCGCCATGGATGGGCGTCCCGCCTGATGTCGACATCCGCGCCAGCCGTGGTCTGGACCTGCTGCGCAAAAACCGGTGCCTGCGCGGCCGCAATCGCACCCAGCGCCAGACCCAGCAGTCTGCGCTTGTCCTTTATCCTTTTCATATCTGCCTCTCTCAGCTCGCAGTGAGGGCCCGGCCTACTTGCTGGCCGCCGCAGCGGCAAATCCGGGGGGCGCACCCTCAACAGATGGTTCGACGCCCTCCGGTCGCGGCGGGTAGTACCTGTCGTAGGGCAGGGTGGACCGGTAGTCTTCAATCAACTGGAAGTCCTTCTCCCGGTGGCGGTAAAGGATCACATCCAGACTCCAGGGGCGGCTGAACACCTGGGGATCCTCAAGCGTCGCCCGGTAGGCGATCGTGTCCAGATCGAGAAATGTCCAGCGTTCGACCACATGCAGATCACCGCTGTGGAAATCCCCGGCGCCGTCGAGCCAGGTCTTGTCGGTAAAGTCCTGGACATCCACGACCAGAGTGTCGCCTTCCCAGCGCCCACGGGAGTCGCCGAGCAGCCAGCCGTTCGCGTTGTCCGGATGCTCCGAGCCGTTGGTATAGATCGTCCGCACCGACTGTCCAAACTGAAAAATGATCTTGAGGTCATTCGGGCGCTGGAAGACCTGGAAGGGTTCGCGAAAGTAGATGCCGCGCGGTGTACCCAGTGTCCAGCCCCTGCGCGCCGGATCGCGTGTTGCGCGGGCCTCGAAATTGCGGTTCCTCTGCGCCAGGGCTTTGGGCAGGAAGGGTATGGTATTGCCTTCGATGACGCCCGCGCTTGCTGGCGCATCGTCGCGATTTCCATGCGGCTCGAGACCGTAATCGGCGGCGCTGGTTGTCTCCCAGATACCGGAGAAATCAGGTTTCCCACCTGGCAGCCGCGGAATTCCCCGCGTTCCCGGCGCGGCATTCACCGTCAGAATCACTGCCAGCGCGCAGGCGCCGGACCATGCCGCCAGCAAGGTGCGCACGGTGCGGCGGCGCGGCGTTGGAGTAATGGTTATCACGCTCGTGTCCTAACGTCCGGCCGGGGGCGTAGCGGCCGCTCCGGGGGGTGGCGCGTCGGCTGCGCTGCCGACGTTCCGGAACGTGCGCCCGTCCGGAAGGATGCCGGAGACTGCATAGCCGAAATTCTTGCCGCTCTTGGAACGGTAGCCCTCGATCGTGACCTGGGAGCCGACCGGGAAGGTGGTCTTGGTCACGCCTTTTTCGTTCAGGCTGAATGGCGCGCCAAACTCGAATCCCCAGTCGCTGATGCTTCCGTCCAGATTTTTCACGGCCAGATAGAGCCAGCTGTGCGGGTTCACCAGCTGAAACTTGGTCACGGTTCCCTTGATGGTCACCGGCTGGTCGGCGCTGTAATCCGCCGCGAATGCGTGGTGCGCATTCACCGGTGCAGAACCGGCCAGCAGGTACGATGCGATAGCCAGCGCCATGCCGGCGCGGCTCAGCGGGGATTTGGGCATACGGAACTCCTGGTGATGGGCCGATATTTCAGGCGACGAAGCCGATGGCGCGCGCTGCCATGCACACGCTCAGCCAGGACACCACCGCCACCACTACCGCAACCTTGGCCAGCCTGGGGTGGGCCGATTGCCGCGGGATGATTTCCACGAACAGCGCTGCATAGATCACCAGTGATGCCAGCAGCAGAAGCATTTTCACGTCGAATGCCCAGTTGTTGTAGTAGTGCAGCGGTGCGGTCAGAAACATCATCAGACCGCTCGCCAGCGTCACGGCCAGTCCTGTCAGGGACACCGTACGAGGCTGACGCAGCACTTCCTGCAGGGGCTGGTCGCGGAGTATGAGGCCGAAGACACGCAGCACGATGAGGAGCAGCGGCGACAGCAGGAAAATGAATCCGAACACATGGACAATCTGCAGGCACGCGACCAACATGTGGTTGGATTCGGCCAGCCCATGCGCAAAGTGGCTCTTCTGGATCGCATACAGTACGTGTGACAGCGACACCGGGTTCAACCCCACGTGGTGATGTACGGGATCAGGCGACCGCAGACGATGACCAGAATCCACAGCACGAACGAGGCCGCCCCCGCGCCACGAACGCTAACGGGCAAGCGTCCGGTGGACGGCAGCGCATCAGGGCGCCGCGAGCTGACAAATTCGAAGTAGAGCGCGTTGGCGCCCCCCAGTACGATGAATGCCATCTTGAACGGCCATGGCGGGCTGGCGAACACCGTGGTGGCCTCGGAACTGAGTAGTACGACTCCCGCCAGGATGACCAGGCCAAATCCTCCGAGCACGTAAGGCAGCAACTGACGATGCAGCTGCCGGGGCGGAACCTGGGTCAGGAACAGTCCCATCAGTCGCAAATCGATCAACATCAGCAGACCAACCGCCCCTGCCAGTCCAATGAGATGAATGCCTTCAATGATCGGGAAGGCGTAGCGCCCCTCCGCTATTGCGGAGCCGACCCGCGTTGCTTCCATCCAGCTGCCGAATGCGTATAGCGTCGGATGCGCTATGGAAAATCTATCCAATCATCAAACTCCGAACCGGGCCAGGGCTATCTGGCGGCCGTTGGTCGTGCGGCCGGATCCGGAGCCGCTGTCGGAACGGTCGCAGGCGCCGCGGGCAGCCGCCCGAATCCGCCGTTGTTCTCGACGCAGATACGCTCCAGGTGATCCCCTATCGGGGGTTTGCCGGGGTTATTTGCGAGTGGAACCTCGTAATGCCACTCGTTGGTCTTGTCAGCCACCGTCCAGCGGCGCGCCGGTACCGTGATCGTGAACGGGCGTGAGAACGCCGCTGGATCGGTGAACGTGGCAACATAGTTGTAGCGCTGATTGGAGCCGTCGAAGATGAAGCGCTCGACTACGTGGACGTTCTCGGTGGTGAACTCCGCCGTACGCCCGAAGCGGGCCTTGGAATTGAGGTTGCCGACATCGACCACCAGGGTGTTGCCCTCCCAGTGGCCGCGTGAGTCACCCTGCCACAGCTTGATGTCGGGCGAGAGGTGCTTCGGGTTGTTCAGATGAATGATGCGTGCTCCGGAGTTGAACAGGAACACGATGTAGCCCGGATACTGCCGAATCTCATAGCCGTGCCAGTAGAAGGACTTGGGGATGCCGGCGGGGGCGCAGCGCGCGAGCGGCTCGAGGTATTCCGGCTTCGAGGCGTCAAAGAATCCCTTCGCGAACTCGATCTGCTTGGCGCGCGCCCACGGCAGATAAGGCAGCTGCCCATCCGCCGGATCAGTGACGCGGCTCGGCGCGCGCTGCTCGCGGGTGGTCCGCGGTGGCCGCTCGTGAGGATCACCGGGAATGCCACCCTGCGGATCAGTCGTGTTGTTGTGGTTGGCGATGGTATTCGACCAGTCGCCGGAAATGTCGGGCTGCCCATCCGGGAGTCGCTTGCCCGTCCAGGGGCCCGAGGTGATGACCGGTACGGTGCGCTCGTAACCAATACCGGGGCCGGCGCCGCGTTGTTGGGACGGAGCGGAGGACGGCGCAGCCGCTGAGCTGCGGGCGCCTGCAGCAGCGTCCTGCGCCAGTGCGGTGGCGGCGGGGGCGAGAGCGACAGTGCAGGCCAACAGGCCGCATCGCAGTTTCATCAGCGCTTGCTCGGTCATGTTCATGTCTTGGTCTCCGCGATGTCGATAGCAGCGGTTATTCCTGCGGAAATGGGTAGTACTTGTCGTAGTCCAGCGTGTAGCAGTAGTTTTCGATGAGCTGGAAGTTCGGCTCGCGGTGACGGTAGAGGATCACCTCGATGTTCCATGGTCGGGAGTAGACATTCGGATCCTCGAGCGTCGCCTTGTAGTCGATGGTATTGGCATCAAGCAGCTTCCAGTGTTCGACGATGTGCAATGCTTCATCGTGGAAATCTCCGGCACGCGAGAGCCACGTCAGGTCGTTGAAGTCCCGTACGTCCACCACCAGCGTGTCACCTTCCCAGTGGCCGCGGGAGTCGCCCAGCCAGAACTCCTGATCGGTATCCACCGGGTGCAGCGTGCCGTCCGTATGTATGGTCCGCACCGAGTACCCGAACTCGAAGTACAAGGTGACGTCCTGCTTACGCTGGAAGATCTGAAAAGGTTCCGGATAATAGATCCCGCGCGGAGTGCCGAGCGTCCAGCATTTCAAGCGCGGGTCGTCGGTCTCCCGGGCTGCAAAGTTCTTCTTCTTTTTATCGAGCGCCGCCGGCGTGTAAGGGATTTCTCCGCCCTCGACGATGCCGAGACCCGGTGGCGAATCCTTGCGCCCCTGATGTGGCGTCAGGTCAAAGTCGGCACCGCCGGTGGTCTGCCAGATCCCGGAGAAGTCGGGCTTGCCGTCCGCGGTACGTGGAATCTTTGCCGGCGTCGGCAGGACGGCGTCGGCCGCCAGGAGGGGCGATGCGAACATGACTGCCACACCGAGAAGTCCAATGGCCGCGGCGCACCCCGACCATGCATGCTTGCTGTTCTCAGAGTTCAAGACTCAATCTCCGCAAATGGGTTGGCGGGTTCGCCTAGTTGCCCGGTGTGTTGGGTGCGCCGCCGGTTTGGAAGTTACGTCCATCGCTCAGCGTTATGGAGGAGGCATAGCCCCACGGGCCGCCGGCCTTGGATAGGAATCCCTTGACGTGGACCTTTGCACCAAAGGCGAGATCCGCCTTGGCGATGCCCTTGCTCGCCAAGGCATTCGGGGCCGCCAGCTCGACGCCCCAGTTGATCACGGTCCCGTCAGCGCTCTTCACGTCAAAGTAGAGCCAACTGTGAGGATTGACCCAACGTGCCTTGGTCACGGTGCCGGTGAGGTCAAAGGCCTTGTCACCGTCGTACTCCGCGGCAAAGGCATGGTGGGCCTGCGCCGGTGCGGTGCCGGCCGCAAGCAGCAGTCCGACCGCCGCGAGCGCCAGACCGCGCGCGTGGCGCGCCAGGTGATTCGTCAGTTGATGGGGCACGACATCCTCCTTATCACCGGCGGTTGCTGTTGCCACGGCCGACTCGCCCGCGCGCATCGCTCATCCTGGCCGGTTGTCAGGACGATGGGGCTGGTACGCAGCCAGCTGTCAGGTGGTGCAAGCGGCGGGCCAGACCGGCACCGGGGGGCGGCGGAGTGCACTCAGGGCCCCTTGGCGCGTTTAGCTCTCACCGCGACCGGCGGGAGCTGAATTCAAGTCAGCCTGTTGCTGCCACCGCAGCAGCAGATTGCTGCGCACGCAACACGCCGCCGCCGCGCGGCGCGATGCGTGCGCTCTGCAGGAACGCTGGCAACCAGTCTAGTTGCCGGCACCACCACCGCCGCCGGCGCCGGCACCCGCGGGACGCGGCGGCGGCACCGGGATATGCACAATGGTGCCGCCGGCCTTTTCGTAGGTCTGAGCGCCGATCGCGCCGGCTACCTTGAAGCCTTTACCGGAGAGAAGGTCAGCGGCACGCGCTGCACGTCCGGCGTGATTGGACACCAGCACTACGGTGCGGTCCTTCGGGATCCAGGCGAGGCTGCTCGCAAGATCCTTCAGCTGGATACTCAGGTACACCGGGAAACCGCCGATCGCGGTCACCTCGTCGGGACGCCGTACGTCCACCAGTACCAGGCTTTCGGGGTGCGCCACCAGCACGTCGAACTCGGCATTCGTGAGCAAGTGGGCGTTTGACTTGGGAGCCTTCGGCGCGCCTGCCGCGGACTCCTGTGCGAATGCAACGGTGGTGCTCAGCGACATGAGCAGGAGGAGGGCCGGAATCTTTCTGTAGTTCATGGTTGCTCTTTGATGGATAAGGATCGCGTGATTGTTTCTGAAATTGAGGCGCATGGCCTGGCGGTGAATCTGCACGTCCCATGCCACCTCCGCATCCGTTCCCATTCGATCGCGGCTGTGATTCAAATGCCACACCAGCGTGTGGCGCCGCGGGATCCCTCTGCACCAAACTGCTTCATTGCCAAATGTGCATATACAATGTGCAATCCTTTATTGGACTGCCGGGTGCCAGACCAATATGTTGGCCTTCCACGACATTCGAGTTGGCAGGACGGCGTATGGCGACCGAAGAGCAACAGGCAAGGTTGCTGACTTTCCCTCGTGCCGGAGAGTCAGCGCCAGCCTCGAAGGGGAAGGCAGTGGTCTTCTGCGACCCGCATTCCCTGCAGCTGCGGGCGCAGCTGGATCGGATCGCACCCACCGGCGCATCGGTGTTGATTGTGGGGGAGACCGGTACCGGCAAGGAACTTGCGGCACGTCATATCCACGATCGCAGCGGTGTCGTGGGTCCATTCGTGGCGGTGAACTGCGCCGCCCTCAGCGAAAGCCTCGCGGACGCCGAGCTTTTCGGTCATGAGTCCGGGGCTTACACCGGCGCCGGCCACGGCCGTGTCGGCTGGTTTGAGGCGGCCAACGGCGGCACCCTGTTCCTCGATGAAATCGGCGATATGCCGCTGCCCCTGCAGCTGCGCCTGCTGCGCGTGCTGCAGGAGCGGCAGGTTGTGAGGATCGGGTCGCGCAAGCCCGTGGCGGTGGACGTGCGGATCATCGCGGCGACGAACGTGGAGCTGGAGGCCGCCGTCGAGGCCAGGCAATTTCGTCGTGATCTCTACTATCGCCTGAATGTGGCAGCCGTCCGGACGCTGCCGCTGCGCGAGCGCCGCGGGGACATTCTGCCGCTCGTGAACCACTTCATTGAGGTCTACCGACGACGGCTGAATCTCCCCGTCGCCGGATTGACCGCGGCTGCCGCCGAGGCATTGCAGGCCTACTCCTGGCCGGGCAACATCCGTGAGCTCGAAAATGTCGTCCATGTCGGGCTGATCATGAGCAGCGGCGGTATGCTCGACGTGAGCGACCTGCGCCTGGCCCCCGGGCCTGGGTGCGGTGGACTCCTCGTTGGTGTTACTCACGGGCACGATGATCCCGCCGTGGGACTCGGTCGCGAACTGCGCCGGCTGCTCACTACCGAGCGCGGCGATGTTTATCAAGTCGTGGAACGGTTGCTGGTGGAGACCGCATTTGAACACTGCGCAGGCAACCAGGTGCGCACTGCGAAACGACTCGGCGTATCCCGCAACATCGTACGCGCCCAACTCAAACGCTTCGGACTGCTTGGGGCAGAGCACAACCCCGGGATATAAGCTCATGGGCAACCGGCATGGCGCTGTAACCGCTTTGTAACCTGGCTTTCGGATACCCTCCGAAACCTGCCAGCTACTCGAATAACGAAAATCAGGAGAGAGGCAATGTCCAATCCCGCAACCGTCGGGCAGGTTCCGCTGTCGACCGTCGGCCCGCTGACTGGACCGAATAACCGCGAAGACTGGTGGGCGGTTACCATTGGCATCGGACTGATCGCTGTGGCCGTGGCGCTGTTCGCAGCCGGCGGCAGCCTCAAATGGATTGCGGTGGCGCCCCAGAAATGGAGTCACCTCTCGGAAGTCGGTGCGCAGCTGCGGACGCACGCGCTGCAGTTCCTGGCACTCTTCGTCCTGTGGGCCGGCGTGTTCTCGGTTGCCACGGCGTCCCTGGGCTACCGCACGAGCGAGTTCCTGCGCACCTTCGTACTCGTTTATATCGTCTCCCTGGTGCTCTACTTCCTGGGCCTCTGGGACCAGGCTGCCCGCTACAGCCTGGAGCCGCCGCTGGTCGGGCTGGTCCTGGGGCTGCTGGTCTCCAACACGGCGGTCGTGCCCAAATGGGCCGATGCCGGGCTGCGCGTGGAGCTCTACATCAAGACCGGCATCGTGCTGCTCGGCACCGGTCTGCCCCTGACACTGATTGCGTGGGCCGGACCGGTCGCGCTGCTGCAGGCCGGCATCGTGTCGCTCGTGACCTTCGGCGTCATCTACTTCACGGCCACGCGCCTGGGGCTGGACAAGCGCCTGGCCGCGGTCCTCGGTACCGGTGGCGCCGTGTGCGGCGTGTCGGCCTCCATCGCCATCACCGGGGCGGTCGGCGCAAAGAAGGAGCATGCCTCGGTCTCCATCTCGCTCGTGGTGTTCTGGGCGATCCTCCTCATCTTCGTGCTGCCGCTGGTGGCGCGCAACCTCGGTCTTTCGACCGGTGTCGCGGGCGCCTGGATCGGCACCTCCGAGCTCGCCGATGCCACGGGCCTGGCCGCGGCGCAGGTCTACGGCGGATATGCGGGCAAGGTGGCCGGTATCGCCGGCAACGCGGATGCCGCCGTGAATGCGTTCACGCTGATGAAGGTCGTGGGCCGGGACATCTGGATCGGTGTGTGGGCCTTCGTGCTGTCGATCGTCGCGGCCACCCTTTGGCAGTCGGCAGATGCGCAGAAGGCGGATGCGGGCCAGATCTGGCGCCGCTTTCCGAAATTCGTGCTCGGGTTTCTTGCCGCCTCGGTGATCATTACGCTGGTGTCCCGGGGCTACAGCTACGCGGACTACAAGAAGCTGGTGCTGCCCTCGCTGGTGACGCCGCTGCAGGCGCTGCGCACCTGGGCATTCACCTTCACCTTCCTCAGCATCGGGCTCACGACGCGCATCCGGGAGTTCGCGGCGGTGGGTGCCAAACCGTTCATCGCGTTCACCGCCGGGGTCATCGTCAACGTCATCCTCGGGTTCATACTCTCCACGCAGGTGTTCGTGGACTTCTGGACGAGGCTGGGACAGTAGCCGCGCGGTTCAGACCGGATCGAACGCGTCGGCGACGGTCTGCAGGATGGTCGTCAGCTGCTCGATCGCGGCGTTGCGGCTACCCGCACGCAGCGAGTCCATGAGATTGACGTGCATCGCGATCAGCGGCAGCAGGCCGGCGCCGCGCGCTGCCAGGCGGCGCAGCGTGATGCGGCCGCGCACGTCCCAGTGCAGCGAATCCCACAGTTTGAGGAAGGTGCCGTTGCCACCCACCTCCACGATGCCGCGATGGAAGCGCAGCGCCCAGTCGATGTACGCCTCCGAATCCCCGCGCGCGACGGCATCCGTCATGCCGGTCACGCAGGCCTGCAGCTTCTCGATCATCGCCGGGGTCAGCGGCAGACAGCGCTCGATGGCGCGGATCTCCATCATCAGGCGCAGTTCATAGGACTCGCGCATTTCCACCGAGTCGGCGCCGCGCACCCGTGTCCCGCGGTAGCGCTCGGAGGTGACCAGGCCGGTGCCTTCCAGCTCCCGCAGCGCTTCGCGGATGGGCGCCTGGCTGACATTGAATTCCCGCGCCAGCGACAACTCCTTGAGCTGCAAGCCGGGGGCGTACGTACCATCCAGGATCCGGGCCAACAGTACGTCGCGGATGCGATCGCGCATGCACACGCGTTTGAGTGCGGTGTCCATCACAGCGTCGGCCTGTCCATGCGGTCGTTGGTCCAGCCGCCACCCAGTGCCTGCACCAGCGCGACGGCGGCGTTCAGGCGCGCTGCCTGCGCGGCGAGCGCGGCACTCTCAGCCGACAGCGCGGCGGTGTGGGTCGTGGTGACCTCGATGTAGTCCGCGACGCCGGCGGCGTAGCGCTCATCGGCGTGATACGCAGCGCTTTGTGCAGACTTCGCGGCAGCCGCATCGGCGGTCTGCTCCTCGGCCAGGCGGCGCACCGCGACCAGGCTGTCCTCGACTTCCTGGTAGGCGGTGAGGGCGGTCTTGCGGTAGCTGGCCACGTTTTCGTCGTACTGCGCGCGCGCCTGTTTGTTCAGCGCGGAGCGGCCGCCCACATCCAGGAGCGGCAGCGTGCCACCGGGACCCACGGCCCAGAATCGCGCCGGTGCGCCAATCCAGTTGGCCGCGCTCGTGCTTTCAAAGCCGGCGGCAGCCGCCTGCAGCGAGAACACCGGGAACCAGGCGGCGCGCGCCACTCCGATGTTCGCGTTGGCTGCGGCCACGTGCCGTTCGGCGCTGGCCACATCCGGGCGGCGCTCCAAGAGCGAGGAGGCCAGGCTCACCCTGATCTGCGGCGGTTCACCGCTCAGTGGTGCCGGCGGCAGGTTGAAGGCAGACGGCGGCATGCCCACCAGCACCGCAATCGCGTGTTCCATCCGGGCCCGGTCCAGGCGCGTGGCCGCCAGCTGCGCCCGCGCGTTCTGCCGCAGCGTGTCGGCCTGGTCCACATCCGTGGCCGCCGACACACCGGTGTCGTAGCGACGCTTCGTCTGTTCCCAGGCGGTGTCGAACTGCGTCACCGAGTCCTCCAGCAGCCGCACCGTCGCATCATCACCGCGCAGGGTGAAGTAGTCGGTGGCCAGCTCCGCCTGCAGCGACAGATTCAGCGCACCCAGGTCTGCCGCGCTCGCCTGTGCCTGGGCTTTCGCCTCGGCCGTCATGTTGCGCAGCCGACCGAACAGGTCGATCTCCCAGGCCACACTCAGATCGGCAATGAAGTCATTGCCGGTGTGCCCCGCGCCGAGCGTGTTCGGGGCATAGAGTGACTCGCGGCCGCGGGTCGCCGAAGCATTGGCATTGACCGTCGGGAACTCCCGCGAGCGCGCCTCACCGACCAGCGCGTGGGCCTGCGCGAAGCGCGCGAACGAAGCGCGCAGGTCCGGGTTCGAGACGCGCAGCTGTTCCTGGAGCTCATCGAGCTTCGGATCCCCGAACGCCTGCCACCAGTCGGTCCGGGGCTTGTCGTCGGCCGGCGCGGCGGGGGCCCAGTCACCGGCCTCCTTGTAACCGGCGACATCCTGGTCGAGCTTCGGTGGAACGTACGTGGGCGCTAGCGAGCAGGCACTCAGGAGTGCCGCGACCGCGCCGCTGATCACAACGCGTTTCACGATCAGGCACCTGCCGCGGTCGTGGCCGGTGCCTTCACGCGCACGCGGTCATGATCGATCAATGAGTCCGGCGGGCTCAGGATCACCGTGTCCTGGGGCGTCAGGCCGTGCACCACTTCGATGGCCGACCCGTAGTCGCGGCCGATGATGATGGGCTTGAGGACTACGTTGTTGTTGGCATCGACGGTCGCGACGTGAATGCCGTCGCTGCGGAACAGCAGGGTATTCGCGGGCAGCAGCAGCGACTCGCCGCGCGCGCCGGGCTCGACCTTGAAGTGCACATCGGCGTAGGCACCCGGCAGCAGTTCACCCTTGGCGTTGTCGACCTTCAGCTGCACGAGGAGGGTATTGGTGGTCGAGTCGATGGCATTCGCGGTCGAATCCATCGTGGCCGTGAAGGTCACGCCCGGCCGATCCGGGAAGCTTACCTGCGCGGTGGTGTCCGGACCCATCTGCGGCGCGAAGCTCTGCGGCACGCGCACGTACAGGCGCAGCTGGCGCTCATCGCTGATTCGGAACAGTTCCGGGCCGGTGCCGCCGCCGGCGGCGATCAGCCGCCCCACGTCGGTCTCGCGTGCGGTGATGATGCCGTCGAACGGCGCCACGATGCGCTGGAAGCCGGACAGGTCGCGCAGCCGCTGCAGGTTGGCGCGCGCGGAGTCCAGCTGCGCCTTGCTGGCATCCGCCAGGCTCGCCTTTTCATCCGCGTCCTGCTTGGACACCGAGTCGGTCTTGCGCAGCGACTGCCAGCGTTCCGCCGTCACCGCCGCAATGCTCTGATTGGCCTGCGCCGTGGCGACATCCGCTTGGGCCTGGCTCAACTGCTGCTGTACTTCCGGCGTGTCGATTTCCGCCAGCAGCTGGCCGGCCTTCACCCGCGCGCCGATGTCCACCAGCCAGCGCTTCAGGTAACCGCTGGTGCGGGCGTAGATCGGCGCGTCGATGTTGGCCTGCACCGTGCCGGGCAGCACCAGCGCACTGCCCGTGGGATCGGTGGGCTTCGGGTGGGTGGTGCTGACCGTCGCGATGGCCGCGTCTTCCGTCGCGGTGGCGAGATTCGCCGCCGCCCGGTGCGCGGAGATGATGTTCCAGATGACGAAGGCGATGGCCGCCACGGCGAGCACGGCGCCGACGCGCGTGAAACCGTTCATGTGGAGCCGGCCCGGATGGGTATTGGGTGCGTGCATAGTTGAATCCGATAGCGGTGACTGTCAGCTTTAGGCGTGGGAAAGTGAATGCTCGTGCGCGCGCTCCGGCGGGCGCCGGCGGCCGTGGACGGCCGCGAACACGACCGGTACGAAGAGCAGCGTGGCGACGGTCGCCAGCAGCAGTCCGCCGATCACCGCACGGCCCAGCGGTGCGTTCTGTTCGCCGCCTTCGCCCAAGCCGAAGGACATGGGCGCCATGCCGATCATCATCGCCAGTGCGGTCATCAGCACGGGGCGGAAGCGCGTGAAGCCGGCGTCCAGTGCCGCCTGCAGGGCCGTCGCGCCTTCGTTCATGCGCTCGCGCGCGAAACTCACCACCAGGATGCTGTTGGCGGTCGCCACACCGATACACATGATCGCGCCGGTCAACGCCGGGACGCTCAGCGTGGTGCCGGTGATGAACAGCATCCACGCAATGCCGGCGAGGGCGGCCGGCAGCGCGGTGATGATGATGAAGGGGTCGGCCCAGGACTGGAAGTTCACGACGATCAGCAGGTACACCAGCAGCACCGCGCCGACCACACCGATCGCAAGACCGGTGTAGGAGCTGATCATGGTCTGCACCTGGCCGCGCAGCACGATGTGCGTCGCCTTGGGCAGCTTGCCGTCAAGCGCGGCGATCCGGGCGTTGATGTCATCCGCCACGGCGCCCAGGTCCCGATCCTGCACATCACCATAAATGTCGATCAGGTTCTGACTGTCGTAGTGGTAGACCACCGCCGATGTCACCCCGCGCGTGAGGGTCGCCACGCCCCCCAGGATCTGCTGGTTGGCGCCGGAGGTCACCGGCACGTTGCGCAGGTCATCCAGCGTGGTCATCCGGTACTGCGGCGTCTGCGCCACCAGCGGGTACTGCAGGCCGTTCTCCGGGTTCAGCCAGAACGTGGGTGCGATCTGGCTGCTGCCGGAGAGGGTCAGCAGCAGGTTGTTCGCCACATCACGCTGCGCAATCCCCAGCTGCATCGCGCGGCTGCGGTCGGTGTTCACGCGGATTTCGGGCAGGTCATCCGGCTGCTGGATGCGCGCGTCGACCAGGCCCGGGACATGCCGCAGCGAGGCGAGCAGGTTGTTGGCCACGTCGCGGTTCTTGGGGCTCGGGCCCACGATCTGGATGTCGATGGGCGCCGGTACGCCGAAATTGAGGATCTGGCTGACGATATCGGCGGGCAGGAACGAGAACGTGCTGCCCGGGAACTCCTGCGGCAGCACCCGCCGCAGCGTGCGCACGTAATCATGCGTACGCCCATGGCCGGGCTTCAGCGACACCAGCACATCGGCGTCGGAACTGCCGACGGTACCGGAGGTGCTGTAGGTGACGTTGATGCTGGACACCGCCAATCCGATGTTGTCGACGACGCTGCCGATCTCCTGCGTCGGGATCACCTGGCGGATCGCCGCCTCGACGTGATCGATGAGTCCCGCCGTGTCCTCGACGCGGAACCCGGTCGGTGCCCGCACATGCAGCTTGATCTGGCCGGCGTCCACTTCGGGGAAGAAATTCCGTCCCAGGAACGGATAGATGATCATCGAGGCGAAGGCGGCCGCAAGAAACACGATCATGAACACCCGGCTGTGGCCCAGGGCTGATTTCAGTACGCCGTGATACCGCTCGCGCAGCACCTCGAAGCGCTTCTCGAAGCCGCCCTGGAAACGCTGCCACAGGTTCGGATTCGCCAGCGCCGCCTTTTCCACGGCGGCCGTGCGCAGCCAGTACATGCACAGCGTCGGTACCAGCGTTCGCGACAGGACGTAGGAGGTCAGCATCGCGAACACGACCGCCTCGGCCAGCGGCACGAACAGGTACCGCGCCACGCCGGTCAGCAGGAACATCGGTACGAACACGATACAGATGGACAGTGTCGACACCAGCGCCGGCACCGCGATCTGTCGGGAACCTTCGAGGATCGCCGGCGTCACATCCATGCCTTCCTCGAGATGCCGGTTGATGTTCTCGATGGTCACCGTAGCGTCGTCGACCAGGATACCCACCGCCAGCGCGAGGCCACCGAGGGTCATCAGGTTGATGGTCTCGCCCATCGCGCCCAGCAGGATGATGGACGTGAGGATCGACAGCGGGATCGAGATCGCGATGATGAGGGTGCTGCGCCAGCTGCCCAGGAACAGCAGCACCATCAGGGCCGTCAGCCCCGCGGCGATCAACGCCTCGGTGACGACGCCGCGGATGGCGGCGCGCACGAACACGGACTGGTCACCGGTCAGGGCGACCGATGCGCCTTGCGGCAGCAGCTCGTTCACCCGGGGCATGCGGGCCCGGATGGAGTCGACGATGTTGAGGGTCGACGCCGATCCGGTCTTCTGGATCGACATCAGCACGGCGCGCCGGCCATTGACCCGCACCACGTTGGTCTGCGGCGTATGACCGTCATGCACGAAAGCCACATCGCGCAGGTACGTCACCGAGCCGTCGCGGCTGCGGATCGGCAGGTCGTTGAGCGCCTCGACGGTGGTTGGGCTCGCGTTCAGGCGCACGTTGTATTCGGTGCTGCCGATCTTCTCGGTGCCCGCCGGAATGATCAGCGCCTGGTTGGCGATCGTGTTGTTCACATCCACCGGGGTCAGGCCCTGGGCCCGCAGCGCATCGGGCCGCAGATCGACCTGCACCTGGCGGATCGCACCGCCGAACGGGTAGGGGATCGACACCCCGGCAATGGTCGCGACCTGCGAGCGGATGACCTGGTTGCCGAAGTCGAACAGCTGCGCCTCGGTCAGTTTGTCGCTCGACATGGCCATCTGCAGGATCGGCACGCTGGAGGCGCTGTATTTGAGAATCAGGGGCGGCTGCGCGCCGGGCGGCATGTTGCGCAGCGCGGTCTGGCCGTAGGCAGTCACCTGGGACATCGCCAGGTCGATGTTCACACCCGGCTGGAAGAACAGCTTGATGACGGTCATGCCGGTGTAGCTCTGCGACTCGACATGCTCGATGTCGTTCACAATGGTCGTCGCGTAGCGCTCCAGCTGCGAGGTGATGCGGCCGGCCACATCATCCGGCGACATACCCGCGTAATTGAAATTCACGGCAATGACGGGAATCGCGATGTCCGGGAAGATATCGACGGGCATGCCGGCCCGCAGCGGCGTGCCGAAGAGGGTCAGCGCGCCGAGCAACGGGATGAGCAACGCGAGCACGATGAAGGTGTAGGGGCGCTTCAGCGCCACCTCGACTATCCACATGGGTGAGCATCCGGTCGTCAGAATCGATTATCGATAATCCTACGCCAACTGGCTTTCGAGGCAATTACGAATAGCTAATGTTCGCGTCACAATACCGATGAGGGTTGGGTTAAAAAGGGCGGCGATGAAGCTCAAGTTACTGATTATATTTGGCTATTGCTGGGGCGTGGCGGTCGCTGCGGCCCCCGCGCCTGCGCCCGCACCCACGGTCCCCTGGCCGCCGCCGACGCCGCAGGTCAGCTGGGAGGATCCTGCGGCAGTGCCGCATCCGGCCGGGGCAGTGACCCTGCGCGTCCTCACCTTCAATGACTTTCACGGCAACCTGCAGACGCCGGCCGCGCCGGATGGCAAGCGTCCGGCCGGCGGCGCCGCGGTGCTGGCGGCCTATCTCGAGGCCGAGCGGGCACGGGATCCCACCGACACGCTGATCATCCACGCCGGGGACCTGCTGGGGGCCAGCCCGCCGATCACGCGGTTGCTGCAGAACGAGCCGGCCATCCAGTTCCTGAATCTGCTGGCGGGGGATCAGTGCCGTTACGGTGAGGCGACCCGCCTCTACGCTGCCGCCGGCTGGCAGCAGCAGCCGAACCCCTGCCATGTCATCGGTACACCCGGCAACCACGAGTTCGATGCGGGACCCGAGGAGCTGCTGCGATTGCTCAACGGCGGCAATGCCAAGGCCGGCCCGTTCCTCGAAAATCCCTGGCGCGGCAGTCGCGTGCCCTATGTCTGCGCCAACGTCCGCGATCGGCGCACGGGGCGCACGCTGCTGCCGCCTTATACCGTGGTGGTCATCCACGGCATCCCGGTGGGTGTCATCGGTGCGGTGCTGCGCGCTACCCCGACGCTGATTCCGGCCTGGGCCACGGCCGATCTTGAGTTCACGGATGAGGCCACCGCCATCAACGCGGCCGCGCGCGAACTCGAGGCCCACGGGGTGCACACCATCCTCGTCACCATCCACCAAGGTGTCGTGCCGGTGCCCGCCGCCCAGGGGTTCTCGTGGCACGGACCCCTGCTGGGCATCGTTGCGCAGCTGGACCCGGCGATCGACGTGGTCATCTCCGGGCACACCCACAACTTCACCAACGCGCTGTGGCCGGATCGCACCGGCAAGCAGGTGCTGGTGGTCCAGGACTATTCGTACGGCGTGGCCTTCGGCGAACTGACGCTGCGCCTGGATCCCAGGAGTGGCCAGGTAATCGCCAAGTCGGCCCGGGTGCTGCCGGCCTGGGCCGATACCGGCACCGGCCTGCATCCGGATGCGGCGGTGGCCGCGCTGGTCCGGGACGCCCAGGGTGCGGTCGGCCCACGGGTCGCCCGCGTCGTCGGCCATACCGCGCTGCCGCTCACCCGCAGCATGTCAGCCGGCGGTGAGTCGGTACTGGGTGACCTGGTGGCGGATGCCCAGCGGGCGGCGTTGGGCGCGGACATCGGGCTCATGAACGCCGGCGGCCTGCGCGCCGATCTTGCTGCCGGACCGCTCACCTGGGGCGATGTGCTCACCCTCCACCCCTTCGGCAACCATATCCTCGCGCTGCAGATGACGGGGGCGCAGTTGCGCGCCGTGCTCGAGGAACAATGGTCCGCGGATCCGGCGGCCATACCGCGCATCCTCAAGACCTCGGGTCTGTACTACGAATGGGATCCGGCACGGCCCGCGGGCGCGCACGTGGTCGCGGCCTGCGATTCGCGGCACCAGTTGATTCGCCCCACGCAGCGCTACCGCGTCGCCGTGAACGACTTCCTGGTCGGCGGCGGCGATGACTTCAAAGGCTTTGCGGGCCTACCGGTCGTCACCGTCGGGCCGCTGGACACCGAGGCGCTGGAGCGCTACCTGAAAACGGTGCACGGGGAAATCACGCTGCCCTCAGGGCCGCGGATTTTTGTGGCGGGCGGACCTGTGCTGCAGTGTGACGGCGGCGCTTCTCAGGCCGCGTCCTCGCCATAGTCGCGGTCCGGATGATCGGTCGCGCCCTGTTTCCAGTAGCCGCGCGTCGTCACCCACTCCCGTGGCAGGGCCCGCTCCACCAGCAGCTGGCGACGGATCCGGCGCATGGCGTCGGCTTCGCAGGCGACGTAGACGCGGCCTTCGGTCGCCGGTGGCTGGAATGCCGCCACCGCGGCCGCCAGTTCCACACCGGCCGGTGCGGTCGAGGCGTGCCCGGTGATGGGTTGCGCGCGGTGCAGCCAGCGCAGCTTCACATTCGGGCGTGCCGGGGCGATCGCAAATTCGTCCGCCGCATCGTTCACTTCGATCAGTACCTGCGTGGGCAGGGTGTCGGGTACCACCTCGAGGAGGGTCGCGATCGCCGGAATGGCGGATTCGTCACCCGCGATGAGCAGCCACCGGGCCTGCGCATCCAACGTGTAGCAGCGGCCGGGGCCCGCGATCAGCATGGGTTGTCCGACCTGCGCCTGGGCGGCCCAGGCCGCGGCTGGCCCTTCCCCGTGCAACACGAAGTCGACGGTCAGCTCGCGCCGCGCGGCGTCGAAGTGCCGCGGTGTGTAGGTCCGCGACGGCGCGCGCTCGCCCTCGGCACTCGGCGGCCCGAGTATGAGTTTGATATGCGCCGCCGGGCCGTTCCAGGTGAAGCCTTCGAGCTCCGGTCCGGCGAACACAACGCGCAGCATGCGCGGTGTCAGCCTGCGGATGCTGTGTACGGCAGTACCGTAGCGAGGGCGGCGCGGCCGGCCGGCGGGGGCTTGATCAGGTGATGTCATGGCTCTTCTAAGGTACGCGGGCGGTGGGCGCCGTGGCTTCATCGGTCCAGATGCGGGTCGTGTCGATCTTGCCGGTGAGCAGCAGCGTGCCGTTGAGGTCCGTGCCGTTCATCGCGAACACGTCATAGAGCGCTTCAAAGGAGCGCTGGTTGCCGCTGCGGGTCATCAGCTGCTGCAGCGAATCCGCGCGCGTGATGCTCTCGGCCATGCGCCGCACCGCGACATCGCGCGTGCCGGCCACGATCATGATCTGGTTGCCGGAGGGTCCGGCGAACGTCGCGAAATAGCCGATGTCATGATAGGTCTGCTCGCCGGGCACCGGCAGGGCCGCCTGGCTGATGTAGTGCTTGCCGGAGCTGCGGTCGATCAGTACGTCGAAGGAATCCCCGACCTGGAACCGCGAGCCGTTGAACACCAGGTCACTGAGCATGCCCATGCCGCTTAGGTAACCGATGTAAATGACATCGGAGGACTTGAGCATCTCGGGGGTCAGCTCCGAGGCCAGCACGACGCGGGCGCGGGTGTTCACATCGGCGAGCAGCGGCAGCAGGTCCTTCAGCGCGTACGCCGCCGAGGTCGGCAGGTAGTTCAGCTGCATGTCCTGGTAGCGATCTGCGAATTCCGGATGCAGCTTCAGATACTGATCCAGGTCGTTCGCGGAGTTGATGGAGAACTCGCGCACCAGGCGCTGCACCTCCATGTTCCGGTCCGTCTCTGCAAAGATGTAGTAATCGCCCAGCACGATCCACAGCGGCCGGCCCGAATCGAGCATGCGCGACCACACCGCGCTCGAGCGCACCGGGTTCGCCGGGGCGGCGGCACGCGGGGTATGCCAAAACAGGCCGCCGGCGAGGCCCAGATTGATCACCACCGAGGCGGCGAGCACTGCCAGGAGCCAGCGGCGCGGCGCGCGGGGCGGCGGTAACGCCGGGCTGGGAGCGACACTGAGCGCCGTACCTGAAACGAGCGCCGGTGGCGGTTCGGCGAGGTCCTCGACGATCGCGGGCGTCGCATCCCGTTCATGCACCACGATGCGGTAGGCGCCTTTGGGGATCGTCAGTTGAAAGGGGGCGCCGAGGCCGGCCGCCGAGTAGTATTCTTCGAGCTTGCGGCGCAGCTTGTGGACGTACACCCGAACCATTGCGTCCTGAGCCACGTCGAAGCCGGTGTCCTTGCCGAACACCTCGATGGCGACTTCGGTTTCCTTCGGAGCACGGCCGGTCGCCGAGCATTCAATAAGGAAATCAAACAGCTTCCGGATGAGCTGTGAACGGCCCAGCGCCCCGGTCTCGCGAATCCGGTGTGCGAGTGCCTGCAACGACTCGGGGTCGGACATGATTTGTGCGGGGGTTTGGCGCGGGCAGGGATGCTAGCACGATTTGTTAACGTTAAATAACGCAATTAGAAACAGTGATTTAGCTGACTATCACTGCTCTGGGGCGCAACATGGGCGGTCGGCGTAAGTAGCTGGGGGATACCGTGATACGAGAATTCTGTGCGTGGCTTTCAGGCACCACCCTGAGCCAGTACATCCAGGACACCTTCTGGATGATTCCGACGGTGCAGACGGTACATATCGTCTCCATCGCCATTGTCATGACCTCGATGGCCATGGTGGACCTGCGCCTGGTGGGCGTTGCGGGGCGCCGGCAAAGCCTGACCGAGGTGGGCGCCCGCTTCCTGCCCTGGGTATGGTGCACGCTGGTGGTGCTGCTGTGCTCGGGGACCATCCTGATCATTGCCGAGCCCGGCCGCGAGCTCATCAACCAGGTGTTCTGGCTGAAGATGTCGCTGCTGGCGGGGGCCATCGTGCTGACCCTCATCTTCCAGACCATGCTGCGGCGCCGCAGCGGTTTCTGGGAAAATCATCGCGCCGCGGCGGTGCTGCTGGGGTCCGCCTCACTGCTGATGTGGGTGGGCATCGTCGGCGCGGGTCGCTGGATCGCCTATGTCGAGCACGGTTGACTCATGTTCAAGCACTTACTGCAGGGGCTGGAGGCAACGCCCTGGGGCACCGCGGTCCGCGAAAACACCTGGCTGTTTCCGACCATCGAGTCGGTCCACGTGCTGTCGCTGGTACTGGTCGTGGGCTCGATCATGGTCGTGGACCTGCGACTCCTGAACATCGCCTCGCGGCGTCGTTCGGTCAAGGAGCTGACCGACGAGGTGCTGCCCTGGACCTGGGCCGCTTTCGCCTGCGCCCTCATCACCGGCAGCCTGCTGTTCAGTTCCTCCGCGGTGCGCTACAGCGGGATCTGGCAGTTCGATGCCAAGATGTGCATGTTGGTGCTCGCGGCCATCAACATGGGCATCTTCCACCTCGGGGCCTTCCGCTCGGTGGCCCAGTGGGACAGCCATCCCGTAACGCCACCGCTGGCCGCGAAGCTGGCTGGCGGCATCTCACTGACCATCTGGGTGATCGTCGTGGCCCTGGGTCGCTGGATCGGCTTCGTCTGAGCGCGTTACACTGACCGGCCGCAAAGGGGGGTTCAGTGTTGCAGAAGCCAGTCAGGCGCATCCGCTGGGTGATGGCCGTGTCGGTGTTCGTCTTGGGGGCCGCTGCCGCCACTGCGGTCGCCCAATCCAAACCCGATCTGGGCGGCGTGTGGGAAGTGACCATGGGAGTGCGCACCCGACCGGGTCCAGGTGCCCCGGAGATGCCCGCGCTGACCCCCGAATACGCCCAGAAGCTGGCCGACTTCAAGGCGGCACAGGCGAAGGGCGAGGACGAGGAGTCCCCGCAGGCGAACTGCGTCCCGCCGGGCATGCCGGGCATCATGAACCAGCCCTATCCCATGGAACTGCTGTTCACCCCGGGCAAGGTCACGATCGTGATCGAGGCCTACAGCCAGACGCGCCGCATCTTCCTGGATGGCCGCAAGCATCCGGATGATCCCGACCTGACCTACAACGGCCACTCCATCGGCCATTGGGAAGGCGACACGCTGGTCGTCGATTCGGTGGGCTTCACGCCGGATACGGCGCTGGGTCCCAGCCAGGGATACCGTCACAGCGACAAGATGCACATCGTGGAGCGCTTCCGCCTCACCGATCCGGACACCCTGGAAGTGGTGACGACGGTGGATGATCCCAAGGCGCTCACCAAGGCGCTGTCGGGCACGAAGGTGCTCAAGCGCCACCGCGACTGGGACATTGCCGAGTACATCTGCGAACAGAACAACCGCAACCTGGCCACCGACAAGGGCAAGGCCGGCATCCTCCTCAACCACTGACCTCTCACGGCACACACACACACACACACATGAAACCCTTCGTCATCCGGGTCGGGAGCCGCGCGCTGTGGCTGACGCTGGCCGCGCTGCCGGCGGCCGCCGTGGCCCATCACTCCTATGCCATGTTCGATCTGTCCAGGACGGTTACGCTGCAGGGCACGATCAAGGACTTCCAGTGGACCAACCCCCACAGCTGGATCTGGATCGATGTCACGGCTGCCGATGGCAAGCCGGAGCAGTGGGGCATCGAGGGCATGAGCCCCAACTACCTGGCGCGGCGCGGCTGGAGCAAGCACACGCTGAATCCGGGTGACAAGGTGAGCGTGGTGATCCACCCCCTCAAGGGCGCCGATCACGGCGGCAGTTTCCTGAGCGTGACGCTCGCTGACGGCACGGTGATGCGCCAGTCCGGCGGGCCGCCGCCCGCATCCGGCCCCACCCCGAATCCTTAAAGGAGCGCAAACGCGTGGCATTGACGGGCATGGAGCACTACCTGGTGCTCACCTCGGACCTGGACGCGACGCGCGACTTCTACCAGGACGCCCTCGGGATGACGCAGGGCTTTCGGCCGCAGCTGGGGTTCCCAGGCTACTGGATGTACCTGGGCGCGACACCCGTGATCCACATCGCGGAGTGGCACTCCTACACCGCGCACTCCACGGCCAAGGACATCCCGGTGACCGCACCGGGGCCGAGCACGGGTGCGTTTGATCACGTCGCCTTCAATGCGCATGATTTCGATAGTGTCAGCGCACGCCTGGCGCGTCACGGCGTGACGCCCGCACGCAACCTCGTTTCCAAGTCCGGCATGCGGCAGCTGTTCGTGTTTGATCCGAACGGCGTAAAAATAGAAATCAATTTCCGAGCTCTTAAGGGGGATTCATGAACAGGACGCGAGGCCTCAAATACGTGGCGGGCGCGGCGCTGCTGGCTGCAACCCTGTCGGCGCGCGCCGCCGGGACCTGCGACCGAGCGTGCCTGGAAGGGTTCGTCGACCGCTATCTCGACGCAGTGCTGGCGCACAATCCGCAGCTCGTGCCACTGGCGTCGAACGTGCGCTACACCGAGGACGGGCAGCACCTGGAAATCGGTGACGGCCTGTGGCGCACCCTGCATGCCAAGGGGCACTACCGGCTGTTCGTCGATGATGTGGCGGCCGGCCAGGTGGCCTTCTTCGGCACCATCGAGGAAGAGCACCGCGATCCGGCCAAGGGCACGCCGGTGCTGATGGCGCTGCGCCTGAAGGTGAAGGACGGCAAGATCACGGAGATCGAGGAGCTGCTGGCGCGCGATGAAAAGCCGGCGCTGGCCATGGATGGCAAGCAGGTCGATCCGATCTATCTTGCGACCGTGCCCGAGTCCGAACGCGTCTCGCGCGCCGCGATGATCGCGACGGCCAACAAGTACTTCAGCGGCATGCAGCAGAACGACGGCAAGGGCGACTATCCGTTCGCGGATGACTGCAACCGCCTCGAGAACGGCATGCAGACCACCAACGCCCCGACACCTGCCGGCCAGACCCGGCCGGATCCGCAGACCTCGGCCAACTACTCCGCGCAGTGGAGCTGCATGGAGCAGTTCAAATCCGGACTGCTGCATTTCGTCAGCCGCATCCGCGACCGGCGCTATGTCGCGGTGGACGAGGAGCGCGGCATCGTCTTCGCGTTCGGCTTCTTCGATCACGAGGGGGGGGAGACCCGGCACTTCGCAACGCCCGACGGGCGTCAGGTCGTGAATGGCCCGGTGCAGCCGTGGACCTGGGAGATCGCGGAGCTGTTCAAGGTGCAGGGCGGCAAGATCCATCGCATCCAGGCGGTCCTGCAGCGCAGCCCTTACGGCATGAATTCGGGTTGGAGCACCTGGGAGCAGGGTCTGTCGGACAAGGCCCGCGACGTCACGATGAAGTGAGGCGCGCGCGCCGCCACCGCGAAGCGGACCCGCACCTCGTGATCCGTGCTCGCCGGAACTGCGACCAGCGTCACACTCGGCGTGGTGACGACCAGGCCGATGATCAGGGCAAGTAGACAGTTGCGGAAACTGTCCATGAAAACCATTCAAATATGCGTGCTGGATGGTAGTCCGGGGTTCTCAACCCATGCGAGCTTTGGGCTCGAGGAGTGAGAATCCACGCACGCCGATATTGACCGATGACTCAAAACACTGCTTTGCTCTGGCGCTTAAGCCGGGCAGCGATGGCGGCCGGCCTCGTGCTGTCCCTGGCGCTTTGCGGGGCCGTGGCTGCGGCCGACCTGCAGGTCCACGTCACGCAGTTGAATGGCACGCCGCTGCCCGGCGCGGTGGTCACGGTGCATGCGCTGGGCGCGGGGCCACCACCGGCAGCGCCGCTCCAGAGCGTCATGGATCAGGTCAACCTTGCGTTCGCGCCGGATGTGCTGGTCATCCCGGTCGGCTCCACGGTGAGCTTTCCGAACACGGACAAGACCGGTCACGAGGTCTACTCGTTTTCATCGACCCATCCTTTCAAACTCGGTCTGTATCGCGGCAAGCCGTACCCACCCGAGCACTTTGACCGCGCGGGCCTCGTAACCCTCGGCTGCAACATCCACGATGCCATGCTGGCCTACATCCTGGTCACGGATGCGGCGTACTACGGCAGAACCGCAGCGAACGGCAGCTGGTCGCAGCCGGATATCGCCCGCGGCCGCTACCGCATCGAGGTGTGGAGCCCGCGCCTCACCGAGCCCGGGCAGACCCTGCAGCGGGAGCTCACGGTGGAGGCCGGTGATCATGCCGTGGCCGCGCTGCGTGCCGCGCATGGACTGCGTCCGGCGGAACTGTCACAGCGGCCGCATTCCTGGGACGCGTATTGATGCCCGCGGGCCGCGCCATCCCGGCCTGCGCGGCGCTGGCCGTTGCCGTTTGCGCGCACGCAACGGACTGGGATGCGTCGCTCGACATGCGGCTGGTGGCGGCCGATGCACCCACCTCGTTCATCGACGGGGGCCTGGGCATCCTCCGCTACGGTGATGATCGCGATGGCGTACAGCTCGGCCGCGCGCGCCTGGCGGTATCGCAGGATCTGGGTGACCTGCTGACGCTGAAAATCGATGCGTCGGCCTGGGGCCAGCATGACCGCAATCCGGTGGACGTGACCGAAGCCTACTTTCAGCTGCATCCCTATCCCTTCGGCGACTGGCGTCCGCGGCTAAAGGTCGGCGCGTTCTACGCGCCGATTTCACTCGAGAACCGCGCCGCAGGCTGGGAGTCGCCCTACACCCTGTCATCGTCCGCGATGGACAGCTGGGTGGCGCAGGAGCTGCGCACCATCGGTGCCGAATTCAAGCTCGAATGGCTCGGCACGCACTCGGGCCATGATTTCAATGCCGGCGCCGTCGTGGGCGTGTACGGCTGGAACCAGGGCGCGGGCGACTCACTGACTGATTCAGGCTTCACGATTACCGACTGGCAAGGTTCGCTCTTCGGCAGGGTGGGCCGTCCCAATGGCGTCACGGGAGCAAACGACGAGTACCAACAGTTCGACAATCGGGCCGGCACCTACGTGGGACTCGATGTGCACTACCTGGATCGCATCACCGTCGAGGGCCTGCACTACGACAACCACGCCAATCCCGGCGTAGGATGAGGTCACCGGGCACTACGCCTGGGAGACGCGGTTCGATACCGCCGGGGTGCGTGCCGAAAATGACGATGGCTGGACGGCGATCGTGCAGTGGATGGCGGGGGAGACCTATGTCGCGCCGGATGAATTCGGGCTCCTGGAATGGGAGTTCGTGACCCGCTACGCGCTGATTTCCAAGCGCACCGGGCCGCACACGCTCAGCGCCCGCTACGATGATTTCAAGGTCAGTGCCGAGCAGACCTTTCCCCTGGGCGCACAGGCCGGGCACGCCCTGACGCTCGCCTATCGGTTTGAACCCAACAGCCACTGGCGCTTCACGCTGGAGTGGGTGCGGGCGCGGGGCTTCCAGGGCAACCGCGCTGCGCTGACTGGGGAGACTCCGTTTGACACCGAGAGCGATGTGCAGCTGGCGATCCGGTACGCCGTGAGCAATCACTAGCGTATTTCCCTCTCAACTGTGGCGCGGTTGCGGCAGATGCCCCAAAATCGCGATCCGCAGGATTGAATAATCAACCTGGACCGGGACCTGGCCGAATCAAAGGACAGTGGATGAACGATAAAGTACGGACCCTCGCGGGCCTGGCCCTGGTGGGGTTGAGCGCGCTTATCCTGGGGGCACTGCCGGCGCAGGCGGACAGCGGCGCGGGTAGCGCGCCGCAGGGGGATAGCTGGGCCTCGATCGCCAAGCTGCCGGACTGGCAGGGCATCTGGGAACTCGACTGGCGCGGCGGCGGGGGCCTTGCCGCCGCACGGCCGGCACCTCCCAAGCTGACGCCCGCGGCCCAGGCCAAACTGGATGCCTACAAAAAGGCGCAGGAATCGGGCAAGGATCTGCAGCCCGACCAGGCGAACTGCCTGCCGCCGGGCATGCCCGAGATGATGACGCAGCCCTATCCGATCGAGTTCCTGTACTCCCCCGGCAAGGTCGCGATCGCGGTCGAGGCCTACATGCAGCTGCGCCAGGTGTTCACCGACGGGCGGCCGCATCCGAAGGATCCGGACCCGCTCTTCAACGGGCACTCCACCGGTCACTGGGAAGGTGACACGCTGGTGGTGGATACCGTGGGCTTCGTGCCCTGGAGCATGATCTCCCCGGGCATCGGACACAGCGACCAGATGCACATCGTGGAGCGCATCCACCGCATCGGCCCGGACAGGATCGAGATCCAGCAGACCATCACCGATCCCAAAGTGCTCGAGGACCCCTGGACGGTGTCGCACTACTACAAGCTGGTGAAGGATGACCTGCGCGAGTACGAGTGCGAACAGAACAACCATGACAGTGCGGACGACGAAGGTCGCCCGGGCCTCAAGGTCAATTAATGAGTTTTTTTAGGAGATCGGTAATGAGCATTCCTCGCCCTGGCGCGATGGTGATGGCCGCGGCAGTGGCGCTGGTCGCCGCGGGCAGCGCCGGTGCACACCATTCGACCGCGATGTTCGACATGAGAAAGTCAGTGGTCCTGGAGGGCACCATCAAGGAGTTCCAGTGGACCAATCCGCACACCTGGATCGTGTTCGACGTGCCCAACGCCAGCGGCGGTGTCGATGAGTACGGCATCGAGGGCATGAGCCCCAACTACCTGGCCCGCGTGGGCTGGGACAAGCACACGCTCAGCTCGGGCGAGAAGGTCGAACTCACCATCCATCCGCTCAAGGACGGCCGCAAGGGCGGCTTCAACGTCAGCGTGAAGAAGCCGGACGGCACGATCATGTGGAACCTGCCGCACGGACCTTGAAGAATCTGCCCATGGAATCAGCGTCAAAGCCTATTCATGCATTGACTCAAACAGAGTTTGAGTCCCTGAACGCAGTCGCCAAAAGGCGGGATATCCTGGGCGCGCACAAAGATAAGTTGGCACGGCTCGGGCTGATCGAACTGAAGTCCAACGGCTGGGTCGTCACGGAACTCGGCCAGACCCGCTTGACGCGCGGTATCTGACCGGCCCAATCAATCATCCATCAGGAAGCTGCGCAGCTGCTCGCTGCGGCTCGGGTGGCGCAGCTTGCGCAGCGCCTTGGCTTCGATCTGCCGGATGCGCTCGCGGGTCACATCGAACTGCTTGCCGACTTCCTCGAGGGTGTGGTCGGTGTTCATGTCGATGCCGAACCGCATGCGGAGGACCTTGGCCTCCCGCGGGGTCAGTTGCGCAAGTACCGCGTGGGTGGTCTCGCGCAAGGACTCGGAGGTCGCCTGATCGATGGGTGAGGCCACCGAGGTGTCCTCGATGAAATCCCCCAGGTGTGAATCCTCGTCATCACCGATCGGAGTCTCCATCGAGATGGGCTCCTTGGCGATCTTCAGCACCTTGCGGACCTTGTCCTCGGGCATTTCCATGCGCACGGCGAGCTCTTCCGGCGTCGGCTCGCGGCCCATCTCCTGCAGCATCTGGCGCGAGATGCGATTGAGCTTGTTGATGGTCTCGATCATGTGCACCGGAATGCGGATGGTGCGGGCCTGGTCGGCGATCGAGCGGGTGATGGCCTGCCGGATCCACCAGGTCGCATAGGTCGAGAACTTGTAGCCGCGGCGGTATTCGAACTTGTCGACGGCCTTCATCAGGCCGATGTTGCCTTCCTGGATGAGGTCCAGGAACTGCAGGCCCCGGTTGGTGTACTTCTTGGCGATGGAAATCACGAGGCGCAGGTTGGCCTCGACCATTTCCTTCTTCGCGCGCCGCGCCTTGGCCTCGCCGATCGAGACGTCGCGGTTGATTTCCTTCAGATCGTTGATCGACAGGTGGTACTGGACTTCCAGCGTGCCGAGGCGGCCCTGGCGGCGCTCGACCTCGTCCTTGAACTTGGTCAGCGGGGCCGAATACTTCTTGCCCGCCTTCATGTGCTTCTGCAGCCAGCGCGCACTGGTCTCGTTCTTCGGGAAGGTCGCGATGAAGTCCTTGCGCGGCATGCCCGAGTCACGCACGGCAATGATCATGATCTCCTTCTCGAGCTGGCGGATCTCGGAGATATGGCCGCGCAGGTTGAGAATCAGCGCATCGAACATGCGCGGCGAGAGCTTCAGTTCCATGAACTCGCCCGACAGCTTCTTGCGCAGCTTCAGGGTCTTCGGGTCCTTGGCACCGTGCTTCTCGATGGCGCTCAGGCTCTGGGTGAACGCCTTGTGGATGGAGGCGAAGCGCCGTGCGGCTTCCTCCGGATCCGGACCGGTATCGACGACCTCTTCCTCGGCGTCGCCCTCCTCGCGTTCCTCCTCTTCGCCCTCGGCAGTCTCCTCGGGGGCGACCAGCTCCATCTTGGTGGGGTTCTGGGGCTGGGCGATCACGTCGGGCGCATTCGGATCGATGAAGCCGACGATCACGTCGACCAGGCGCGACTGACCGGCCTTGACCGGCTCGTACGCCCTCAGCAGAAAATCAAACGTCGCCGGATACATCGACAGCGCGTTGCGCACGGCATCCAGGCCTTCCTCGATGCGCTTGGCGATGCGGATCTCACCCTCGCGGGTCAGCAGCTCGACGGTCCCCATTTCCCGCATGTACATGCGCACCGGGTCGGTGGTGCGACCGAGTTCGGCATCGAGCGCCGCAAGCGCCGCGGCGGCCTCTTCGATGGCTTCCTCGTCGGCCGGCTGTGACGGCTCGGAGGCCAGCAGCGACTCGACATCCGGTGCCTTTTCGTACACCGGGATGCCCATATCGTTGATGGTGTTGACGATGTCTTCGATCTGCTCCGGATCCACGATCTCCGAGGGCAGATGGTCGTTCACCTGGGCGTAGGTCAGGTAGCCCTGTTCCTTGCCGCGGGCAATCAGCAGCTTCAGCTGCGACTGGCGATCCTCGGGCATGCCCATCGGACGCCCCATCAGGGTCTTTCGGTCCTTCTCCGCCAGCAGCTTCGCGGCGGTCTTCGGATCAATCGTTGCAGCAGCGGCGGGCACGGGATGCGCCTTTGCCGCAGCAGCGCTGCCCTTCTTGGCGGCGGGGGCGGGAGCGGCAGCCTTGTGCGTCTTCTCCGGAACTGCCGAGCCGTTGGCTGCCTTGCGCACGCTGCCGGCTGCTGCCGCTGCGTGCGCCGGGCTGGCCTTCTTGGCGGCGACCGCCTTGGCTGGCTTCTTGTCCGGGGAAGGATGCTTCTTGCTGGTAGCAGTGGGCTTCGGCTTACTTGTCATGGTGAAGCTGGTGCAACCTTCGTATGAATGGTGATGGCCTCAATGTGAGTCCCCGGCGGGGCAACTCAAGGGGCATTCGGGCAAACCGCGGATTCTATTTCACAACCCGCGTCGTGCCAAATTTAAAGCGGATTCCCGCCTGGGGGCGGGCGGGCCAGATCTTGCATAAGTTGTTGAAGTTCAAGCTTTTCCTCCTTAGACAGGCCCAGGTTACGGTCTTTTTCCAATAATGCGTCCAACTGCCGCCGCACCGACTCCTGGTATAGACGTCCCAGGGCCTCGTCCAGTTCCCGCCCGGCGGCCGCGGCGTCCTTGACCATCGCTTCCATCGCCGCCAGCCGCGCCAGGTGTGGCTCACCGGGCCGGCCGCGCCACCGTTCAAGAACCTGCGCAGTCGTCTGTGCAGGAGTAATGCGCAACTCATCGATCAACGCGGACAGCACATCGATTCCCGGCTCGTCCAGCGCCCGGATGCGCTGCAGACGCTGTTCCGGGATATCGGCAGCAGTCGTCGGAAAGTGAAGCAGCAGCCGCACTGCCTGGCGCACCAGGCTGCCGCGGCCCGCGCCGGCCTGGCGCGACTCGCTGGCCGTGGTGTCCACGCCGATGCGGATTCCGAGGAGCTCCGCGATGCCCTCCGGCGTGCGCTGGAAGCCGAACGCCTGCGCCAGGCGCTCGGTCAGCAAGCGCCGGTAGACGCCCTCGGGTACCTGCAGCAGCAACGGCCGCACTGCCTGCGCGACCTTGGCCCGTCCGTCCGCACCGCGCGTCATCACCCGCTCCCCGATCTCGCGCACGAAGTACTCGGACAGCGGCAAGGCCTCGCTGTCCAGGCGGCGTTCGAAGGCTTCGCGGCCCTCCTTGCCCACCAGCGTGTCCGGATCCTCACCCTCCGGCAGGAACAGGAACCGCAGCTCCCGGCCCTCGATGGCCTCCGGCAGGGCGTTCTGCAGCGCCCGCCATGCCGCCGCGCGGCCGGCGCGGTCACCGTCGAAGGAGAACACGACTTCGCTGACCAGCTGGAACACGCGCTTGAGGTGGTCCGCAGTGGTCGCCGTGCCGAGGGTCGCGACCGCGTAGTGCACGCCGGCCTGGTGCAGCCGCACCACGTCCATGTAGCCCTCGACCACCAGCAGCCGGCTCAAGGGAGCCCGGCTCTGGCGGGTCTCGTACATGCCGTACAGTTCCCGGCCCTTGTGGAAGAGCACCGTTTCCGGGGAGTTCAGGTACTTCGGTTCCCCCTTGTCCAGGACCCGGCCGCCGAAGGCGATGACGCGCCCGCGCGCATCGCGGATCGGGAACATGATCCGGTCGCGGAAGCGGTCGTAATGGCGCTCGCCGCTGCGCGGCGCCGGCGCGTCGTGGTCGCGCTCGATGATCAGCCCGCACTCACTCAACTGGTGCCGCGCTTCGTCGGTGGCGCCGAAGCGCCGCAGCACCTCGTTCCAGGAGTCCGCGGCATAGCCGATCCCGAAGCGCTTCACCGTGTCGGGAGTCAGGCCGCGCCGCGCCACATAGTCCCGGGCGCGCGCATTCGACTCCAGGGTGTCGGCATAGAAGCGCGCCACCTTCTCCATCAGGTCAAACAGCGACTCATTACGCTTCGGCGGCGGCGCGGCGCCGCCCTCGTGGGGCACGGTAAGGCCCAGCCCCTGCGCCAGCTCCGCGACAGCCTCGGGGAACGGCAGGCGGTCGTGCTCGATGAGAAAGCCCAGCGCCGTGCCGTGCGCGCCACAGCCAAAGCAGTGATAGAACTGCTTCTCGGGACTCACCCAGAACGAGGGTGTCTTTTCGTTGTGAAAGGGGCAGCAGGCGCGGTATTCGCGGCCCGCCTTCTTCAGCGGCACGCGCAGGCCGATCACCTCGACGATGTTGGTTCGCTCGATGAGCTCGTCGATGAAGCTCTGCGGAATCCGGCCCATGCGCAGGGAGGCTACCGGGTGCCCCCCGGTCCGACAACCGCCTTGCGCACCGGCGCGCTTGGCGCCTGCGGCAGGGCCAGCAGCTGGATCTGATCGACCGGCACCGGCCGGCTGATATGGAAACCCTGCGCGTAGTCCACGCCGATCAGCGCCAGCGCCGCCAGCACGCTCTCGTTCTCGACGCTTTCGGCCACGGTGCGCACGCCCATGATGCCGCCGATGCGGTGGATGGTCTCCACCATCGCGAAATCGATCGGATCGGTATTGATGTTGCGGATGAACGCGCCGTCGATCTTCAGGAAATCGATGGGGAGGTTGCGCAGGTACGAGAACGAGGACATGCCGCTGCCGAAGTCATCCAGCGCGATCGGGCAGCCCATGGCGCGCAGACGTGTCATCAGCTGCGAGGCCTGGGCGAGATTCGCGACGGCGGCGGTCTCGGTCAGTTCGAACCCCAGCTGCGCGCCGCTCAACCGGTTCTGCGCCAGGCAGTCGGCGATGTACTCGGCCAGGTGCAGATCGCACACCGAGGTCCCCGAGAGATTGACCATGCAGGTGGGCACCCGGCCGCCGCCACTGGCGCCCAGCCGCGCCAGTTCGCGGCAGGCCCGGGCGATCACCCAGCGGTCCAGCCGGGGCATCAACCCGTAGCGTTCGGCGGCCGGAATGAAGGCCATGGGCGCGATCAGCTCGCCGTTCGCACCCACCATGCGTAGCAGCATCTCGTACCCGATGCGGCGGTCCAGGCGCGCGCCGACCGGGCGGATCTCCTGCGCCATCAGGGTGAAGCGCTCCTCTTCCAGCGCCGCATGCAGCCGCTCGACCCAGTGCATTTCCCCACGCCGGGTCTGCACCTGCTTGTCATTCGGATGATAGATCTGGACCCGATTGCGGCCATTGTCCTTGGCCAGGTAGCAGGCCTGGTCGGCGGCGCTGAGCGCATCCCCGACGGAGGGCACCGTGTCATCCAGCGCCAGCATCCCCAGGCTCGCGCTCACCGCGAACATGCGCACGCCGGACTGGAACCGCAGGCTGCTGATCTGCCGGCGGATGTTGTCCGCCACGGCGAGCGCCGTGGGGCGGTCGCGCAGCGGCAGCAGTACACCGAACTCATCGCCGCCGACGCGGGCGAAGACATCCCCGGGCGCCAGCTGCGCGCGCACCAGCCAGGCAACCTTCTGGATGAGTTCATCGCCGGCGGCATGGCCGCAGGTGTCGTTGATCACCTTGAACTGGTCCAGGTCAAAGTACAGCAGCCACCACTGGCGCTCACCGCGCACCCCGGCGGCGATCGCCGCTTCCAGGTGCGTCTCGAAATCCGCGCGATTGGTCAGCCCCGTCAGCGAATCATGGGTGGCCTGGTGCTGCAGGGACGCGGCCAGATCGCGCAGCGCATTCGCCATGCGCTCGTCGCGTTCGAGCTGGACGCGGGACAGCGTGACGCCGGCCAGTACCAGCACCCCGGACCCCACCGGCAGCACGAACAGCAGCAGCAGCCCGATTTCGCGGGAGGTAGTGCCGATGGATTCGCCGAAGTCCTCCTCGAGCGGCACGACCCGCCGGTGCAGGTCATCGACACGGGCGACCAGCGCGCGCACCGCTTCGGGATCCGGGTGGCCGCTGGCCACCTGGGCATGAAGCGCTGCACCGCTTTGCTGGATGGCGTCGATCAGCGTGTCGGCTTCGCCCCATACCGCTATGGCGTGCGCCATGAGGGGGTAGTTCTGGAACAGCCTGAACAGCACGATGAGGCTGGTGATATCCGCCGGTGCGTTGCCGCCCGCGAGCAGCCCCGCCCGCGCACGGGCGTAGTCGGGGTGCGCACGCTGCAGCTGGCGGCGCGCGACCTCATCGCCTTGGGGCACGGCCATGCTGGTCAGGAACTGCTGGAAGTGCTGCTCATCGCCTTCACCGGCGTACCGACCCAGCTGATCGAAGGCCTCGTGTTCCCCGATCGACCAGCGGTCCTGCCCGTAGGTATAGGCGCGCAGGCCGGACACGACGAGCACGCTGAGCAGGCTCAGCGTGAGCATCAGGGTCATGATCAGCAGCAGCGGCCAGATGGCCGAGACGAGCGTCCGATCGTGAGCGGGAAGAGGGGGCGCGGCGCTCATCGAGTATGGTGGCATGCGCCGCCAGGCGGTCGATACGACCTGCGTCGCAGCGGACACTAACGCTTTGTTGCACTGCGGCAACATGCCGCAACCGGGCCGACGCAGCGGCAGTTCAGGTGCTCAGCAGACCCTTGATGCGGGCGCTCAGGGCGCCCATGTCGGTGCGGCCCTGGACCTGGGGCTTCACGGCCGCCATCACCTTACCCATGTCCTTCATGGACGTGGCACCGGTGCCGGCGATCGCGGCGCGGATCGCGCTTTCGACTTCGGCGTCGGAGAGCTGGGCGGGGAGGTAGGCCTGGAGGACCGCGAGTTCGGCCGATTCCCTGGCGACGAGGTCGGCGCGATTGCCGGCCTGGAACTGGGTGATGGATTCGCGGCGCTGCTTGATCATCTTGTCGAGCACGGCGAGCACCTGAGTGTCGTCGAGCTGGATGCGTTCGTCGACTTCCCGCTGCTTGATCGCAGCCAGGATCAGCCGGATGCCGGCCAGACGCTCCTTCTCGCCGGAGCGCATCGAGGCCTTCATGTCCTCGGTGATGCGTTCCTTGAGGGCCACGGCGAGCTCTTAGCGGGCCGCGCGCATGCCGTCGCGGGAGACGCGCTTCATGTGGCGCTTGATGGCCGCGGCCTTCTTGCGCTTACGCTCCTGCGTGGGCTTTTCGTAGAATTCACGGCGCCGCAGCTCGGTGAGGATCCCGGCTTTTTCGCAGGCACGCTTGAAACGGCGCAGGGCAGCATCGAAATACTCGTTCTCACGGACACGAACGCTCGGCATTGGAACCTCAAGTCCTTGATCTACCGGCGATTTTGCCGGCGCTGTAGCAGGATCGGGCTGGCGATTCTAAAGACCCGTGCTGCAAAAGGCAAAGTTTTCACGGTCTTTGCCTTCTAAACTTGCCGCCGTGAAAATTCTTGCCCTCGAATCCTCCTGCGATGAAAGCGCCGCCGCCGTGCTCGACAGCGAGCGCGGCCTGCTCGCGCACGCCGTGTTCAGCCAGATCGAGCTGCACCGGATCTACGGGGGGGTGGTCCCGGAACTGGCCTCCCGCGATCACGTTCAGCGGCTGCTGCCGCTGCTGCGCGAGGTCCTGAAGGCCGCCGCCACCACGCCCGCCGATCTCGATGGCATCGCCTACACCGCCGGCCCCGGTCTGGTCGGGGCCCTGCTCACCGGTGCGGCCCTGGCGCGCTCGCTGGCGTTTGCGTGGGGCGTGCCGGCGCTGGGCGTGCATCACCTGGAGGGGCATCTGCTCGCGCCGCTGCTGGAGAGTGAGCCGCCGCCGTTTCCGCAGGTCGCGCTGCTGGTCTCCGGCGGCCACACCATGCTGATCGAGGTGCAGAGCATCGGTGCCTACCGGGTCCTCGGTCAGACCCGCGATGATGCGGCCGGCGAAGCCTTCGACAAAACCGCGAAGCTGCTCGGGCTGCCTTATCCGGGCGGTCCGGAGCTGGCGCGGATTGCCGCGCACGGCCGCGCCGGCGCCTTCGAGTTTCCGCGCCCCATGCTCGACCGGCCGGGACTCGAGTTCAGTTTTTCCGGGCTCAAGACCGCCGTGCTGCGCGCGGTGCGTGACCGGGTCCTCGATGACACGCTGCGCGCGGATGTGGCGCGCGCCGTCCAGGAGGCCATTGTCGAGTGCCTGTGCGTGAAGGCGCTGCGGGCACTGGAGGCAACCGACTGCCAGGTGCTCACGGTCAGCGGCGGCGTTGGCGCCAATGAGTATCTGCGCACGACGCTGTCACAACTGCTGGCCAGCCGCGGCGCCCGGGCCTACTATCCGCGCCCGGAATTCTGTACCGACAATGCGGCGATGATTGCCGTGGCGGGACTGGCGCGGTTGCGGGCCGGCCAGCACGATGATCTGGCGATCGGCGCCCGCGCGCAGTGGCCGCTTGCGTCGCTGCCACCCTTATCCTTGGAACCTCTGCGGTGCGCCAACTCATGAGTACGATTCAACCAACGGACCGGATCTTCCTGCGCGAACTCGCCGTGGAATGCATCATCGGCTTTCTTGACTGGGAGCGGCTGGTCAAGCAGACCGTTTATCTGGACATCGAGGTGCCGGTCGACTGCCGCCGCGCGGCGCTCAGTGACGATGTTGCGCACACGCTGGACTACAAGCATCTCTCGAAGGTCGTTCTCGCCTTCGTCGGTGGTTGCGAATTCAAGCTCGTGGAGACCCTCGCCGACCGCACCGCGAAGCTCATTCTCACCGAGTTCGACATTCCCTGGGTGAAGCTCACCATCAACAAGCGCGGCGCGATCCGCGCGTCGCGTGATGTCGGCGTGTGCATCGAGCGCACGCGCGCTGATCTTGCCTGACATGGCGCAGGTTTTCGTTGCGGCCGGCAGCAATGTCGAGCCGCTGGCGCATCTCACGCAGGCTCTGACGGAGCTCACGCGGCGCTTCGGCGAGCTGCAGGTGTCGCCCTGGTATCGGAACTGCGCGGTCGGGTTCACCGGCGAGGACTTCATCAACCTGGTGTTCGGGTTTCGAACCGGACTTGAGGTGCCCGACACGCTGGCGCAGCTGCGCGAAGTGGAGACCCAGTGCGGCCGGCCGCGCAACGCGCCGAAATGGGCGGCGCGCTCCATGGACCTGGACGTGCTGCTCTACGATGAGCTGGTGCTCGATGATCCGCAGCTGAAACTGCCGCGGCCGGATCTGCTGGTGCGCCCCTACATGCTCGGGCCACTCGCCGATATCGCACCCGACCTGCGCCATCCCACGCAGGGCCGGACCATCGCGCAGCTGTGGGCCGCGTTCGATCGCCAGGCGCACGCGCTGCACAGCGTGCGGCCGGCCACGACGCTGCGGTGGCCCTAGACGCCGCCCTGGCTGCGACCCCCGTCCACGGCCAGGATCTGGCCCGTGACGAACGGGGCCATGGTGGCGAAGTACACCGCCGCCTTGGCGATGTCCTGGGAGTTTCCCGAACGCTTCAGCAGCGTCTTGTCGATGATCTGCGACTGCAGCGCGATATCCAGATCCGCAGGAAACATCACCGGGCCCGGTGCGATGCCGTTGACGCGCACTTCCGGCGCCAGCTCACGCGCGAGGGATTTCGTGAGCATGATCAGTGCGGCCTTGGCCGCGCTGTAGGTCGGGTACTGCTTCAGCGGCCGCAGCCCGTGGATGTCCACCATGTTCAGGATCAGGCCATGGCGTCGGCGCAGCTCCGGCGCCGCGGCCTGCGCCAGGAACAGCGGGGCGCGGAAGTTCGTACCGATGAGATCATCGAACTTCGCGAGGGTGATTTCACCCACGGGAGTGGCATAGAACGTGGATGCGTTGTTGACCAGGATGTCCAGGCGCCCGAAGGCCCGCAGCGTGGCGGCCACGAGCTCCGGGAGCTGCGCGGTGTCCAGCAGGTCCGCCTGTACCATCGTTGCGGTCCCGGCGCGCCGCGCATTCAGCGTCCGCAGCAGCGCCTCAGCCTCGGCGGAGGACTTGCGGTGATGGATCACCACGTTGGCACCGACCCCATGCAGCGCCTGCGCCATGGCTGCGCCGAGGCGGCGCGCACCTCCGGTGATCAGTACGGTTTGCCCGGCGAGGGGCTGCGCGTCCGGCTGTGTCATGGTGAACCATTATGACGCCGAACGCGGATGAAGCGGCGCATTCGGCCCGGGTCCTGCAGCTGATCGCGCAACGCATCAGCGCGGCGGGCGGATTTCTGGGTTTCGAGGCGTTCATGGACCTCGCCTTGTATGCCCCCGGGCTCGGCTACTACAGCGCGGGCAGCGCCAAGCTCGGCGCGGCGGGGGATTTCACGACCGCGCCGGAGATGTCGGATCTGTTCGCCCGCTGCGTGGCGCGCCAGTGCGCGCAGGTGCTCGAGGGCATCCCCGGCGGCAGCATCCTGGAGTTGGGCGCGGGCACCGGGCGCATGGCCGTGGCCCTCCTGCGCGAGCTCGCCGCACTGGCGCGACTGCCGCAGCACTACGACATTCTTGAAGTCAGCGCGGACCTCGCCGAGCGCCAGCGCGAGCGCATCGCAGCGCTCCCCGAAGCACTTCGGTCGCGGGTGCGCTGGTTGCAGCAGCTGCCTGAGAGCGGCCTGCACGGGGTCATCCTGGCCAACGAAGTGCTCGACGCCTTGCCGTGCCGGCGCTTCCTCGTGCGCGCGGCGCGGCCGCTGGTGATCGAGGAGCTCGGCGTGAGGCTCGATGCGGCGGGCGCCCTCGCCTGGGCCACGCGTGCGGCGGATGCGTCACTGACGGCGGCGGTGCAGGAGCTGAACACGCAGCTGCCCGGCGCGCTGATCCCGGGGTACACCTCGGAGGTGTGCCTGCTGGCCGATCCTTGGATCACGAGCCTCGCCGCGGTGCTCACGCAGGGGGTGATGCTGCTCTTTGATTATGGACTCCCGCGCGCGCAGTACTACCACCCCGAGCGCGGCAGCGGCACGCTGACCTGCCATTTCAAACATCGCGCGCACTTTGACCCGCTCATCAATGTGGGTGTGCAGGACCTCACCGCCTGGGTGGACTTCACGCGTGTCGCGCTGGCGGGTCATGCCGCGGGCCTTGACGTGCTCGGGTTCTGCACGCAGGCAGGCTTCCTGCTGGGTACCGGTATCGATGAACTGCTGGCGCAGCAGCACAGCCCGGTCGAGCGGGCGCGGCTCAATGGCGAGGCGCGCCGCCTGCTGATGCCCGGTGAGATGGGCGAGGTGTTCAAACTGCTGGCGCTGGGGCGCGGTGTCGGCACGCCGCTCATGAGCTTCAAGCACCAGGATCTGCGCGATTCGCTGTGCTAGATCCTGCGCCGATCAGCCGGTGGCGGCGTGTATTGGTAGATCCAGTTTTCCGTCAGCGGGCGACCCGCCGCTGCGAGATATAAACGCAGATTGACGGGCTCGACGCTGTCATCGGTCAGTTTCAGATCAAAGAGTGCGCGCCAACCGTTGATCGAGGCCAGGGGTCGTGCGGATGCAAGCTCGATCGCGCCGCGCGACGCGAAGATCATTGGCGTGAGCGGCACCTCATGACTCAACGAAGCGAGCGCCTTGCCATGAAAATCGACCTCGAAGCGCCAGGAGAAATAACTGTGCGGCTGCGCGACCAAGCCACCAACGCCCGTGCGGGTAGCCGCAACTGTCGCCAATGGGAATGGGAAGGGGTTATCGCGACACCAATGGAGTCGGTAGCTGTACAGCAGCTCCTGCCCACGCTGCGGCTTATCAGCCGGGGTCCAGAAGGCCACGATGTTGTCCGCCGTCTCCGCCGGGGCCGGCAGCTCGACCAGGACCACGGCACCTTTGCCCCACTTCCCGCGCGGCTCGACCCAGGCGCTGGGACGCTTGTCGTAGAACGCTCCGTCGTCCTGGTAATGATCGAAATTGTGGTCGCGTTGCATCAGGCCGAAACCGCGTGGATTCTCATCGCTGAAAGTGTTGACGCGCGCCACGCCGGGATTGACCAGGGGCCGCCAGATGCGCTCGTTGGCGCCTGTATTCAACTGCAGTCCGTCGGAATCATGGATCTGGGGGCGCAGATCTGCGCCGACGCGACGATCGTTTGCACCGCAAAGAAACATGCTCGTGCCGGGCGCCACGCCCAGGCGCTCGATCTGCTTGCGCGGATACAGCGCCGCGTCGATATCCATCGTGAGCGTGTCAGCTGCCTCGATGGCGAAATGGTAAGCGCCCGTGACACTGGGCGAATCCAGCAAACCATAGACATCGAGCCGGCTCGAATCCTTCTGCGGTCGCTGCAGATAGTAGGCGATGAAATACGGAAACTCCTCCGCAGTGGGCATGCCGCAGTCGATTGCCAGCCCGCGGTGCGACAGGCCATATTGCTTCTCGCCGTCGACGGCTCGAAAGTAGGAATGGTTCTGGAATACCGCAACGTCGCGGATCCAATCCGGATAAAAGCAAAGACGAAATCCCGCGAACCCGAGCGTTGCCGGGAGTTTTCCACCGTCTATACCGCTCCTGCTGAAGTCAAACAGGGCCGGACCGTAAATAAGCTCCCGTGCCAGACCCCCATCGAGCGTGAAAACCCGCACGGGAGTCTTCACTTCAAGGCCGAGGTGCAGGAGCTTGGCCTGGAACCGCAGACCTGCACCGGCCCACAGCGCATTTTCATCACGGAATCGAATGGCTTCCCACTGATCCCAGGTGAGATTGGCGAGCGCGGGTGGCAGCAGCTCCGGCTGTGGCTGGTAGGACGCGGAGGCCAGGGTGCGCGCTGCGTCCTTGAGCATTGGATAGCTGAAGGGCTGTGCAGGTTCGCGAGGCTTAAGGGCGCTCGCATTGTCGGCAAATGTCTGCACACCCGGCCATAGAGTCGTGGCCATGGCGGCGCCATTTTTGAGGAAGGTTCGTCGAAACAATGCGTGCCCTCCTTCAGGGGCTGCCGCGTTGCTGTTCGAGCAGACGCGCACCCAGTCGCTCGCGGACAGCCGTGACAGCCGCGAGCCGCCGCTCCTGCAGCGCGGCCCCAATCTGTGGACCGTCGAGTCCCTGGCGCTCCTCGGGCCCGAGGTTGGCGGCCGCGGCCGCCGCCCCCGCCGGGCGCAGCTAGTC
>Ga0302302_1000102_pt1 | contig 49682 bp, 33 predicted proteins | sample III_Palsa_E1_3_FD_198766 | JGI IMG/M metagenome (GOLD analysis project Ga0302302, IMG submission 198766) | Peat permafrost microbial communities from Stordalen Mire near Abisko, Sweden - III_Palsa_E1_3 | ecosystem: Environmental > Terrestrial > Soil > Palsa > Peat permafrost | place: Sweden...
CGCACCTGGTGGACGAGGCCGAATCCGCCGACCGGGTCATCATCCTGCATAAGGGTCACTGGATCGCTTCCGGCACCGCGGCGGAATTGCGCGAGCGCACCGGCAAGCGTTCGCTGCGCGACGCCTTCCTCGACCTGACCGGGGAAGCTTCGGTAGAGCAAGAGGAGGCAGTCTGATGCCCGCGAAGCGTGGATCACAGCAAGGCACGCCGGGCAACGGTCCGCTGCACGAACACGACTTGGCGGCTACCGATCAAACGGAACCTCGGATCGGGTTGGCTGCGGGCGAGCCCGCAAGGAGCCCCCCCGCGTCGATCGTGAGCCACGCGCTGCAGGCGCTGCTGGCGCTTTCCTCGCGCGAAACGGTCAAGTTCCTGCATCAGCGCGGGCGCCTGCTCTCCGCGCTGGTAAGACCGAGTCTGTGGCTGCTTATTTTTGCGGCCGGTTTCCGGGACGTCTTCGGCGTCGCCGTGATTCCGCCGTACTCGACCTATATCGAATATCAGGTCTACGTCGTGCCGGGACTGCTGGGCATCGTGCTGCTGTTCAATGGCATGCAGTCTTCGTTGGCCATGGTTTACGACCGCGAGATGGGCTTGATGCGGCTGCTGCTGACGGCGCCGCTGCCGCGTTCGGTGTTACTGACGTGCAAGCTGCTCGCGGGTACCTTCCTGTCGATTCTGCAGGCGTATGCGTTCTTCGCGATCTGCGCGCTGTTCCGGCTCGACCTGCCGTGGTGGCCCGGCCTGTTGCTGGCGCTGCCGGCGATGTTCCTGACGGGGCTGATGCTCGGCGCGCTGGGATTGCTTGTATCGGTTTATATCAAGCAGATCGAGAATTTCGCCGGGGCGATGAACTTTGTGATCTTTCCGATGTTCTTCCTGTCGCCAGCGCTGTATCCGTTGTGGAAGCTGCAGGAATCCGGGGCAACGGTGGTCTATCAGCTGGCCCGCTTCAATCCGTTTACCTACGGTATCGACCTGATCCGCTACGCCATGTACGGGCAGATGAACTGGCTGGCGTGTGGCGTGGTTGTCGCTTCGCTCATCGTCTTTCTGGGGCTGGCGATCTGGGGCTACGATCCGCAACGCGGCGCGGTGCGGCACAAGCGCCAGGGTAGCTGAGCAGCGCCGGCAAAATCGTGGTGAGCGATAGCACGCCGCACTCGCGTCTGTGGCCGTGCGCGTCCGGAGTTGGTGACGGTGTGCTGTGCCGAGGCGTCCGGATTCCTCAGTTCAGCCGCCGAACTTCTGTTTCCCAGTCGCCCCCATCCAGCGGTGGCAGGGATAGCGATTTATCTGAAGCGTCGTGAAAGTCGTACTGCGACTCCCATGATGGTGGCTGTACCGCATGCGGCACACCCATCTGTCACGAATCCGATACAGCACGCCGCCATGTGATCGTTGCAAGTGACTGAATCACCGCGTGCAGACGTTTTCGGAATCTGGCATCTGATGTGCATAGTAGATTCTTGACGGCCCACCTTGGCGGAGGGTCGATGGTTATAAGGAATGATTGATTATGAAGTCACGAGCCGCAGTGGCATGGGAAGCGGGCAAGCCGCTGAGCATCGAAGAAGTCGACGTCGCCGGGCCGAAAGCGGGCGAAGTGCTGGTGCGCATCGTCGCGACCGGCGTGTGCCATACCGATGCGTTTACGTTGTCCGGAGCAGATCCGGAGGGCGAGTTCCCGGTGATCCTCGGCCACGAGGGCGGCGGCATCGTCGAGGAAATCGGCGAGGGCGTAACGACGCTGAAAGTCGGCGATCACGTGATCCCGCTGTACACGCCCGAATGCGGCGAGTGCGAATACTGCCTGTCGGGCAAGACCAATCTGTGCCAGAAGATCCGCGTCACCCAGGGCAAGGGCGTGATGCCCGATGGCACCAGCCGCTTCTCGTTGAATGGCAAACCGCTGCTGCACTACATGGGCTGCAGCACGTTCAGCGAATACACCGTGCTGCCGGAGATCTCGCTGGCCAAGGTCAACAAGGACGCGCCGCTGGAAAAGATCTGCCTGCTTGGCTGTGGCATCACCACCGGCATCGGTGCGGTGCTCAACACGGCCAAGGTCGAGCCCGGCTCGACGGTGGCCGTGTTCGGCATGGGCGGCATCGGTCTCTCGGTGGTGCAGGGTGCGGTGATGGCCAAGGCCAGCCGCATCGTATGCATCGACACCAACCCGGACAAGTTCGTGATGGCCAAGTCGCTGGGCGCGACCGACTTCATCAATCCGAAGGATTATCCGGACACGCCGATTCAGCAGGTCATCGTCGAACTCACCAACGGCGGCGTGGATTATTCGTTCGAGTGCATCGGCAACGTGCACGTGATGCGCTCGGCGCTGGAGTGCTGCCACAAGGGTTGGGGCGAGTCGATCATCATCGGCGTGGCTGGCGCGGGGCAGGAGATCAGCACGCGACCGTTCCAGCTGGTGACCGGTCGGGTCTGGCGCGGCAGTGCCTTCGGTGGCGTCAAGGGTCGCAGCCAGCTGCCGGGCTATGTGGATCGCTATATGGCCGGCGAGATCAAAATCGATCCGTTCGTCACCTTCGAGCTGCCGTTGGAGAAGATCAACGAAGCGTTCGAACTGATGCACGACGGCAAGGCGATTCGCTCGGTGATCATTTACTGAGTGCGGTGTCGGCGGCATTTGAACCTTACGCATTAGACCGCACAACACTCCGGCAGTTATCGATGGCCGGTCTTCACCCTTGGCCAGCGCATGCGGGTCACTTATCCAGCGACACCATTATTGAAGGAGTAGCACTATGGCAACTCACATCCATCCCGCCGTCGATCACGGCGTCAAGCCGGGCAAAGACAATTTTGCCGGCGGCACCCTGACCTGTCATTGCAGCGACAAGCCGGTCAAGGTCAAGGTCGGCGCGCAAACGGCGCACAACCACGTCTGCGGTTGCAGCCAGTGCTGGAAACCGAAAGGTGCGACCTTTGCGCAAATCGCCGTGGTCTCGCGCGACAAGGTCAGCGTTGAAGAGAACGGCGACAAGCTGGCTATCGTCGATGCGACGAAAGCGATCCAGCGCCACGCCTGCAAGGTTTGCGGTACGCACATGATCGGCCGGATTGAAAACAAGGATCATCCTTTCCACGGTCTCGATTTCGTGCACACCGAGCTGTCTTCCGAGGAAGGCTGGTCGGCACCGGCTTTTGCGGCGTTCGTGTCATCGATCATCGAGCAGGGTTATGACCCGAGCAAGATGGACGCCGTACGTGGCCGCCTCAACGAACTGGGCCTGCCGCCGTATGACTGCCTTTCGCCGGTATTGATGGACGCCATCGCGTCCCATGTGGCCAAATCCAAAGGCACCGCCTACGCCGGCTGAGGAATTACCACTGGACAGCATCGCCAAGCCAGCCTTGCGGGTCGTCATAGCCGACGACCACGCGGTGGTGCGCACGGGTTACCGGCGCTTGCTGGAGCTGGAATCGGGGCTGCAGGTAGTCGCTGAATTCGCCGATGGCGAAAGCGCCTACCTGTGGCTGTCGGAGCATCAGGCCGACGTGCTGATTCTTGATCTTTCCATGCCAGGTCAGGGTGGCCTGGCCACCTTGCAGCGATTGCATCAACGTGTGCCCAAGCTGCGCGTACTCATCTTCACCATGCACGACAGCGCGACGCTCGCCGCGCAGTTGCTGAAGGCTGGGGCGAGTGGCTACCTCACCAAGAGCAGTCCGCCGGAGTCATTGATCGACGCGGTGCATCAGGTGGCGGCTGGCGAGCAGGTGCTCTCGGCCGACATTGCAGCGGCCATGCGAAAAAGCGACGGCGATCTTCCGCATCAGCTGCTGTCGCCGCGGGAGTTCGATGTTTTTCTGCTGCTGGCCCAGGGCACGGCGGTGGAACAAATTGCCACTCAGCGCTGCCTCAGCATCAAGACGGCGGCCAACTACCAGACCATCGTCCGTCACAAGCTCGGCCTGCATAGCGCGCTTGAAATGTATCGTTACGCGCAGACGTGTGGTTTGCTTGCGCAGGTTCCCTGAGGGCTTTCGCTTTCAAAAGGCAGTGTGGTTTGGATCGTTTACGGGAGGCTAGGTTGGTCATCAGCCGACGCCACTGATGATGGTTCATGCAGCGGCAGGCGTGCCCTGATGGACAGGCCTTGCCGCGTTCCATCGGGATAAGTGGCAAACATGTCGATTTCGCCGTGCAGCGCCCATACCCGTTCGCGCATGCCGACGAGACCGTTGCCGCGATACGCCGCCTGCCCGGGATCGGTCAGGCCATTGCCGTCATCGCATACCGACCATTCCAGTCGACCGTCGTCGAGCAAGGCCAGCCGAATATCCACGCGTGTCGCCTGGGCATGACGCGCGATATTTGTCAGTGCCTCCTGCGTCAATCGGTAAATGGTCAGCGCGACATCGCCCGCGACAGCATGCTCGTCGATATCGATGTCCAGTTCGAAGTGCGTGGCCTGATCGGGTCGTTCGCGCCAGCTGTCGAGCAGCTCGCGCAGTAGTCGGTACAAAGGTAGCGGTTCGTTTTCGTCTTCATACGGCTTGCGTGCACGCAGGCGCTGCAGAAGATCGCGCAAAGCATGCTGCACGTGTTCGCAGTGGTCCGCCAACGCCTCGGCGACATCACGCAGTGGCGGCTGGCCAAGACTGCGCCGGATCAGCCATGCCGTATCGGCGCGCATCGCCGTAAGCCGCTGGCCGAGTTCGTCGTGCAGCTCACGCGCCAGCCGGCTGCGCTCGTCTTCGCGCATGCTGCGCAGTTGCAGGTCGAGCCGGCTGCGCGCCTCCTGCGACGCCGCGAGCGTCTGCGCCATATGGTTGAGTGCCTGGGCGATCGTGTGCAGCTCCAGCAGGCGCAGCGGCGGCAGGCGGTAGTCGTAGCGATCACGCTGGTATTGACCGATCGCGTAGATGATCTTGCGCATCGGACGTAGCGCCAGACGCAGCGCGACATAAACCGCCAGCAGCGTGAGTACGCCATAGCCGAGCAGGATACCGAGCAGGCCGGCAATATCGGTCAGCGATTCGCTGCGCTCGCTGCCAGGGTCGAGCAGCAGCGTGACGTGATAGCGCTGGCCGTCTGCGCGTTGCAGGTTCCACTGCGGAGGCGTGGGTTTTGCGCCGCCATAGGCAGGTGGCAGCAGCCAGGCGTAGCCACGGTGCAGAAGGCTGGAAGCGGGTTGGATAGTCGGTAGCAGGTCATTGCCGTGTGCGTCCTGCAGGCGTAGCTGCAGATGCCGCAGTCGTCCCTCATGGCTGATTCGGCGTAATGCCTCGAGATGCGTCGGGATATCGCCAGCCGGTCCGCTCTCCAGTCCGTCGAGCTCGTCGAACAGATGCGCTGTTTCGGCGGCGCCCTGTTCCTCGCGTGCAATGTTGAGCCGGGCCTGCCAAAGCGCGAGCAGCAATGCGCACGCCATTATGGCGACAGAAACCGCCGCGATGCGCCACATCAGGAATCGTGAAAGATGCATGCCGCAATCACTCGTCGTCAGGGACTTATCGCATGGTAGCGGTTCGGCATTCGGGAGTTCTTCCCGTAGTCAGCAGGCACCACGCTGCTCTACTTTTGGAAATGGAATCCTGGTGTACCTGGCATGGCGAATAAGGGCGCGTGCCTTAGAAAAATTAATCAATGAGGGGCATTGAAAACGATGGATCAGCTCAAGAGGGATGGACGAAGCCGCCTGCATAATTTGCCGCGAGCGATGCTTTTCGTCGCACTTGCCAGCACAGGCTTTGCGCATGCACAGGAGTCGTCCAACTCTGCCGACGCGACCGCCAGTGCGTCGACGGCGACCACGCAAAATACGCCGGCCAACGCCAAGCAGCTGTCGACCGTGTTGGTAGAGGCTACCGCCGTGCCGGGCGGTGTGGCACTCGATGCCGACAAGGTGCCGGGCAATGTACAAGGCCTGTCCGCATCCGATTTGACGCGCAACGGCTCGGCAAGTCTGACGCAGGCGCTGAATGCGCAACTGGGTAGCATCAGTGTCAACGATAACCTCAATGATCCGTACCAGCCGGACATCCTCTATCGCGGCTTCGAAGCCTCGCCGGTGCTCGGCACGCCGCAGGGTCTGGCGGTTTACCAGAACGGCGTGCGCATCAACGAGGCTTTTGGTGACACGGTCAACTGGGATCTGTTTCCCGACATGGCCATCAACCGCGTGCAGATTGCCAGCTCGAATCCGGTGTATGGCCTGAACGCGCTGGGCGGCGCAATCTCGGTCGACATGAAGAACGGTTTCAACTACACCGGCGGCGAACTCGAGCTGTCCGGCGGCTCCTTCGGCCAGCGTTCCGCTGGGGCGGAATACGGCGCCAACGACGGTACGTTCGGCATTTACGCGGCCGCCAAGACGCTGGATTCGGACGGCTGGCGGGATTTTTCATCCGACGCGCTGCGCCAGTTCTATACCGACCTGAGCCTGCGCGTTGACAAGCTTTCACTGGACCTCAGCTACACGCATGGCGAGAACCATCTGGACGGCCAGGGCTCGGCGCCGGCGCAGGAGCTGGCCGTCAGTCGGCGGCTGGTTTTCACCGGGCCGCAGGCCAATGACAATGAACTCAACTTCGTTACCTTAAACGGGACGTACAAGGCCACCGATAACTGGTCGGTGCAGGGCGTGCTGTATTACCGCCAGTTTTCGCAGCGCGTGTCCAATGGCAACACCACCGACTACACCGCTTGCACCACCGCGGCGTTCGCCGGTTCGCTGTGCCAGTCCGATGGCATCACGCCGGTGAACAACGCGGCCGGCCAGAACCTGCCGGATATTTCCCAGGGTGGCGATGTGCCCATCGGCGAGAATGATTTCGAAAATATCAATTCCTATAGTCATGGCGCTACCCTGCAAATCAGCAACGATCAGTCGATCTTCGGCCACGACAATCAGTTCACCGCTGGCGCCTCGTTCGACTATGCGCACACGGATTTCTATTCCGGCGCGCAGATCGGTGTGATCGATGCGCAACTCACGGTGTTGCCATCAAATCTCTATGTCGATACGCCGGAGAGCTCGGACTTCGGTGCGGTGCCGGTGATTCTGCGCGCCAGTAACCGCGACATCGGTGGCTACCTCACCGACACCTTCAACGTAACGCCGGATTTTGCGCTGACCGCAAGCGGGCGTTACGACGTGGCGCATATTGATCTGCAGGATCGGCGCGGCACCAGTCTGGATGGCAACAATCGTTTCAGCCATTTCAATCCGGCCTTTGGCGGGACGTACAAACTGACACCGACAGTCACCGCGTATGCCGGTATCTCCACCAATACGCGTACGCCGACGGCAAGCGAAATCGAATGCTCCGACCCGCTGAAGCCGTGCCTGCTGCCATCCAACCTGGCCGGTGATCCGCCGAACCTGCGGCAGGTGGTGGCGCATACCGCTGAATTCGGCCTGCGCGGAAACATTCCGAATGCGTTTGCTACGGATGGTGCGGTTACCTGGAACCTCGGCGCATTTCGCACCAATTCATTTGACGACATCTACGGCATATCCACCTCGGTCAGCAGTGGCTTCTACCAGAACATCGGTTCGACGCGGCGCGAGGGTATCGAAGCCGGTTTCAACTATCAGACCGACAAGTGGTCGGCCTATTTCAACTACAGCTATGTGGATGCGACGTTCCAGTCAGCCATCCAGCTTCCGTCGCCGTCCAATCCTTTCCAGGATGCCGATGGAAATATCGAAGTACGCCCTGGTGACCGTTTGCCCGGCATTCCAAAGAACCGGGTGAAGGTCGGCGTGGATTACGCCGTTACACCGCAATGGAAACTCGGCGCGTCGATGATCATCGTCAGCAACGAGTATTACTTCGGCGACGAGTCCAATCAGAACAAGCCGCTGCCCGGGTATCACGTGGTGAACTTGCATGCGAGCTATCAGGTCGCCAGAAACGTCCAGGTATTCGGTTCGATCGACAACGTCTTCAACGCCAAATATGCAACGTACGGCATCTACAGCGACCCCACCGGCGTGGGCACGCCGGGCGTGCCCGTCGATGGCGTCACCAATGGTCCCGGCGTCGACAACCGCTTTTTCAGTCCGGCAGCCCCAACGGCAGTTTATGGCGGCGTGCGCATCACCTTCTGATCAGGCGGGCAGGGCGATATCGTGCTTGCGCATCTTGCGATAAAGCGTATTACGACTGACGCCCAGTGCGCTGGCGGCACGGCTGATGTTCCAGTGCAGGCGCTCGAGTTCGCGTAGGAGGGCATCACGTTCGGCCGACTTCAACGGCGCCGCGGCATCCTTGCTGGCATGACTCGCAGCTTGCGGCGTGCCGCCATCGGTGATTTCGTGTGGCAGGTTGCCGACGCAGATCAGGCTGTCGCTGCACAGCGCCGCCGCCGTACGCAGCGTGTTGCGCAGCTGGCGGATATTGCCCGGCCAGTGGTAGTCCAGCAGTCGCTGCATGGCATCGTCATGGATCGCCGGAATGGGGTCGTCACTCTCGTCGTCGGCCAGCAACGCCTTGATCAGTTCGCGCTTGTCGGTGCGTTCGCGCAGCGTCGGCAACTGCAGGGTGATGCCGTTGAGGCGGTAGTAGAGATCCTCGCGGAACTCACCCTCCTGCACCATCTGCAGCAGGTCGTGATGGGTGGCGCTGATGATGTGCAGATCTACCGGTACCGCTTGTTCGCCGCCGAGCGGCACGACTTCGTGTTCTTCCAGTACGCGCAGCAGGCGCGTCTGCATGTGCAGCGGCATGTCGCCGATCTCATCGAGAAACAGCGTGCCGCCGCTGGACTGGCGGATCTTTCCGAGATGACCTTCGCGTGCGGCGTCGGTGAATGCGCCGCGGGTATAGCCGAACAGCTCGCTCTCGATCAGCGCCTCGGGAATGGCAGCGCAGTTCACCGCCACGAACGGGCGCTCAGCCCACGCGCTGGCCATATGCAGCGACTTGGCGAAGGCCTCCTTGCCGGTACCGGTGGCGCCCTGCAACAACAGCGGTACCTTGCGCCCGAAAAGATGGCGGCCGCAATGAATGTTGTGCTGCATGCGCGCGTCGGCTACCACGTGCTGGCGGGTGATCGACTGCGCACCGCTGGTTTCTTTTTTGGGTGTGCGCGAACTGGTGGCGGATTGCGTCGCCGGCGTGCGCACGCGTGCAAAAAACCGGCGGCCGTAGGCCACGTCGCGCACCGGCCACAGCAGCGAGGCATCCGTGGCGGCGCGGCGTTCCAAGGTTTCGAAATCGAACGGGAAGATCGACGTCAGCGGCTTGCCAACCAGCTGCGCGCGCGACATGCCCAGCTGCGCCATGGCGCTGTCGTTGACTGCACGCACGATACCGTCGCTACCGACGGCGAGCAGTGCCTCGTGCAACAAGCCAACAAACTCCGGGCGGCTGTGGAAGCGCAGCACCCAAGTGGTAGCGCATTCACGCATAAAGCGACAGCGCGAAATCAGGTTGGCCGACATGTTCACCAAGGCCATCGTGTGGCGCTGGATCAATCGCGTGTCGCCCGCGTTGACAGTCGAAGCATCGAGCACGCCGAGCACCTTGCCCTGCGCATCCAATACCGGTGCGCCCGAACACGACAGTTCGATATTGAAACGGCGAAAATGCTCGTCGCGATACACGGTGACCGGCACGCCCTCGGCCAGGCAGGTGCCCAATCCGTTGGTGCCTTCGTATTGCTCGCTCCAGACCGCGCCAACGCGAAGCCCTGCGTCGCGAAACTCACGCGTGAGTGCAGGGTCGGTGATCGCGCCAAGAATCACGCTTTCGGTATCGCTGAGAATGACGGCGTAACCGGAGCCGGCGATCTGCTCGTACAGGCTTTCCATCTCGGCGCGCGCCACGTTGAGCAGTTCGCCGAATTGCTGCTGCCGCTCGCGCACGGCCTGGGCGTTGAGTACCGGCGTCTCGCGCACGGCATCCGGCGCAGTGCCGAAATCGTCAACGCAGCGTTGCCAGGATTTGGTGACATGCGGCGCAACGTTGACGTTACCCAATCGTTCCAGCAGCAGACCGTCGATATGCGATGCCGCGTGCGTAACCTGCATAGTACTGTTCATGCTTGGCTCTCTCGACGATGGACGGCCGTGTCCTGTTGGCACGCGGCCAGCCCCATGGTGTTGTCGTTTGGATCGATATCATCGAAGAATGGTCCCGGTGTCAGCGGTAAGCAAACTGCAGCGCAACATTTGGCACGGACTGTCACCGGCGCTTGTGTCAGAACAGCGACAGTGCTTCCAGTGGCATTAGCGGCATATGGCCTGGCGTCGAGGCTGCGCTGGGGAGGTGTCATTGGCTCGGCTCTTGCCTGACCTTTGCTGGGTCTGATCTATAAAACGCCGGTTTTGGGACGAAGTCGACATAATGAAAATGCCGATGACACCTGGGATTCAACGGAGATAGGGACATGACGGAGGTACGGGTCGCGCAACGCCTGGCCAACCCGGCCGATCTCGTCTGGGCGATGATCGGCGACTTCGGCGGTCTGCATCGCTGGCATCCGCAGGTCCGCGGCGTGGATCTGTCATGGGAGGGGCGCATCCGCACCGTGCACTATGCCGACGGTACTCGCGCAGTCGAACGGCTGGAAGCACGCAGCGACGCGATGCGCCGCTATGTCTACGTGGTGGTCGACGGCAGGGTGCCGGTCAACAACTGCCGCGCGACCCTGCACGTAACCGATAGCGATGGCGGCAGCACAGTGATGTGGTCATGCGAGTTCGAGCCGCTAGGTGACGGCGAAGCCAGCGCCTGCAAGGCGCTGCATGCGTACTATCACGAAGGCCTGGTCGCGCTGGTTTCGGCGCTGGATAACTCAGTCACGTGGTCACGTGACTGAGCGCGCAGCGGCTCGGCAGGGTTTAACGCTGCGCGGAAGATTTTCCCGGATCGCTCAGCCTACTGGCTGACCAGTCGCCACCCATGTCGCCGATCAGCGATACCGTGTCGAGCAGGCGCTGCTGTTGCACGTTCAGCGCGTTTTGCTGCGTGCTCAACTTGGTGGTCTGGGCTGTGGCGGCGGTGGTGTAGTCGACCGTGCCGGCCTGATACTCGTTGAGCGCGATGTCCGCGCCGCGGCTGGCATCACGTACGGCCGAGTCCAGCACGTCGCCCTGCTGGGCGAGGATGCGCAGGCCGGAAAGATCGTCCTCCACATTCTGGAACGCGGTAAGCACGGTGCCGCGATAGTTGGCGACCGATGCCTCATACGCCGCCTTGGCAGCGGCAACCTCGGCATGTCGCTCGCCGCCGTCAAACACGGTTTCGCTGACGTCGGCGCCAAGCGACCAGATATGGTTGGCCGCGTGCAGCAGGCCGGCCAGCGGCGACTGCGAAAAGCCGTCGGCGCCTGACAGCGAAAGGCTGGGATAATAGGCTGCCACCGCGACGCCGATCGCCGCGTTCTCCGAGGCCATTTGACGCTCGGCCACGGCAATGTCCGGCCGGCGCTGCAACAGGGTCGACGGCACGGCGGCAGGCACCAGCGGCAGTGCCGGCAGGCTGCTGCTGTGCGGGATGTCGAGATCTTCTGGATTCTTGCCGACCAGCACGGCAATCGCATGCGCGTACTGTGCACGTGTCACGCCCAGCGCGAGCAGGCTGGACTGCGCATTTTCCAGCTGCGTCCGCGCGCTGATGACGTCGGAGGGTGGTGTGGTGCCGGCAGCGCCCTGGTTGCCGACCACGCGCAGGGACTCCTTGTACTCATCGACGGTTTTCTGCAGCAGGTCGATATTGGCATCGGCCACGCGCAGCTCGATCACCGCTGTTGCCAGCGCGGTTTGCTCGGTCAGAGTAGCGTTGGCCAGCGTCGCTTCACTGGCCTGCGCAGTCGCCTTGTTCTCCTCGATGGTACGACGGACCTTGCCCCACAGGTCGGGCGCCCAGCTGACATTGCCTTCAAGCGAGCCGGCGTTGATCACACCGCCGCGCGCGCTGCTGGTCGTGCTCGTGCCGGTGCTCAAGCTACCGCTGCCGCTACGTTCGCGCGTGCCTGAGCCGGTAACGCCGATGGTCGGAAACAGACCGCTGCGCGCCTGCTGCACTTCGGCCAGCGCCTCCTGATAGTTGGCGTAATCCTGGCGTACGGTCTGGTTGGAAACCGACACCATCGGTTCGAGCTGGTTGAGCAGCGGATCGTTGAAGCCAGTCCACCAGTCGGCCTTCGGCGCAGCGGCGGAAGGTTCGGCCACGGTCCATCCTGGGAGTTCCTTGTACTGGGTCGGTACGGCAACCTTCGGGCGCTGATAATTCGGGCCGACCATGCAACCGCCAAGCAACAGGGCCAGCGAAGCCGCGAGAGCGGTGAGAGGTATCTTCATGTTCATGCGCTTGCGTCCGATCGTTTGTTCCACGGCAGCGTGTCCGACCATCTGGCGAGTCTGGCACGCAGGCGGTCGAGATAGAGGTAGATCACCGGCGTGGTGTACAGCGTGAAGACCTGGCTGAGAATCAGGCCGCCCATCACGGTAATGCCGAGCGGTTGGCGCAACGAAGCGCCCTGGCCGATGCCGATGGCCAGCGGCACCGCGCCGAGCACGGCCGCGGCCGTGGTCATCATGATCGGGCGCAGGCGCACCACGGCGGCATCGTGGATGGCCCGCTGCGGCTCGTAGCCCTCGTCCCGCTGCAAATGGATCGCCACGTCGATCATCATGATCGCGTTTTTCTTGACGATGCCGATCAGCAGGATGATGCCGATCATCGCGATCACCGAAAACGGTGTGCCAAAAATCAGCAGTGCCAGCGTGGCGCCGATGCCGGCCGAGGGCAGGGTGGACAGAATGGTGATCGGGTGCACGGTGTTCTCATACAGCACGCCGAGCACGATATACACCGCTCCAAGTGCCGCCAGAATCAGCAGCGGCATGGTCGACATCGACTGTGCGTAAACCTGTGCGGCGCCGGCGAAGCTACCGTGAATCGAGGCGGGCAGGCCGAGCTGCTGGGATACCTGACTGATCTCTTCGGTGGCCTTGCTCAGCGAGCCGCCCGGCGGAAGGTTGAAAGAAATGGTGGCCGCGACCAAGCCACCCTGGTGACTGACCTGCGTTGCCGTGTGATTGCTGACATACGTGGCCAGCGCGGGAAAAGGCACCAGCGTCTCGGTCGATGTGCTGTCTGCGCTGCCGCTGGAGCTGCCGCCCTTGGCATTCGAGATCGCATTGGTGAGCTGGTTGGCCTGGGCGTTGGCATTGAGTGCATTGGTGGATGACGTGGCCTGTGTCGTTGTGACGGCCGATACCGCAGTAACCGGCTTTACCAGCGCGCTCGACATCTGCGTCTGCGCGGTACCGGTCGCGTTGCCTGCCGCGGTGCTGAAGCGCATGCGATCGAGCATCTGCGGGTATTGCCAGTATTTCGGCGCCACCTCCATTACCACGTAATACTGGTTGAGCTGGTTGTAGACGGTGGACACCGTGCGCTGGCCGAACGCGTCGTACAACACCGTGTCCAGCTGATTCGGCGCGAAGCTGTAGCGTGCCGACGTGGCGCGATCCATGTTGATGTAAATCTGCAGGCCGTTCTGCTGCAGATCCGAATTGACGTCCGACATCTCGCTGCGGTCTTTGCCCAGCGCTGTGACCAGCTTGGGCACCCAGGTGAACAGTGCGGTCGGATCATCGCTGGTCAGCGTGTACTGATATTCCGCAGCGGACGAGCGGCCGCCGATATGCAGATCCTGCGCCGCTTGCAGAAACAGCTTGGCGCCGGACACGCCGTTGAGTTTCGGCCGCAGACGATCGACCACCTGCGTTGCCGAAAGTTTGCGTATCGCCAGTGGCTTGAGCTCGATGAACACGTTGGCGGTGTTGAGCGCACGACCGCCGGTGAAGCCTGCCACCGACGCGACCGCAGGGTCCTTTTTCACGATCGCCTGCAGCTGCGCCAGCTTCTGTTCCATCGCCTGAAACGAGATGCTTTGGTCGGCGATGATCTGGCCGATCAGGATGCCGTTGTCCTGCTCCGGAAAGAAGGTCGACGGCAGCAGTTTGATCAGGAATACGTTGAGCACAATCAGGCCGATCAGGGTCAGGCCTACCAGCAGCGCGTGGTCGAGCACGGTGGTCAGCGAGCGGGAATACGCGTTCTGGAAACGCGTGAACTGCCGTTCGTACCAGAGTGCCCAGCGCGCCTTGGAGTGCAGCGTTTTGCGGTTCAGTACAAAGGCCGCCATGGTCGGCGTGATGGTGAGCGAAATCACCAGTGAGATCAGGATCGCGATGGACAGCGTCACGGCAAACTCGTGGAACAGCAGGCCGACGATGCCAGGCATCAGCAGGATCGGCAAAAACACTGCGATCAGCGACAGGCTCATCGAGATCACCGTAAAGCTGACCTCGGCGCTGCCCACCAGGGCGGCCTCTTGCACGTCCATGCCCGCCTCGACGTGGCGCACGATGTTTTCCAGCACCACCACCGCGTCGTCGACCACGAAGCCGGTGCCGATGGTCAACGCCATCAGCGAGAGATTGTCGATGCTGTAACCGAGCAGGTACATCGGCCCGAAGGTGCCGATGATCGACAGCGGCAACGCCACCGCGGGCACCAGGATCGCGCGCGGCGACTGCAGGAAAACAAACACCACGCCGATGACCAGCAGCACGGCGATAAACAGCGTGCGCTCGGTGTCGCCCACCGCCGCGTTTACCGACTGCGAGCGATCCACCGCGATGCCGACATGCACATCGTGTGGCAACGTCGCCTCGATCGACGGCAGCACCTGGCGGATCTGCGCTACGGTCTTGACGATATTTCCGCCCGGCAGCGGAAAGACGATCACCAGCACCGCGTCCTTGCCGTTGTACAGGCCGGCGTTGCGGATGTTTTCGGCGGAATCCTCCACGTCGGCGACATCGCTCAACTTCACCGCCGCGTTGTTGCGATAGGCCACGATCAGATCGCGATACGGTGCAGCCTTGTTGATCTGGTCGTTGGACAACACCTCGAACCGCTGGTTGCCCTGATCGATATGGCCCTTGGCGCTATTCGCGTTGGCCGCGCTGATCGCTGCGCGCACGTCCTCCAGACCGATGCCGTAACTGTTGAGCTGATCCGGCTGCAGTTCCACGCGCACCGACGGCAGCGCACTGCCGCCCAGCGTGATCTGACCCACGCCTTCGACCTGCGACAGCTGCTGCTGAATGATCGAGTCGGCCGAGTCGTAAAGCTGCGCACGCGTCAGCGTATTGGAGGTCAGCGCCAGCACCATGATCGGCGAGTCGGAAGGGTTGTACTCGCGATACGTCGGGTTGTTGCGCAACGTAGACGGCAGATCGGCGCGCGAGGCCTGGAGTGCCGCCTGCACATCGCGAGCGGCGCCGTTGATGTCGCGGCCGAGGCCGAACTGGATGGTGATCTGCACCGAGCCCACCGAGCTGGTAGACGTCAGTTCGCTGACGTCGGCAATCGTGCCCAGGCGGCGCTCCAGCGGCGCGGCGACGGTCGAGGCCATGATGTCCGGGCTGGCACCCGCCATGCTCGCCTGCACCACGATCACCGGAAAAGTGATGTTCGGCAGCGGCGCCACCGGCAGGCGAAAATACGCTAGCAGTCCAGACAGCAGGATAGCGACGCCCAGCAAGGTCGTCGCGACCGGTCGCTTGATGAATACGCCGGGGATGCTCACGACGAAATACTCACGGCCCGATGCTCACGGTGTGTGCTCGATCGCCTGGTCCGTCGGCGGTTCGGGTTCGGGACGCTTGCGGCGGAAGCGCAGCGCCATGCGGTCAAACAGCAGGTAGATCACCGGTGTGGTGAACAGTGTCAGCACCTGGCTCAACGTCAGGCCGCCGATGATCGCTAGGCCCAGCGGCCGGCGCAGCTCCGAGCCGGTGCCAGTACCCAGCAGCATCGGCAACGCACCGAGCATGGCTGCCAGCGTGGTCATCAAGATCGGGCGGAAGCGCAACAGCGACGCCTCGAAGATAGCTTCTTCCGGCGACTTGCCGTGCTCGCGTTCGGCCTCGAGCGCGAAGTCCACGATCATGATCGCGTTCTTCTTGACGATGCCGATCAGCAGCACGATGCCGATGATGCCGATCACGTCGAGATCTTCGCCTGCAATCATCAGCGCCAGCAGCGCGCCGATGCCAGCCGAAGGCAGCGTCGAGAGGATCGTTATCGGGTGGATGAAGCTTTCATACAGCACGCCGAGCACGATATAGACCGCGATCAGCGCGGCGATCAGCAGATACACCTCGCTGGAGAGCGAATCCTGGAACGCCTGCGCGGCACCCTGGAATGAGGAAGTGATCGACGACGGCAAATGCACCGCCTGCTCGGCCTGATTGACCGCGTCCACCGCCTTGCTCAGCGAAGCGTCCTTGGCCAGGTTGAACGAGATGGTGACGGCCGGGAACTGTGCCAGATGGCTGATCGCCAGCGGCGACTTGGTGATCTGGATCGCGGCGATGCCCTTCAGCTGCACCTGGCCACTGCTGCCGGTCTGGCTTGGCAGGTAAATGTTGCCGAGTGATTCGACCGTCGGCAGGCTCTCGGGTTTGGCCACCAAAATCACGCGGTACTGACTGGACTGATCGAAGATGGTCGAGACGATGCGCTGGCCGAGCGCGTCGTACAGCGCGTTGTCGATCGTCGCCGGGGTAATGCCGTAACGTGCGGCCAGCTGACGATTGACCTCGACGTTGACGCTGAGGCCGTCGTTATTCAAATCGCTGGTCACGTCGGTGATCGACGGAATCTTTTTCATGCGCGCGACCAGGTCGGGCACGTATTGCGTAAACGCCTGTTGCGTCGGCCCGCGCAGCACGAACTGGTACTGGTTCGGCGAGATGGTGGTATCCAACGTCAGGTCTTGCTCGGGCTGCAGAAACAGCTTGATGCCCGAGACGTTGGTCACCTCGGTTTGTATGCGCCGGGCGATTTCTGCCGCAGTCGACGAACGATCGCTGCGATCCTTCAGATTGATCAGGAACCGACCATTGTTGAGCGTCGTGTTGGTGCCGTCGATGCCGACGTACGAGGTGAGGCCGGCGACATCGGCATCCTTGAGGATTGCCTCGGCTAGCGCCGACTGCCGCGCCACCATCGCTTTATACGACACCGAATTGTCGGCCACGCTGATGCCCTGAATCACGCCGACATCCTGCGTCGGGAACAGGCCCTTCGGGATGACGATGTAGAGAATGGCGGTCAGCGCCAGCGTGCCGAGAAACACGATCAGCGTGAGCGTCTGGCGCGCCATCACGAAACGCAGCCCGCGCTCGTAGCCGGCCAGCGTCTTTTCAAACAGGCCTTCGCTGATGCGCTCGAAGCGGCTCGGGTGACGATCGACCTGTGCCCTGAGCAGGCGTGCGCACAGCATCGGTACCAAGGTCAGCGAGACGATGCCGGAGAGCACGATGGTGACTGCCAGCGTCACTGCGAATTCGCTGAATAGACGTCCAATCACGCCGCCCATGAACAGTAGCGGGATCAGCACGGCAATCAGCGAGATGGTCAGCGAGAGAATGGTAAAGCCGATCTGCCCGGCGCCTTCGAGCGCGGCCTCCAGAGGTGTGCGGCCTTCTTCCAGATAACGCACGATGTTCTCGATCATCACGATCGAGTCATCGACGACGAAACCGGTGGCGATGATCAGCGCCATCAGCGAAAGGTTGTCGATCGAGTAACCCAGTTCGTACATTACTGCCAGCGTACCGATCAGCGAGACCGGCACCGAAATGCTCGGGATGATCGTCGCGGGAATATTGCGCAGGAACACGAAGATCACCAGCACCACCAGCGCGATCGCCAGGATCAGCTCGAACGCCGCATCGGAGACGGATGAACGGATCACGCCGGTGCTGTCCGACACGATCTCCACTTTCATGCCCGCTGGCAGCGTCGACTCCAGCTGCGGCAGCTGCTGCTTGATCTGGTTGACCGTGGCGATGACGTTGGCGCCCGGCTGGCGCTGCACGTTGAGCACGATAGCCTGGGTCTTGTTGTACCAGGCGCCCTGCTCGGTGTTCTGCGCAGATTGAGTGACGCGGGCAACGTCGCGCAGGTACACCGGCGCACCGTTCTGGTACGAAACCACCGTGGCAAGGTAATCCTTCGGATCCTGGATCTGGTCGTTGCCGTTGATCGTGTAGTCCAGGTCCGGGCCATCGAAATTGCCCTTCGGCTGGCTGACGTTGACGTTGGCGATCAGCGAGCGCAGGTCGTCGATATTGAGCCCATACGCGGCGAGCTTCTGCGGATCGGCTTCGACGCGCACGGCGGGTACATTGCCGCCGGCGGGTGTGACCAGACCGACGCCGGACACTTCGGAGATCTTGGCGCCGAGCCGATTATTGGCAACATCCTGCAACTGCGGCAGCGACATCGAGTTGGAGGTGACGGCGAGCGTGAGAATCGGCTGGTCGGCCGGGTTGACCTTGGCGTAGGTCGGCGGCGCCGGCAGGCCGGTGGGCAGCAGGCTGTTGGAGGCGTTGATCGCCTCCTGCACGTTCTGCTCGGCGACATCGAGATTGAGCGACAGGTCGAACTGCAGGGTGATCACGGAAGCCCCGGCGGAGCTGTTCGAGGTCATCTGCTGCAGGCCGGGAATTTCGCCCAGTTGCACTTCCAGCGGCGCGGTCACCGTGGTCGCCATCACCGTCGGGCTGGCGCCGGGATAGAAGGTCTGTATCTGGATCGTCGGATAATCGACGTCGGGCAGGGACGAGACCGGCAGAAACTTCACTGCGACCAGACCGACCATGACCAGGGCGATCATCAGCAGCGATGTGGCCACCGGCCTGAGTACGAACAGGCGGGAAATATTCATTGGATCGCCTACCCGCCGCTTACGAGGCGCTGGCGGCAGAGGCGGTGCCGTGTTTCCGCTTTCCGCGTGTCGGCTGCGCGCTGGTGCCGGACGATGCGGGCGCGTCGACGCTGCCGGCTACGGCAGGGTTTGCGGACTTCGCCGCCGCAATCTTGATCTTGGCGCCGTCGCTCAAGCGATCCATGCCGTCGGTGACCACCTGCTGGCCAGCCGTGAGTCCGGACAGGATCACCGTATTTTTGCCGTCACTCGGCCCCTGCGTGATCTTGTGTACGGAAACAGTCTGGTCGCTCCCCACAAGATACACATAGTCGCCGGGTGCACCGCTCTGCACGGCAGGGGTCGGCACCAGCACGGCGTTCTGCAACGTATCGACCAGCAGATTGATGTTGACGAACTCGCTGGGAAACAGCGCTTCATCGTCGTTCGCGAACGTGGCGCGCAGGGTCACCGTGCCGGTGCCCGTGGCCATCTGATTGCCCAGCGCGTACAGCGAACCGGTGGCGATCTGCTTGGTGTTGTCGCTGTTGTAGGCGGTGACCGCCAGCTTGGTATTGGCGGTATTGAAGCGCGCAAGCACCTTGCTCAGCGCGTTTTGCGGCACGGTAAATTGCACCGTGGTCGGCTTCATGGTGGTGATGGTCACGATGCCTGGCGAGGTCGACTGTGTGACGTAATTGCCGGGATCGACCAGGCGCAGACCCACGCGTCCGGCGACGGGCGCGGTGATATGGCAGTAGGTAAGGTCGAGATCGTATTGGGCGATGCTGGCGCGATCGGACTGCACGGCGGCTTCGTCCTGCTGCACAGTGAATTTCTGATCGGCGTAGGTCTGCTCGGCAATCGATTTCTGCTCGTGCAACTGGCTATAGCGGGCAAAGTCGGCGCGAGCCTGGGCCAGCGCTGCCTGATCCTTGGCCAGCTGCGCCTGCGCCTGCTGCTTGCTGATTTCGTACTGGCGCGGATCGATCTGGGCGAGGAACTGGCCCTTACTCACGTCCTGACCTTCCTGATAACCGACAGCGGTCAGGTAACCGCTCAATTGAGGCAGCACGTTGACCGTGGTGATCGGCGTCACCGTGCCAAGTTCGCTGAGCGTTTCCGGCATGCTGCCGAGGGTTGCCGTAGCGGCACTGACCACCTGCGCCGGCGTGCCCACTTTCGCTTTCTTGCCGTTGAGGAGATGGAACACTACAAGAATCACCAGAAGGACAATCACCACCAGGATGATCAGCCATCCGCGTTTTTTCCGGGAGTGGTCAGCTGCGTTCGGGGTAATCGCACTCATAAACAACCTGCCCAATGTCTGTCGCTTTTGACTACAGCGTCCATTACTACCGCACTTTCATTTATCAAAACAGCGTCTTCCCGGACGGCAGGGCCGTCGTCAGCGTCATCGGCAGAATGCTTTCAACGGCTGTCCGGCCACACCGTTGACACAGGTCGGGCAATTTCATGATGAGGGAATGCGCTGGATCGACACTGTAGGCCTCCACTAGCGCTAGTTTGCCGTGTCCTCAGCACTGGTGTGTGAATCGGCTGGCGGGCTGGCCCGCGATCTATCCAATTCGAGCTTGCTACGCCATGTGATTGCCCGCCAGGCTTCATCATTTTCCATGGAAAGCACGCTTTACGTGCGAAAATAGGCCATGTCGAACCTTGTTACATGACCCATGAATTCATCGAACTACGACTTCCGCAAATTCCAGGAAGAGCTCGCTGCTCTTGACGCCAAATCCCCGAAGAAGGCGGCCGTCAGCGCGGCAAGCAAAAAGCCATCGGCGGCCGATCGCATGGCCAGCGCCAAGGGCGAATTTTTGGCGCTGCGCGAACGTCATGGGCTGACGGTTGCCGATGTGGTGTCATTTTTCCCTGAAGAGGAGGGCATCGCCTACCTTCAGCAGCTGATTGTGGCATCGCAGGCCAAGCCGCGTCGAAAAAGGAAGAGCAACGCGCAGGATTGAGGCTGTCGTATTTCCCGCTCGCTCCAACTGCATGCTACATCCGTGGATATCTCTTGCATCACCACTTGTGCATCACCATTTTCCATAAGTTCGGCCTCGAATCCCATCGGGCCTTTGTAACGTAAGTGCACAAGCAGCCTTGGAGAATCTCACTGAAGTGAGGCAACGCGGGAGGGCATCTGCCCATCGGCGCCAGCTGGCTGCTTGCTGAATTATTCGACGAAACGGCATAGCTGGACTCGCTTTCGCCGGGCATTTGTTGTACCATCTAGTTCATTAAAGGCCGAGAACTTGTGCGGCCTTTGGCACTCATAGATACCGAGTGCTAAATTGTCATCCTGTTTTGGAGGTTCGACCCATGTCTCAGTCTTTGGTGACCGCCACCCTGCCACTACCCAGCGTCGTGGGCAGCTTGGATGCGTATATTTCTGCCGTTCATCGCATTCCTGTGCTGAGCGTGGAAGAAGAGCAGTCCCTGTCGCGCGATTTTCTTGAAGAGGCCAACTTGGGCTCGGCCAAGAAGCTGGTGATGTCGCATCTGCGCTTCGTCGTTCACGTGGCGCGTGGCTATAGCGGCTACGGGCTGCAGCTGGCCGACCTGATTCAGGAAGGCAACATCGGCCTGATGAAGGCCGTGAAGCGCTTCGACCCGGATCAGGGCGTGCGCCTGGTCAGCTTTGCGGTGCATTGGATCCGTGCCGAAATGCACGAGTTCATCCTCAAGAACTGGCGCATCGTCAAGGTCGCCACGACCAAGGCGCAGCGCAAGCTGTTTTTCAACCTGCGCAAGAGCAAGAAGCGTCTGGGCTGGATGAACGCGGCCGAGGTGCGCACCGTAGCGAAGGATCTGGGTGTGCCTGAAGCCACCGTGCGCGAGATGGAATCGCGGCTGTCCGGTCGCGACATCGGCTTCGAAGCGCCGGCCGATGCCGACGACGATGCCAAGCCGGCACCGGCCGCGTTCCTGATCGACGATGGCGCCGATCCGTACGAGAACGTGTCCGACGCTGACTACGCCGACAACCAGATGCAGAACCTGACCGACGCGCTGGGGCATCTGGACGAGCGTTCGCGCCACATCGTTCAGCGCCGCTGGCTCGACGACAACAAAGCCACGTTGCAGGATCTGGCTGATGAGTACGGCGTGTCCGCCGAGCGCATCCGTCAGGTCGAAGCCAATGCCATGAAGAAGATGCGCACTCTGTTTGCCGCCTGAGCATCCAACGTGACTGAGCACAAACGGCCTCCTTCGGGAGGCCGTTTCGCTATGCTAGCCGTTGCCTTTACTGCATAGACTCCCGCCGATGCCGCGCATTCTGGTGATCGAAGACGATGATGTCACCGCCCGCGAAATTGCGGCGGAGCTGACCAGTCACGGTATCGACGTCGATCGCATCGCCGACGGCAGCAAAGGTCTGCTGTACGCTGCCGATCCCTGCTACGACGCAATTACGCTGGACATGATGCTGCCGGGCATGGATGGCCTCAGCGTGGTGACTCAGCTTCGCGCGCTAGGTGTGACCACGCCGGTATTGATGATCAGCGCGCTGTGCGATGTGGATGAGCGCGTGCGTGGCCTGCGCGCGGGTGGCGACGACTACCTGACCAAGCCGTTTGCGCCAGACGAAATGCTGGCTCGCGTCGAAGTGCTGCTGCGCAGACACCGGCCACAGGCGCAGCAGACCGTGCTTTCGGTGGCTGATCTTGAGCTGGATCTGGTGCGCCATGTGGCGCGTCGTGCCGAAAAGGAGCTGTCATTGCTGCCGACGGAATTCAAGCTGCTCGAATTCCTGATGCGCCATGCGGGCCAGGTGCTCACGCGTGCGATGATTTTCGAAACCGTGTGGGGGTTTCATTTTGATCCCGGCACCAACCTGATCGATGTGCACATCGGCCGGCTGCGCAGGAAAATTGATGCGGCCGGCCTCACGCCACTTATCCATACTGTGCGTGGATCGGGATACAGCCTTGCGCAGACTGACTGACAGCTGGCGCTCCACCACGGCACGCCTGATCCTGATCTACGGCTCGTTCTTCGCGCTGTGGGGCGGCGTAGTCATCGGCTTGATCTACTGGCAGGCGGCCAGCTATCTCAGCCGAGTTTCCGATGATCTGATCGGTCGGCAGGCCGCGTATTTCTCGATGCTCGACGAGCGCACGCGGCTGCATGCGCTGAACGACTACGACCGGCTGGAAACCAGGCGCCTCAATGCATGGGGTGTATTTGATGCACAGGGGAAATATCTCTCCGGCACGATCACGACGCTGCCGCCCCGGGTGCCGGTCAACGGCCCGGTGGCCCTGCTGCCGGAAGGCGTTTCGCGAAATGATGCCAGCGGCGACGATCACGGCCGCGTGCGCGCGGCGGCCGTGCGGCTGCAGGACGGACGTGTGTTGATGATTACCCGCGACACCAGCATTGTCGACCGCATCGGCACCATTGTGTTGAAGGCGCTGCTGTGGGGGCTTTCGATTACGGTCATCCCCGGTTTCTTTGGTGGCTGGCTGCTCAGTCGCGGCCCATGGCGGCGCGTGCATGCGATCCGCGAGGCGACGCTGCCCATCATGCAGGGCAATCTCGCGCAGCGTCTGCCGGTGGGTCGCCACGGCGACGAACTCGACATGCTGGCCGGCATCGTCAACGCGATGCTTGACGAGATCGAGCGGTTGCTCGGCGAAGTGAAAGGCGTCTGCGACAATATCGCGCACGATCTGCGCACGCCGCTGACCCGGCTGCGCTCGCGCCTGTATCGCCTGCAGCAGCAGTTTGGCGAAGACAGTGAAGAAACGGCCGCGCTCGATGCCTGCATGGTCGATACCGACGCGCTGCTTGATCGATTTCGCGCCTTGCTGCGTATTTCCGAACTGGAAAATCAGCGCCGTCGCGTCGGTTTCGACAACGTCGATCTCGCCGAAATTCTGCGCGAGGTGCATGCCCTGTATCTGCCGCTGTCGGAAGATCGTGGACAGCAACTGGTATTGGATCTGCCGGCACTGCCCTTCATTCATGCGGACAGGCATTTGCTGCTCGAGGCATTGAGCAACCTGGTCGGCAACGCGATCAAGTTCACGCCGTCCGGCGGGCTCGTGGAAATTCGGGCGCGCGCCGCCGATGACGGTCCATGGGTGGATGTAAGCGACAGCGGGCCGGGTATTCCGCTAGACCAGCGGGACGCGGTGACGCGGCGTTTCTACCGCACCGAGAGCAGTCGTAGCACGCCAGGTTCGGGTCTGGGCTTGAGTATTGTGAGCGCGATCGTCCGACTGCACGGTTACACGCTGGAAATCGCCGGCAGTGAGCGGGGCGCCAGGCTCAGTCTGCATTGTCTCGATAGCGCTGGTGCGTGAAAGGCTTCGCCGCAAAGTCGTTGGCAAAGTAGCAACCGTTCCTGCGTCAAAAGGCCGCCTCAATGGCCGTAGCTTGGACGCATGAAAATATCTTCATGCGCCGAAACGGCGTCGGAACCGCGCGGCGTGGCAAAATTCGCTGCTACGCAACATTTTCGCGGGATACTCCATGCAGGCCCTCGTTCGGATCGCGTTATCGCGACCCTACACTTTCGTTGTTCTCGCGCTGCTGATTCTGATCATCGGCCCGTTGTCGGCGATGCGCACGCCGACCGATATTTTTCCGGATATCAACATTCCGGTGATCGCCGTAGTGTGGCAGTACACCGGCCTGCCGCCCGATCAGATGGAAGGCCGAATCACCTCGCCGTACGAGCGCGTGCTGACCACCACGGTCAATGACGTCGAGCACATCGAGTCGAAGTCCATCGCCGGCTTCGGTATCGTCAAGATCTTCTTTCAGCCAACGGTGAACGTGGCCACCGCGAATGCGCAGGTGACCGCCGTTTCGCAGACACTGCTGCGCCAGCTGCCTCCCGGTACCACTCCGCCGCTGATTCTCAACTACAGCGCATCCACCGTGCCCATCATCCAGCTCGCGCTGTCGGGCAAGGGATTGAGCGAACAGAACCTGGGCGATCTGGCGCTCAATATCCTGCGTCCACAACTGGTGTCGGTGGCCGGTGCTGCGGTGCCGTATCCCTATGGCGGCAAGACCCGTCAGGTGCAGATCGACGTTGACCCCTCGGCGTTGCAGTCGCACGGACTGTCCGCGAACGACGTGGCGAACGCGCTGGCAGCGCAAAATCTGATCACGCCAATTGGTACGCAGAAGATCGGCGATTTCGAATACACGCTGCAGCTCAACAATGCACCCAGCGAGCTGCAGGGGCTGGCTGATCTGCCGATTAAGACGGTCAACGGCACCACCATCTACATCCGCGACGTTGCGCATGTGCTTGACGGCGCACCGCCGCAAACCAACATCGTGCACGTGGATGGCGGCCGCTCGGTGTTGATGAGTGTGCTGAAGAACGGCTCAGCCTCGACCCTGGCCATCGTCGCCGGCATTCGTCAGCGACTGGAAGATGCGAAAGCCACGTTGCCGGACAATCTCAAGATCGCGCCGATCGGCGATCAATCGATCTTCGTGCGCGCAGCGATCACCGGCGTGGCGCGCGAAGGCATCATCGCCGCGGCGTTGACCAGCCTGATGATCCTGCTGTTTCTCGGCAGCTGGCGCTCCACCGTCATCATCGCGGTGTCGATTCCGTTGGCGATTCTCTCGTCCATCGCGGCGCTGTCGGCGATCGGCGAAACGCTCAACATCATGACCCTGGGTGGTCTGGCGCTGGCGGTCGGCATTCTGGTCGACGATGCCACGGTGACCATCGAAAACATCAACTGGCATCTGGAGCAGGGCAAACAAGTCGAGCGGTCGATCCTCGATGGTGCGGCGCAGATCGTCACGCCGGCGTTCGTCTCGCTGCTGTGTATCTGCATCGTCTTCGTGCCGATGTTCTTCCTCGACGGCGTGGCGCGCTTCCTATTCGTGCCGATGGCCGAGTCGGTGATCTTCGCGATGATCGCCTCGTTCATCCTGTCGCGCACGCTGGTGCCGACGATGGCCAAGTTCCTGCTGCATCCGCACGTCGATGCGGACGGCAAGCACGAGGAAGTGAAGCCGACGCGCAATCCGCTGGTGCGTTTCCAGCGCGTGTTCGAGGCCCGCTTCGAAAAGGTACGCGCGAGCTATCACGGCCTGCTCGCCCTGGCGATGGAGCATCGACGCATCTTTGTGATCGGCTTCATGACCTTCGTGGTGCTGTCGTTTGCGCTGGTGCCGACGCTGGGCCGCAACTTTTTCCCCGACGTGGACGCTGGCCAGATCCTGATGCATGTGCGTGCGCCGGTCGGTACACGACTGGAGCAGAGCGCCCAGCTTTTCGCGCAGATCCAGCAGAGCGTCAGGCGCATTATTCCGGCCGAAGAGCTGAGTACCGTCGTCGACAATATCGGCCTGTCCAACTCCGGCATCAACAATACTTACAACAACACCGGCACCATCGGCGAGCAGGATGGCGACATCCAGATCGCCTTGAAGGAGGATCATCATCCGACCGCCGACTATGTGCGGCAGATGCGCGAAAAACTGCCGCACGAATTCCCGGGCGTGACGTTCTCGTTTCCACCGGCGGATATCGTCAGCCAGATTCTGAACTTCGGTTCGCCAGCACCGATCGCATTGCAGATCCGCGGCGGGAAGTTGCCAGCCAACTTCAAATACGCCGACACGCTGCTGCGCGAGATCAAGCGGATTCCTGGTATCGCCGATGCGCGTATCCAGGAGTCGCAAGCCAACCCGGGTTTCAACATCGATGTGGATCGCACCCAAGCGCAGTTGCTAGGCATTACCGAGCGCGATGTCACCAACAGCCTGGTGGTGAATCTGGCCGGCTCCAGCCAAGTGGCGCCGACGTTCTGGCTCAATCCGCAGAACGACATCTCGTATCCCATCGTGCTGCAGACACCGCAGTATTCGCTCGATTCGCTGGCGTCACTGCGCAACCTCTCGGTGACCGGCGTCAACGGCAACTCGCAGGTACTCGGTGGCTTGGCTACGATCAACCGGCAGGCCACCAACGCGGTGGTCGATCAGTACAACATCCAGCCGGTGGTGCAGATTTTTGCCACGACGCAGGATCGTGACCTCGGTGGCGTCTCGAGCGACATCCAGAAGGTGCTGGACGCGCACGTGAAGGAATTGCCGAAAGGCTCCCACGTCGAACTGCTTGGGCAGGTCAAGACGATGAACAGCGCGTTCTCCGGTTTGCTGTTCGGCCTGCTCGGCGCGATGGTGCTGATCTATCTGCTGATCGTGGTCAACTTCCAGTCGTGGTCCGACCCGTTCGTGATCATCACGGCACTGCCCGCCGCGCTGGCCGGCATTATCTGGATGCTGTTTGTCACACATACAGCACTGTCGGTGCCGGCGCTGACCGGCGCCATCATGTGCATGGGTGTGGCCACGGCCAACTCGATTCTGGTGGTGAGTTTCTGCCGCGAGCGCCTGCACGATCACGGCAGTGCATTGGAGGCCGCGCTGGAAGGTGGCTTCGTCCGTTTCCGCCCGGTGCTGATGACCGCGCTGGCGATGATCATCGGTATGGCGCCGATGGCGCTCGGCCTCGGCGAAGGCGGCGAGCAGAATGCACCGCTCGGTCGTGCCGTTATCGGCGGCCTGATTTTCGCGACTACCGCTACCCTATTTTTCGTGCCCGTGGTGTTCAGCATGATCCACGCACGCTACGTCCATAAACCTGATCCGGCGCCCGCCTCCGGAGAGCATGCCCATGTCTGAGTCAAACTCAACCTTCCCCAAGCCCACGCTGCCCTCGCATCGCGGAGTTCGACTGGCCGGCGTGATCGCGCTGGTGGTGGTCATCGTCGTGGTGATCATCGGCCTTGCCACGCGCGTGTTGGAAGCCAAGCATCTTAAAACCTGGACCGATGAGCAGACCGTGCCGACCGTCAATGTCGCTACGCCTGAGCAGAAGGGTGCGGGCTCATCGCTGCAACTGCCTGGCCGCATCGAGGCGTATACGCAGGCGCCGATGTACGCCCGCACAGGCGGCTATCTCAAATCATGGAAGGTTGATATCGGCGGCAAGGTCAAGGCTGGCCAGCTGCTTGCCGAAATCGAAACGCCCGATCTGGATCAGCAGCTGCTGCAGGCCAAGGCTGACCTCGCCAGCGCGCAGGCGAACGAGGCGCTGGCCGCGACCACGGCCAAGCGCTGGCAGGCCATGCTGAGCTCCGACTCGGTGGCGAAGCAGGAAGTGGACGAAAAAACCGGTGACTACACCGCCAAGCGCGCGCTGGCCAACGCGGCCAAGGCCAACGTGGATCGCATCGAGGCAACCAAGGGTTACGCTCGCATCGTCGCACCGTTCGATGGCGTGGTCACCGCACGCAACACGGACGTCGGCGCGCTGATCAACGAAGGCAGTACGGGTAACGGCCAGCCGCTGTTCGTGGTGTCCGACGTCAGTAAACTGCGCGTGTACGTGCAGGTACCGCAAAGTTTCGTGCCGTCGATTCCTGCCGGCGCCACGGCGCAGCTGACCGTGCCGGAATATCCCGGCCGCACGTTTACCGCGAAGGTCGACGCCTCCGCGCAGGCGGTCAACGCCAGCTCCGGCAGCACCTTGCTGCAGTTGTCGGTGGATAACGCCGACGGCAAGCTGATGCCGGGTAGCTTTACGAACGTGCAGTTCAAGCTGGACGCCAATGCCGGTGGCCTGCGCGTGCCGGCCAGCGCGTTGATTTTCAATGCCAGCGGTCTGCATCTGGCGACTGTCGGCAGCGACAACAAGGTCACGTTCAAGACGGTGACGATCCAGCACGACTACGGCAAGACCGTGGAGATCGGTTCGGGCATCGACGCCAACGACCGCGTGATCGACAGTCCGCCGGATGGCCTGGTCAATGGCGACCAGGTCAAGATTTCCGAGCCGGAAGCCAAGGGCAAGCCCGATGACAAAGCCTGAGATGACGGGCCGGCGTCGGATACCTCTGTCGCCGATGTTTTTGCGCAGCGTGACGCTGGCGGTCGTTGTCGCGCTGGCGGGCTGCTCGCTGGCGCCGCCATACAAGGCGCCCGCGGTGCCGGTTGCTGCGTCTTACCAGGACACGAGCCTATGGCAGACCGCGCAACCGTCCGATCAGCTGCCGCGCGATCGGTGGTGGCAGGTCTATCACGACGCGCAGCTCGATCAACTGCAGCAGCGCCTGCTCGCCAATAATGCCGATATCGCCGCCGCGCTGGCGCATTACCGGCAGGCACAGGCGTTCAATCTGCAGGCGCGCTCGGCGCTGTTTCCCACTGTCAGCACCAATGCCAACGGCCAGCGCGATCGTGAATCCGATACCAAGCCGTTGCGTGGCGCATTGACCGGCCCCGGTGCGTCGCCAGCCGATTACAACTCGTTCACTGTCGGTGCCGAGGTTGATTACGAGGTCGATCTGTGGGGCCGCGTGCGCAATACGGTAGAGGCGAGCAAGGCCGAGACGCAGGCATCTGCTGCTGATCTGGCATCAGCACAGCTGAGCCTGCAGGCTCAGCTGGCGGACAACTACATCCAGCTGCGTGGGCTTGACCAGCAGATCGCGCTGTTCCAGCAAAGCATCGATGCATTTCAGAGGGCGTTGAAGCTCACCCAGACCTTGCACACCGGCGGCATCGTGTCCGGGCTGGACGTGGCGCGTGCGCAGAGCCAGCTTTCCTCGGCCAAATCGTTGTGGTCGCAGGCGCTGGCGCAACGCGCATTGGTGCAGGATGCGATTGCCGTGCTGGTTGGCGATTCGGCCAGCACCTTCAAGCTGGCCGCACAAACCGACACCATCAATCTGCCGCAGGTGCCTATCGGTGTGCCGACCACGCTGCTGCAGCGTCGTCCGGATATCGCCGCCGCCGAGCGCCGCGTGGCCGAAGCCAACGCGCGCATCGGCATCGCGCGCGCCGCGTACTTTCCTTCGCTCACGTTGAGCGCGCAGGGTGGTTTCCAGAGCGCGCAATATCCGAGCCTGCTCACCGCGCCGAATCACTTCTGGGCCATCGGTCCATCGCTGTTCGAGACGATTTTCGACGGCGGCAAGCGCAAGGCCGGCGTACGCGCGGCGAAGGCGGCCACCGACGAAGCTGGCGCACGCTATCGTGGTGTCGCGCTCAATGCGTTCGCGCAGGTCGAAGACAACCTGGCCCAGATCGATCACATCGGTGTCGCCCGAACGGATCAGAAGGACGCGGCCGATGCGGCCCAGCATTCGGTGGATCTCTCGATGGAGCGTTACAAGGAAGGCGCCGTCGGCTACCTCGACGTGGTGCAGGCCCAAACCACGGCCCTCGACGCCCAGCGCAGCCTGCTCACGCTCAACACCAATCAGCTGCGCGCCAGCGTGCAGCTGATCAAGGCGCTGGGCGGCGGCTGGTCGACCGGCGAGCTTGCCCAAGGAAAGCGTTAGGCTGCATGTGTCACGGATGCCACGGTTGCGTTATCCATTTAATGCATGCACGCGCGGTCTCAAAAGATGTTGAACGACGCATGAAAGTGCCAAGTCGCTGTACGCAGCGACAATGGCTGCATGCGTTGTAGGATAGGCCAGAAAGTACAGCCGGCTTTTCCGGATACTGTTGAGGCTGGTTGCTGATAATCTGCCGAACAACGCAACCGAACCAGCAGCCAGAGTCATGGGTCTTGCATGAGGAAACACTTCCGTCCATGACAGAGCGCAAACCAGCATCGAAAAAATCGGCCAACCGCGTCGACTGGAACCATCCTCATCTTGAGGCTTTGCTCAAGAAGACCGAAGGCTGGCAGCTGGACAACCGCGGCAGCTTTCCTCCCCAGAACGTCCAGATTCAATTGGGTTGGACTGCCGACGCGGACGCCGTTGCGAGCGGGCTGCCGGGCCTGCTGGTTTGGGAACAAGGGCAGGTGATGGTGGTTGAGACGGATTTTCCTATTGAGCAGGGCGAGCTGGTGCGCATCGACAAACCTGTCGGCGACGGCTTCCAGACCATGTGGGGTTCCTTGATCGAGAGTCGTCCTGGCCTTCGTGATGGCGATGAGGAAAACGGCATCCACGTGCATTGGATAAATATGCGCTGATCCATGCGCCTTGGCAGTCAGTCATTGACGAGTAGCGCGATGCTCAGTGGATGTCACTCATCGCCATCTTTGAGTAAAAGCTTTTCCGCTTCTCTCCAGTAACAAGTGCTGACGCTTCAGCGTCGCGAGCTGGCTGCACGTCCCAGTGCGATCCCCTTCAACACATTCAGCGCCTGCGATAGCGCGTAATCGCCGGTAGCCAGTTTCGCGTCGTCGGCGCTGCCGTCGTTGTTGATGTCGTCGCCGGCTTTGACGTTTTCGTTGGCCAGATGATTGGGCAGGTCCGATTCGGAGTTGATCAGCGAGGCGGCGCTGTCGGCCTTTTTCACGGTGAGGTCGGCCAGTGCGATATCGGGCTTGATGCCTTCGGCCTGGATCGAGGTGCCGTTGGGCGTGTAGTAGCGTGCCGTGGTGATCTTTACCGCGTGCTCGGCGTCCAGCGGCAGCACGGTTTGCACCACGCCCTTGCCAAATGTGCGCTGGCCCATCAGCAGGGCGCGGTGGTTATCCTTCAGTGCGCCGGAAACAATCTCGGCCGCCGACGCGGTGCCGTTGTTGGTCAGCAGCACCATCGATGCGCCGTTGAGCAGATCGCCCGGGTGCGCACTGAAGCTCATGTTGGAATCCTGCAGCCGGCCGCGCGTGCTGACGATGACGCCGCTGTCGAGGAAGTCGTCGCTGACGGAAACCGCTGCAGTAAGCAGGCCGCCGGGATTGTTGCGCAGGTCGAGCACGGCACCTTTTTGCTGGCCATTCTTCTTGATCAGCTCGCCCAGCTTCTTGTCGAGATCTTCAGCGGTATCGTCCTGGAACTGGCTGATGCGGATGTAGGCATAGCCCGGCTCCAGCTCACGCACCTTGACGCTGCTGACGGCAATGGTTTCGCGTACCAGATGCAGGTCGATCAGCTTGTCGCTCTTGGCATGCACGATGGTGAGATCAATCTTGCTGCCCGGTTTGCCGCGCAGCTTGTCGTACATGTCATCGATATTTTCCGAATTGATCACGTTGCCATCGATCTTGACGATGGTGTCGCCGGCCTGGATGCCGGCGCGCGAGGCGGGCGTGTCGTCGATCGGCGACACGATGCGCAGTGCGCCGTCGTCCTGCAGCACTTCAATGCCAAGGCCGCTGTACTGGCCGGTGGTGTCTTCGTTGAGCTGAGCCAGGCCGTCCTTGTCGAGGTATTCGCTGTGCGGATCGAGCCCGCTGAGCATGCCGGTGATCGCGGCCTTCATCAACGTCTTGTCATCGACCTTTTCCACATAGGCCTGCTTTACCACCTCGTATACGCGGCTGAAGTTGCGGATGTCGTCGAGATCGACCTGACCGGGACTCGAACTTGCGCTCGGGGGCGTGGCAGCCGTGCTGACCGGCGCCGGGATATCAGCGGGAGAGGCGACGCTGGTATCGGCGGCGGGCGCTGTCTGCGCTTGCGCGAAAGGCAGCGCAAGCAGCAGGGGTAGTGACGTCAGCAGGGCGATCTGGCCGCGGAAGGGACGACGCATGAAATAACTCCGGATAACAATCAAAAATGGTGCTGTCAGACATCGCGCCGGGCTGCGACAAAAAGGGGTGCGACGAAAAGAGGTCAGCCACTGGGACAACCGAACGCTGGCGTAATTCATCCCGGGACACAATCCTAGCCTGCGATGCCATGCGGATGGCGTCAACGGCGCTGGCTCAGCCAGCTGCGCGGGTCGACTGGCTGGTTGTCACGGCGCAGCTCGAAATACACGCCGGTGTTGACGCCGGTCGTGGGGCTGGCGGTGCCGATCGCTGCGCCGGCTTCGACTTGGTCGCCGACGCCGTGCAGCAGGGTTTCGTTGTTGCCGTACATGCTGAGCCAGCCGTTACCGTGGTTGACGATCAGCAGCATGCCATAGCCGCGCAAAAAGCCGGCGTAGATCACCCTGCCGCGTGCCACCGCGTGGATCTCGCTGCCACCAGCAGCCTTGATCAGCACGCCATTGCCGAAGCTGTTGACCACACCGCTGGCCGGCCATGGCAAATTGCCGCGGATGTTTGCGGTAGCCTTGCCGACGTCCATCGCCGGCGGCGGCACGTTTTTACCGGAATGGTTTTTACGCGCCGCCTCACGCGCGGCGGCGGCCTGTGCTTGTGCTTCGCGGGCGGCATCGTCGATCGCCTTTTGCAGCTTGGCGACCAGCTCGTTCAGTGCCTGCGCGTTCTGCTTCAGCGCGGCCAACTTCTGTGCTTGATCCTTGTACTGCGCGTCGGTTTCGGCAGCGAGCTTCTGCTGGGCAGCGCGTTGTTGCGCCAACGTTTTTGTCTGCAGCTGGCGCTGTGCGCGGGTAGCTTCCAGCGCTTGCTGCTCGGCGGTAATCGCAGTTTGCAATGCCTGCAGCTTGGCCAGGTCGGTCATCAGCTGCTGTACGCGCTGCACGCGGTCCTGCTGAAAATATTTTGAATACAGCAACGCACGCGAGATGCGCGCCAGGTCTTCATCACCGAGCAGCAGGCGCAGGTCCGAGCCCTGGCCGAGCGCATAAGTGGCGCGCAGCAGCTCGCCGATCGCTGCGTGCTGGCTGTCCAGGCTTTGCTTCAGCGTGGCCTGCTGCTGCTCCAGATCATCCAGCTGCTTCTGCTTGGCGACCAGTTCGGTATCGGTTTGATGGACCGCACGTGCTGCTGCGGACAGGGCGACAGCCTGTTTGGCCAGTTCGGCATTGGCGCTGTCGCGACGTGTGGCGGTATCGGCCTGCTGCTTGGCCAGCGCGTTCATCTTGGCCTGGATGTCGGCCAGCTTCTGCTTGGCATCGGCCTGCTCGCTGCCGGTTTTACCATCCTGCCGAGCCTGCACGGGCGGGGCCGTCAGCGCGCAGCTCAAGGCGGCGGCAACCAGCAGTCCGCGGATGGAGGGTTTTTGTATGAACAGGCGAGCAAGGCGGGCGGTTGGCGGCATCCGGCGATTATCACCGAGCTGGGCATGCGTAGCGAGCCACCTGATGGGCGGACTTCGGCAAACGGATGTGGCCACGCCACCCGCATCAGCGGCCAATCTGCGTTGTTGTTAAAGAAACGTAGCTCCAGCCGGATCGCGATGATGCGTGATCGCTTCACCACAAATTGCTTCTCAATCGCACCATGCCAACCCCATATGGCCGTCCAAATGCTTTGACGCTTAGCAACAAGTGTGTTTTAGTCAGAGCATCCCGTTCTCAGCCAAGGCGCTTACCACCTCGCCGGCTTTGTGCGCTCAGTCATTCCATCTGCCGCGGAGGCCCGATGGCGCAGTCAGTGTCCACCACGTTGTACGACCCGGCTTTCGAACACGATAGCTGCGGCTTTGGTCTGGTCGCGCAAATCGACGGCCGCGCCAGTGCGTGGGTGGTCGATACGGCGTTCGAGGCGTTGGCCAAGCTGTCGCATCGCGGCGGCGTCAACGCCGACGGCATTAGCGGCGATGGCTGCGGCGTGCTGATTCACACGCCGGCGCCGTGGCTGCACGCATTGGCGGAAGAAGCCGGTATCGCCGTAGCCGAACGCTTTGCTGCCGGCCTGGTGTTTCTCGATCCCGCTGGCAGCGATGGCGCCGCGGTGCTGGAAAAATATCTTGTCGAAGAAGGGCTGAGCATCGCCGGCTGGCGCGAAGTGACGGTAAACGCGGATGCTTGTGGCCCGATGGCTTTTTCGAGCTGTCCACGCATGCAGCAGGTGTTCGTCAACGTCGGCGATGGCATGGACGACGAGAAGTTCGAGCGCGCGCTGTTCCGTGCCCGGCGTCGTGCCGAAACCGCGTTGAAGGATGATGCATCGTTCTATGTGGTGACGCTCTCATCGCACGTGATTGGCTACAAAGCGATGGCCGCGCCCGGTCACTTGCGCGACGTGTTTGATGATCTGAGTCATCCCGCGCTGGTCAGTGATGCAGTGGTCTTCCACCAGCGTTTTTCCACCAACACCTCGCCGCAGTGGCGACTGGCACAGCCGTTCCGTTTGCTGGCGCACAACGGCGAGATCAACACCATCCGAGGTAACCGTCGCTGGATGCAGGCACGCGAAGCGATCCTGCATTCGCCGCTGGTCGATCTGAGCGATATCGGCCCGCTGGTGCGTCAGTCCGGTTCGGATTCGGAGAGCCTGGACAACGCGCTGGAAGTGCTGCTCGCCGGTGGCCTCGACATGCTCACGGCGATGCGCGTGCTGGTGCCACCGGCCTACGCGGCGCGCGAGGACATGGACGAGGATCTGGCCGCGTTCTACGAGTATTACGCCTTGCACATGGAGCCGTGGGACGGCCCTGCCGGTCTGGTGATGTGCGGCAGCCACTACGCCGCCTGCGCGCTCGATCGCAACGGCCTGCGTCCGGCGCGCTGGGCGCTGTCGGATGACAACCATCTGATCGTCGCGTCCGAGGCGGGCTTGTGGGACATGCCCGCCTCGAAAGTGATCGGCAAGGGCCGGCTCGGGCCGGGCCAGATGCTGGCAGTGGATTTTCGCGCCGGTAAATTATTGTTCGATGCCGACATCGACGCGATCAACCGCAAACGCGCGCCGTTCCAGCAGTGGTTGCGCGAGGGCATTACCTATCTCGAATCCGACTTGATCGATCCCAGCCTCGCCGCTGAGCCGCTGCCGGCGAACGAACTGCATCGCTGGCAGAAGCTCTACGGGCTCAGCCGCGAAGAGCGCGAAACTGTGCTCAAGGTGCTGGCCGAAACCGAGGCCGAGCCGACCGGGTCGATGGGCGATGACACGCCGGTGGCGGCCATGTCGCGTCAGGTGCGGCCGCTGTTCGACCGCTTCCGCGAAGGGTTTGCGCAGGTCACCAATCCACCGATCGATCCGCTGCGCGAGTTGCTGGTGATGTCGTTGATGACGCAGATCGGCGCCGAGGGAAATATCTTCGAGCTGTCGGCTAAAAACGCCAAACAGATCCTGCTCAATTCGCCGATCTGCTCGCAGCGCAAACTGCGTCAGATTCTGGCACTGCCGCAGTATGTCAAAGGCACCGTGCAGGTCGACCTTTGTTATCCGGCCAGCGAGGGTCTCGAAGCGGCGCTGCGGCGTTTTTGTCACGAGGCCGAAGAGGGCGTGCGCGGCGGGGCCGGCATTGTCTTCATCACCGATCGCTACCCGAACAAGAAAACCCTGCCGGCGCATGCGCTGCTCGCGGTCGGTGCCATCCATGCGCATCTCACCGAAAGCGGCCTGCGCTGCCAGTGCAACCTGCTGGTCGAAACGGCTACCGCACGTGATGCGCATCAGTTTGCCTGCCTGATCGGTTTCGGCGCGACGGCGATTTATCCGTGGCTGGCGTATCAGAGTCTGTTCGAACTGGGCCGCGATGGGCACATCCATCGCGGCGACAACAATCAGCGCGAAATCGGCCGCAGCTATCGCCGCGGTATTCGCAAGGGGCTGCTCAAGATTCTTTCGAAGATGGGCATTTCCACTGTCGCCGGTTATCGCGGCGCGCAGCTGTTCGAGATCATCGGGCTGGCGCCGGAAGTCGTGGCGCTATGCTTCCCCGGCACGCCGTCGCGCGTCGGCGGCGCGGGTTTTGCCGAACTGCAGAACGATCAGCGCCTGCTCGCGGCCGAAGCGTTTAACGAGGCCAAGCCGCTGCACGCCGGCGGCCTGTACAAGTTCGTCTATGGCGGCGAGTACCACATGTACAACCCGGATGTGATCGATACCTTGCAGCACGCGGTGCGCACGGGCGAGATGGCCGACTACCGCCGCTACGCACAGCAGGTCGATTCGCGACCGCCATCGGCACTGCGCGACTTGCTTTTGCCGCACGGCATTAGCGAGCCGATTCCGCTGGACGAGGTCGAGCCGGTCGAGGCGATCCTCAAGCGTTTCGACTCCGCCGGTATGTCGCTGGGCGCGCTGTCGCCGGAAGCGCACGAGGCGCTCGCCACGGCGATGAATCGTCTCGGCGGCCGCAGCAATTCCGGTGAGGGCGGCGAAGATCCCGCGCGCTACGGCACTGAGCGCATGTCCAAGATCAAGCAGGTGGCCTCGGGCCGCTTTGGCGTCACGCCGACGTATCTGATCAATGCCGAAGTGCTGCAGATCAAGATCGCGCAGGGCGCGAAGCCCGGCGAGGGCGGCCAGCTGCCCGGTCACAAGGTGGATGCCACCATCGCGCGACTGCGTTTTGCCAAGCCCGGCATCGGTTTGATTTCACCGCCGCCGCATCACGATATCTATTCGATCGAGGATCTGGCCCAGCTGATTCACGACCTGAAGGAAGTGAATCCGACCGCGCTGATTTCGGTGAAGCTGGTCTCCCACGCGGGCGTGGGCACGGTCGCCGCCGGCGTGGTGAAAGCCGGCGCGGATCTGATCACCATTTCCGGCCACGACGGCGGCACCGGCGCCAGCCCGCTCACCTCGATCAAGTACGCCGGCACGCCATGGGAACTGGGCATGGCCGAAGTGCAGCAGACGCTGCGCCGCAACGGCCTGCGCGGTCGTGTGCGCCTGCAGACCGACGGCGGCCTGAAGACCGGCTTGGACGTGATCAAGGCTGCGATGCTCGGCGCGGAAAGCTACGGCTTCGGCACCGGCCCGATGGTCGCGCTGGGCTGCAAATACCTGCGCATCTGCCATCTCAACAACTGCGCCACCGGCGTGGCCACGCAGAACGAGCGGCTGCGCAAGGATCATTTCATCGGCCTGCCGCAGATGGTGATGAACTACTTCCGCTTCGTCGCCGAAGACGTGCGCCTGCACATGGCAGCGCTCGGCGTGCGCACGCTTGGCGAATTGGTTGGCCGTAGCGATCTGCTGACCCAGGCCGAGGGCAGCACACCGGTGCAGCGCCAGCTGGATCTGTCGCGGCTGATCTCTAATGATGGACTCGGCGTCGATGTGGATAGCGCCTGCGTGATGGCGCGCAATCCGATGCGCGATCCGGCCGCGCTCGCCTCGCGCATCAGCGCTGACGCCGACGAGGCGATCACCAGCGCGCAGAGTGCGACCTTCAGTTATGCCATTGCCAATACCGACCGCGCGATTGGTGCGCGGCTGTCGGGTGATATTGCGCGCCTGTATGGCGACCACGGCATGGACGCGACGCCGATTACGTTGAAGCTGGAAGGTGCTGCTGGCCAGAGCCTAGGCGCGTGGAATGCGGGCGGCGTGCAGATCGAACTTACTGGCGAAGCGAACGACGGCGTCGGCAAGGGCATGACCGGAGGGCGCATCATCGTGCGGCCACCGCCGGAGTCGCCGTTCGCCAGCCAGGATGCCTCGATTCTCGGTAACACCTGTTTGTACGGTGCGACCGGCGGTGAGCTGTTTGCGGCGGGGCGCGCGGGCGAGCGCTTCGGCGTGCGCAACTCCGGCGCGCTGGCGGTGATCGAAGGCGCCGGCGACCACTGCTGCGAATACATGACCGGCGGCGTGGTCGCGGTGCTCGGCGCGTGCGGCCTGAATTTCGGTGCGGGCATGACCGGCGGCTTCGCCTATGTGCTCGATCTGCAGCGCACGTTCGTGGACTGCTACAACCACGAGCTGGTCGACATCGTGCGCATTTCGCCCGAGGGCATGGAGCATTACATGCAGCATCTGCGTGGACTGATCGCGCAGCATGCCGAACATACCGGCAGCGCCTGGGCCAGACATTTGCTGGTTGATTTTCGCGGGGTGCTGCAGCGTTTCTGGCTGGTCAAACCCAAAGCCGCCAGCCTTGCTGCCCTGGCCGACGAATTGCGGAGAGCCGCGTGAGCCACAAGCTATTTCGTTTCATGGATCTGCCGCGACAGCCGCCGCGTTACGTACCGGTGGCCATTCGCGTGCTCGGCTACGGCGAGATCAGCGGCGACTTCGCCTCGACCGAAGCCAGCGCGCAGGCCGGCCGCTGCATTGACTGTGGCAACCCGTATTGCGAAAACGCCTGCCCGGTACACAACTACATTCCGAACTGGCTCAAGCTCGTCGAGGAAGGCCGGCTGTTCGAAGCCGCCACGCTGATGCACGAAACCAATCCGCTGCCGGAAATCTGTGGGCGCGTGTGCCCGCAGGATCGCCTGTGCGAAGGCGCCTGCACGCTGGAGCAGGGCGATTTCGGCGCGGTGACCATCGGCAGCATCGAGCGCTCGATCACCGACGAAGCCTTTCGCCAGGGCTGGCGGCCGGATCTGTCGCATGTGGTCGAGAGCGGTCGCCGCGTTGCGGTGGTCGGTGCCGGCCCTGCCGGTCTGGCTTGCGCCGATCGGCTGCGCCGTGCGGGCATTGCGGCCGACGTGTTCGATCGCCAGCGCGAGATCGGCGGCCTGCTGACCTTCGGCATTCCGCCGTTCAAGCTCGACAAGAGCGTGGTGCGCACGCGTCGCGAAGTGCTCGAAGGCATGGGTGTGCAGTTCCATCTCGGTGTGGAAATCGGTCGCGATATCGCGTTCGAGCAATTGCTCGCCGACTACGATGCTGTCTTCATTGGCACCGGTGCCTATACCTTCGTCGATGGCCAGCTGCCTGGCGCCGAGCTCGACGGCGTACACTACGCACTGCCGTTCCTGATCGCCAATGTCGATCGCTTGATCGACGAGCAACCGGTGCCGGCCGCACTCGATCTCAATGGCAAGCATGTTGTCGTGCTTGGCGGCGGCGATACCGGCATGGATTGCAATCGGACGGCCATACGTCTTGGCGCCGCCTCGGTGACCTGCGTCTACCGACGCGACGAAATGAGCATGCCCGGTTCACGCCGGGAAGTTGGCTCCAGTCGCGATGAGGGTGTGCAGTTTCTGTTCAATCGTCAGCCGACCGCATTGATCGCTGAAGGTAACAAGGTGCGTGCAGTACAGGTCGTCACCACTGAACTGGTCGACGACGGCAAGGGCGGCGTGCAGTTGCGCAACGTCGAAGGCAGCGAGAAGGAACTGCTTGCCGACGTGGTGATCCAGGCATTTGGTTTCCGCGCGAGCCCGCCGGCCTGGTGCGATGCGTACGGCATCGAACGCGACCGCAGCGGCCGCATTCTCGCGGGCCACGACGGCCGGTTGCCGTTCCAGACCAGTCACCCGAAAGTGTTTGCCGGCGGCGACAATATGCGCGGCGCCGATCTGGTCGTGCGCGCCGTTTACGATGGCCGCGAAGCCGCCGGATCGATGGCACAGATGTTCAGCGAGCTGGAGCTGGCGGAAGTCGCATACGCCGGTTGATCAAGATGTGGGCCTTCCCGTGTCACTGCTGTTTGCATGTGGACTCGATCCACAGCTTCCTTGGTGACGTAGAAGCTGTCCAAGCCCGCGCATGGCCGCTAAGCTCCAACGTGATGACGGCCGACGGCGTGTTGCGTGCTCAGTAGACTCTGGTTTGGATTTTTTCTGGTGGCCGCGGTGGCCGCGCTATCGCGCTGGCTGATCGGTGGCGACGAGACAGTGTTCGCGGCGGTGGTTGGCTCGCTGTTCGACATGGCCGAGCTGTCGGTGAAGGTGATGTTGCTGCTGTTTGGCACACTGGCGCTGTGGCTGGGCTTTCTCAATATTGCCGAGGAAGCTGGGTTGGTTGATCGCGTCGCGCGCATGCTGGGGCCACTCTTTTCGCGGCTGATGCCGGGCGTGCCGCGCGGCCATCCGGCGATCGGCTTGATCACGATGAACTTCGCTGCCAACGCGCTGGGTCTGGACAATGCCGCCACGCCGATCGGCCTGCGCGCAATGCGCGAGCTGCAGACGATCAACCCGTCGGCGGATACCGCCAGCAACGCGCAGATTCTTTTTCTGGTGCTCAACGCGTCGTCGCTGACGCTGCTGCCGGTCACGGTGTTCGTCTATCGCGCGCAGGCCGGCGCGCACGATCCCACGATGGTATTTCTGCCGATTCTTTTGGCGCACTTTGCCGCCAACCTCACCGGCCTGTTGTCGGTCGCTTACATGCAACGGTTGAAACTGTGGGATCCGGTGGTGATCGCGTGGTTGGGCGGCGGTGCGTTGCTGCTTGGTAGTTTCATCGCCCTGCTGACGTCGTTCACCGCCGTGGCGCTGGCATCGTTCTCGTCGCTGCTGGGCAACCTGATGCTGTTCGGCGTGATCATCGTCTTTCTGTGCATGGGCGCCTGGCGACGCGTGCCACTGTTCGAGAGTTTCATCATCGGCGCGAAGCAGGGTTTCGATGTGGCGAAGGACATTCTTCCCTACATGATCGCGATGCTGTCGGCGGTCGGCGTGCTGCGCGCATCGGGTGCGCTGGACTTCGCACTGAACGGCATTCGCTGGCTGGTGCTGCACGCAGGTCTCGATGATCGTTTTGTCGATGCGCTGCCGACCGCGCTGGTAAAACCGTTCTCCGGCAGCGCGGCGCGCGCGATGTTGATCGAGACAATCCATCACTCCGGCGTAGACAGCTTTCCTGCGTTGCTTGCGGCGGTGATCCAGGGCAGCACCGAAACAACGTTTTACGTGGTGGCCGTTTACTTCGGCGCGGTCGGCATCAAGCGTGTGCGCCATACCATCGGCTGTGCACTGCTGGCCGATCTGGCCGGTGTGCTGGCGTCGATCGGCGTGTGCTACTGGTTTTTTGGAGCAGTTAAATAGTGCGTATGCGTCGACTTGGCGGGGCGTATTCTCCATGTGCGTAATCGCGCTCGCGTGGAATACCCATCCGCGTTGGCGGCTGGTGCTGGCAGGCAATCGCGATGAATTTCATGCGCGGCCCAGCGCGCCGCTGGCGCACTGGCCTGACTCGACCATTACCGCGGGCCGCGATCTGGAAGTCGGCGGCACCTGGCTTGGCGTGACAGTCGAGGGTCGCTGCAGCGTGGTGACCAATGTGCGCAATCCGCGTGATCCACAACTCGGCCTTTCGCGTGGTCTGCTGGTGACGGATTACCTCATGCGATCCGATGATGCAGCGACACATGCGGCGCGATTGCAGTCGGTGGCGGTGGATTACCGGCCGTTCAACCTGCTGATCTTCGACGACGCACAGGCGTTTCATATTGGCAACCGGCCCGGCCCGCAATCGCAGGCGATGGCCTCGGGCGTGCACGGTCTTTCCAATGCCGAACTCGATACGCCCTGGCCGAAAACAAGGCGCCTGTGCGAGCGCATGCAGCAGTGGCTTGATACAGAAAAATCAAATGATAGAACCGATGACTTCTCTGCCTTGTTTACCGCGCTTGCCGATCAGCAAGGTGCATCCGATGCGGAGATGCCCGATACCGGGATCGGCCTGGAACGTGAGCGCTGGCTGTCATCGGCGTTTATTCGTGGCGACTCCTACGGTACTCGCGCAAGTACCGTGGTGGCGATCGGTCATGACGGCCGTGGGGTGATCATCGAACGACGCTTCGGGCCCAACGGCCACTTCGATGGCGAAACCGTGTTGGCGATTTCTGGTCGGCGCTGAAGCTGGTCAACGTTGGCCGACAGACCTGTCGGGCTGACGCCTTCGATCGAGCAACCGGCCGGCGCCTACGCGAGCTGTCGGCCTGCTCGGCTTTCTCCATGGCTGCTCGCTGGTTAGCCTGCCGGCATCAATCATGGACGGATGAGATCGATGCGCAAGGGATGGCTGCTACCCGTCATTTTTATCGCCGGCTTCGCCAGCCATACCGCGCGTTCGGAAGATTGCCCCGCATGGTCGCCGACGCAGGCGCGCGCGGAGATGATCGCGCTGCATGATCGGCTGGACGGCTGGAATCGCGAGTATCGTGCCGGAGGCCAGTCGCCGGTCGATGACGCGGTTTACGATCAGGCATCACAGCGATTCCTGCGCTGGCGGCGCTGCTTTCCCGCGCAGGCACCGGCGGTTCCCGCGCATCTGGCCGATGCTAGCGGTAACGTGCGCTCGCCGGTGGCACAAACCGGACTGGCCAAGTTGCCCGATGCAGCGGCGCTGTCTGCCTGGATGCAGGCACGCGGAAACGAGGATCTCTGGGTGCAGCCGAAAGCAGACGGTGTGGCTGTGACGCTTTTATATATAGACGGCCAATTGAGTGAAGCCACCAGCCGTGGTGATGGCCTGCATGGTTCGGACTGGACAGCCAAGGCGCTCGCCATCGATGCGATTCCAAAACATCTGCCGCATGCGCCGGCACGCGTGGTGCTGCAGGGTGAAATCTACTGGCGCGTCCCAAATCACATTCAGGCCAGCGACGGCGGCATCAACGCACGCTCAGCCGTCGCCGGCGCGATGGCGCGCGACACACTGGATGCGGCGAGCGCGGCACGTATTGGCCTGTTCGTATGGGACTGGCCCAGCGGTCCCGCTGATATGCCGGCGCGACTGGCAGGCATGCAGGCGATGGGCCTGGCCGATAGCGTGACGTATATCCACGCCGTCAGTTCCATGGACGATGTGCTGCGCTGGCGCGAGCAATGGTATCGCCACGCCATGCCGTTCGCTGCCGATGGCACGGTGGTGCGTCAGGGTCATCGGCCTACTGCATCGACGTGGCAGGCCACGCCACCGGCATGGGCGATCGCGTGGAAATACCCGGCGGCGCAGGCGCTGGCCGAAGTGCGTGCGGTGACGTTCACCGTGGGTCGCAGCGGCCGCATCACGCCGGTGCTGGAGCTTGAGCCGGTGCAACTGGATGATCACCGCGTGCAGCGTGTGAGTGTCGGTTCGGTGGCGCGCTGGAAAGAACTCGACATCCGCCCGGGCGATCAGGTCGAGATTGCGCTGGCCGGGCTGACCATTCCGCGGCTGCAGTCCGTGGTGTGGCGAACGCAGGTGCGTGCCGAGGTTACTGTGCCGGACCAACAAACTCACGATCCGCTGAGCTGTTGGCATGTAGCGCCTGGTTGCGAGGATCAGTTTCGCGCGCGACTGGTCTGGCTTGGCGGCAAACGCGGATTGCATCTGGACGGCATCGGCGCCGACACGTGGCAGGCGCTTATCGATGCCGGACTCATCCATGATCTGCTCGACTGGCTAAACCTGACGCCGATGCAGCTGGCCAAGGTGCCGAACCTCGGTTCGTCACGAGCTGCCGCTCTGGCACAGACCTTTGCCGATGCGCGCAAACGTCCCTTCGCCGACTGGCTGCGTGCGATGGGGATGCCGCCGACTGCAGACATGGCGTTGCCGGACTGGACGACGCTGAGCGCCCGTAGCGCGGATGACTGGCAAACGGCGGGCGCAGGCAATGCGAAGTCCGAGCATCTGGCGGCGTTTTTTGCGCACCCCGATCTACGTGCCCATGCAGCGCGGCTGCATGCGATCGGCGTACAGGGCTTCTGAGTCAGCTTTTCAGTTCGCCGTCGAGGTAATACCAACGGCCATCTTCGCGCACGAAGCGACTCGTCTCGTGCTGGCGCTGTGCCCGGCCGCCGCCGAGGCGATAGCGGGCGACGAATTCGACTGTGGCATGGTCTTCATCAATGTCGTGATGCTGGCGAATTTCCAGCCCAAGCCAGGTCGGTGGTGGCTGCTGTGCTGCCAGTCTGAGTGAAGCCGGCCGCGACTCGGCGTGCCAGCTGGCCAGCAGAAAATCTTCATGCTTCAACATGTACGCGCTATAACGTGCGCGCATCAGCTGCTCGGCCGTCGTCGCGGGGTTGCCGTCGTGCAGGCGGCCGCAGCACGGTTTGTATCCGGCCGCGTTGCCGCAGGGGCAGGGGATGTTGGTTGTCGACTTCATGGCGCCTTTTTACGCGATTCGTCCGACTTTCCATAGAGGCGCTTCACTCGCTGATACGTCGCCATATGCGGCAGCGGTTGTTGGCCGGCATCGCGACGTCGTCGATCAAGACGAACCCGACACGTTTCGCAAGTACATCCACGGCCTCGGCGTTGCGGATGCCCATATGTGACCCGCGGGCCTGCAGCGACTGATCGAAAGCGGCATTGCTTTCACTGCTATGGCGTCCGTTGTCCTTGAAGGGACCGTAGATGATTAGTGTGGCGCCGATGTTGGTGACATGCGGCAAGCGCGCGAAAAGCTGCTCGACCTCGGCCCACGCCATGATGTGCAGCGTGTTGGCGCTGAACACGGCATCGAATTTTTCGTCAGGCCATTGCCCGTTAACGTCCAGTGGTAGCGGCGGCGGGGTATTCGGCAAGGCGGCCTCATCCAGCCATGCGCGAATGCTCGCAAGATTCTCTTCGCGATCCGATGCCTGCCAGGTCAGCTGCGGCAGTTGACTGGCGAAATACGCCGCATGCTGACCCGTACCGCTGCCAATTTCCAGCACATGTCGACTGTCGGAAAAATAGTCGCGCAGCACGGCGAGAATCGGATCGCGATTGCGGTCGCACGCGGGCGAGTGCGACTTGGTCACGCCAGCGGAATAACCATGAGACGGCCGCGACCGGCGCGGCCGTCGAAAGAACGCAGGTCACTCAGGCTGGGTGGCCGCGCAGCACGCGCGCCGGAAGCAGCAGAATAGCGGTGAGCAGGGCGAAAACGGCGCCCACGGTAATGCCGACAAGCCGGAACGGCAGGGCGATCAGCCAGATAATGGGATAAAGCACCAGCGCGAGCAGCGCCAGCGGCCAGCAAAAAACCAGCAGTAACAACCAGAGCACGAACCCGACCATGTCACGCCCTCCGCGTAGTGAGTGAGCAAACTCTAGCGCAGACCGGCGGCGTTGCGTAGATGACTCTCGACACCCCAGCGGTTCTGGCGACGAAAGGTCCGGCAGTTCGGACAGGCATCGCCGGAGATTCAGGCTTTGAGCCGAATCCGGATGACCAGGGCTATCGAATCTTTGCCCACCGTCACAGGGTCGCTCGCGGCACCGGCAACCAGATAAGAGTCACCCGCCTGCAGCGTGCCATCTCGCGTTTCGACCTCGCCCTGCGCGGCGTATAGAAGCACGGTGGTCGCATCTAGATGGTGCGCGCCAGGTTCGCGCAGCACGACAACTTCACCCGATGCGTTTGCCCGCCGCACCATCAGGTTGAAATCGCGCGTCGGGCCGCTGGTCAGCGCTACTGCCACCGTGGATTCGCCGGCAAACGCGAATGGCACGAACGGCGTATCCAGCGCGTGCGCGCGAGCGTCATCCAGCGTCATCGTGAAGCCGGCGCCATCGATCAGCACGATATGCCGGTCGACACTCGGGAAAGACGAAAACGGCGCATCACTGTTCACCTCGGCCACACTGGTGCGCCAGATGAAATGCTCGATGTCCGCGCCCGCCGGATGGACGGCTATTTCACGGGTGACACCGCGGCCGCTTTTCCAGGCGACCGGGCGGCAATCCTGCGCGCGGATGATGACGGTGCTCATGTCCGGTGCCGATTAATGTTGCACAGACGCAACCGCCATCGCGATTGCGCGTGTCGAAGACGATGCCTGGTTAGCCAAACGGGCGCACGCCGATCAACCAGCCATGCAGCAGGAAGGCGAACGCCACCCATGCCAGCGCACCGATCAGCACGGTCAGCGTGTCACCGCGCAGCGATGCTGGCGGATAGACCACGCCAGCCGCGCGATCCTGTCGACGCAGGCTGGCGAACGCGACGATCGTCCACAGCAGAAAGGCGCCGAACAGCAGCACGTCGTGCAGCATGCCGGTGGCGAGCAGATGGCCGAACGCCCATACCTTGGTGCCCAGCACCATCGGATGGCCAACAGCTTTCTTGAAGCGGTTATGCGGCACGAAAGCCGCTGCCAGCAGCACGAACGCCAGCAGGGTGAAAAATGCATTGAGATGACGCAGCCACAATGGCGGCGCATACAGCGGCACCGGCTGCGCGCGCGCCACGCCGAAGCCCCACACAATCAATGCGAAGCCGATGATCGAGACCAGCGAATACAGCCCCTTCCACGGGCCATCGCCGAGCCTTGCGATCTGCTGCCGGCGCCAACCGGGTGCAATGAAGCGGATCGAATGTACGCCTAAAAAAATAACCAGGCCCAGGATCAGCCAGAGTTCGTTCGACACATTCATCGTGGTGCATCCCACGCGATGGAGTGCGCCGAGTATAGGCGGCCGTCACCGACGTTGCCGAAGCGTGCAGGTATGCGCTTAGGCATGGCGCTCACGTGACCCGTTCGATCACGCGCTGGAACGGCGGCAGCGCGCGCAGCATGCCGGCGCCGTAGCGCTTCAATATCACCCGGCGATCCAGCAGCACGATGCGGCCGTGGTCGGTTTCATTGCGAATCAGGCGGCCGCAGTACTGCGTGAGCAGTCGTGTCGCTTCGGGCACGCTGACTTCGAGAAAAGGATTGCGGCCGCGGGATTCCAGCCACTCGGCGTAGGTGGCACCGACCGGGTCAGTCGGCACGGCAAATGGCAGTTGCGTGATCACCACGGTTTCGCACAGCTTCCCGGGCAGGTCGAGGCCTTCGCCAAACGAGGCCAGCCCGAACAGCGTACTGCCCTTGCCGGCTTCGATGTCGGCGCAGTGCTCGGCAACCAGCTGCGATTTACCCAGCGAGCCCTGTGCGCGCACCTTGCGCACATGGGCGATCGGCAACTTCTGCAGCACGCGGTCGAGCTTGGCGCGCGAGGTGAACAGCACCAGGTTGCCGGCGTCCCAGTCGAGGTTGTCGGCGAGCCACTCGCTGATCTCTTCGGCGTGCGCTTCGCGCGCTTCGGGCAGCGTGCGCATCGCCGGAATTTCCAGCCGCGCCTGGCTGGCCAGGTCGAACGGCGAGGGCAGGCTGAGGCAGACGGCATCGTCGGGTAGACCGACCGAATCGGCGAAGCCGCGAAAGTTGCCGCCCGCGCTCAACGTGGCCGAGGTCATCACCACGCCGCTGGCATTGCCCCACAGCACGGCGCCGAGCACGCCACCAGCCGACACGGCGGAGGCATGGCAAACCAGCTGTTGATCGCCGGTCAGCGTGACCCAGCGCGCCATCGGCGGCGCATTGTCGGAGTCGCTGGCGGCCCAGGATCGCCAGCAGCGCGCCTGTCGTTCCAGTCGTTCGAGGGCAATGCCGAGTTCGCGCGATAGCGCTTCCTGGGTCGGGCCACCGTCGGTCATTTCGACGACCGTGCGGCGTACCGCACTCAGCCAGGTCTGGATCTCGCCGGTATACACGCTGAGCACGCGCGCATGTTCCAGCCAGGGTTCGGGCAGCTGGCCGAGCGAGCCGCGATACATCGGTTCGGCTTCGGCCGGGTCGGGCAGCCAGCCAAGGCGGATTTCGCGCTCGAGATCCTCCAGCGCACTGCTCAGTTCTTGCAGCTTTTCGTCACCCCGGTCGAGGCTGAGCTTGCCGATCGACTCCTTGTCGGTCAGCGAGTACGCCGCATGCACCTGCCGTCCGAGTCGACTCAATTGGCGCGCGCTGAGATTCATGTAAACCTCGGCGGCGCCACGGTCGATCGCCTTGGCCGGTACGTGATGGCCTTCGTCGAAGATGTACAGCGTCTCGTCCGGCCGCGGCAGGATGATGCCGCCCCAGCCTTCGTCCTCGCCCGGCATGGTGAGGTCGGCCAGCACCAGGTCCTGATTGGCGACGATGATTTCGGCGTCGTCCACCGCGCGGCGCGCGGCAAAGAACGGGCAGACCATGAAATGCGCACACTTGCGGCTGGTGCAGCCACCGGCGCTGGTGGTAATCATTGGTCGCAGCAGGTCGCTTACCGGCTCGGGTGCGGTGTCCATGTCGCCATCCCATTCGCGATGGTCGAACGCGGTGACAAGTTTGCCCAGCGCCTGCTTGTCGCGTAGCGCCGGCGGCTTGATCCAGATCGCCAGATCGGCATCCATCCCGGCCAGGCCCATCTGCGCTGAATCGTTGAGGCTGGCGGCAGCCATCGCCAGGTTGCGCGGGCACAGGTAACGGCCGCGGCCCTTGGCCAGCGCCACTTTCGCCTCGATACCGTTGAGCCGCAGATATTGCGGGATATCCCGCTGCACCAGCTGCTCCTGCAGGGCCACGGTCGCGGTGGCGATCAACAGGCGTTTTTTCTGGAAGCGCGCGACTTCCAGGCCGGCGATCAGGTAAGCCATCGACTTGCCGGTGCCAGTCGGCGCCTCGATCACCGCCACGCCACCGGTCTGGCCCAGCGCCTTGGCGACCTCGGCAATCATCTTTCCCTGCGATGCGCGCGCGCGAAAACCCGGCAAACCGTCCTTTATTCGTGCATAGGAAGCGCGGATGGCATCTTTCGTGCAGTCAGCGAGCATGGATTAGTGAGTAAGCCTGTGACGCGGATGAGGCGTGCGAATGGTCGGGGTGCGGAGAGTCAAGCTAGCGATGTCGATGTACCAGGTCCGCATCGCGGGCGTGCAGCCGCGCGTTCGGCTGACGCAGGAGACTTCATCGCGGGTGCGATGGGACAGTTTATCGGCATTGCCGGTTCGACCCCAGGTTTATGCGCAGTTCGTCACGCGGACGCCGGCTTTATCGCTTCCTTCGAAAGGGTATGCTAGCCAAATGGTGAGTGTTGGCCAGCACGGGCTTGGGGGAGTCCACCGATGAATGATGTGGACGCGAAGCCGGCCAGCGGTTCCATGCACCTGATATGGCTGACCCGGCTGATTGCTGCCAACTCGCCTGAAGAAGTGGCCAAGGTAATAGAGGGCATCATACTGGAGCGCTCCAGCTGCAAGTCCGCCTCGGTATTGTGGTCGCTGGACGAGCCCGGCAAGCATCGCTCGGTTCCCCCGATGGTTATCGACAACGCCGACGACTGGACCTGGCTTTATGCCGTTGCCACGTCGGGTACTGCACGCTGGAACGAGCAGGGCGATCGCATTGCCTTGCGTCTTTGCGAGAAGCCCGAACCGGCCTTGCTGATCGTGACGGTGCATCCGGGCTACGAGCGGGCCAGTATCCCCGATGAACTGAAAGCGCCGATCGCGCTTGCCGGCCAGTACCTGCGCCGTGCGTTGGAGTGGTCCGAACTGCAGTATTCGCATTTGCAGCTGGAGCGTTCCGAAAATCTGCAGCGCGCGCTTTTCGCCATCTCCGATCTGGCCGGTTCGGACCGCGACATGCCCGACATGCTGCGCGGTATCCATGCCATCGTCAGCACGCTGATGTATGCGGAAAATTTCTACATCGTGCAGCTTTACCGTGAGCGGGACACCATCCGCTTTCTGTATTTCGTCGATGTGG
>Ga0302302_1000105_pt1 | contig 49055 bp, 41 predicted proteins | sample III_Palsa_E1_3_FD_198766 | JGI IMG/M metagenome (GOLD analysis project Ga0302302, IMG submission 198766) | Peat permafrost microbial communities from Stordalen Mire near Abisko, Sweden - III_Palsa_E1_3 | ecosystem: Environmental > Terrestrial > Soil > Palsa > Peat permafrost | place: Sweden...
AAACAAGGCCAGCGGCAAGCGCCGCCTTGGCTTCTACCCCAACGCCGCGACACTCGGAAACGCACTCCAAATCTTGCAGATCCTCACAGCACCGCACACCGAATACATCCTCGAGCAAAAACTTGCCGAACCGGCCGAGGACGAGGATTCTGGCGGCCCGGAGAATCCCACGGCCCATCTGCACCGCCAGGCTCAACTAATCCGAGACGGCACGCCGCCCGAACGCATGACAGCGCTTCTACCCCGCGCATCTGGGAAAAATCCTCTATAGCCATCAGCAGTGCCAGAGGCGCGGCTAGGAGCTAGAAGCGCCTTTCCACAATCAGCAGCAGGCCCGAAACCAAACCTCGCCGTGCGCGTAGCACCGCAGTGGTAGCATTGGGCGCATGGCCACGGTTTCACCCGCACCCATACCTCCGCCCGCCTCGCACTGTCAGCGCCGAGCCCCTCTCGCCCCACCCTTCCCGCACAACCTCAAAGGCTCATGCGCAAACGCACGCTGATTCCCCTGCTCATCGCCATCCTCCTGCTCTGCGTCCTTGGAGTCATGCTCTATCTCCGCGCCAAGGCTCCCCCCGAGGCCGCACGCCTCCTCCCCGAGTCCGACGCGATCATCTTCCTCAACCTCAAGCCCGTCCGCGCCGTCACCCACTTCGACAAAACTACCATCGAGCGCAGCCCCGACTTCCAGCACTTCATCGACGTCACCGGCATCATCCCTGAGCGCGACCTCGACTCCGTCGCCCTGGCCTTTCACCGCATGCCCGACCCCAGCGGACCCAACGGCCCCGTCGCCTTTTCCGAAGTCTTCGTCGGCCGCTTCGACGGCGTTCGCCTCGCCCAGTACCTCCACTCCCTCGCCTCCACCGAGGAGCCATACGCCGGCCGCACCATCTTCACCATCCCCATCGACGGCCGCCAGCTTCGCATCGCCCAGCTCGGCTACGACATCCTCGCCGCCTCCAACATGCCCACCACCGAGCAGATCCACTCCATGCTCGACCGCTCCCGCGCCGGCGCCCTCTCCACCCCCGGCTCCTCGCTCCTCGCCGCCCGCTATCACGAAGTCCCCATCCTCTCCGAAGCCTGGGGCATCGGCCACATCGGCCTCCCTCTCTCTTCCGACGACGACCCCAACTTCATCAGCGTCCTCGGCCTCCAACTCCCCCTCCGCACCGACACCGACTTCGTCGCCAGCCTCCGCTACACCGCCGCCGCCCACGTCCTCTCCGGCGGCGCCGTCCACCTCCGCATCGAAGAGTTCGCCCCCGACCCCACCTCCGCCACCTCCACCGTCGACGCCCTCACCAACCTACTCAACCTCCTCCGCGGCATCAGCGCAGAACAGGCTACCGCCCAACAACCCCCCAACCCCTCCAACGATGCCATCCAGTCCATCCTCAACTCCGTCACGCTCACCCACCACGACAGCCGCGTCCTACTCAACGCCAATGCCGGCATCGACCAACTCAAAGCCCTAACCACCACTCACGACCCCGCCGCCTCACCGCTAGCCCCAACTTCCTTCAGCCCCGCATCAAGCACCCCCGACCCACCGGCCTCGCCTCCGCCCGCTCGCTCATCCTCTGCCCGCAAAACCCTCCATGCGACCCGAACGGCCCCTGCTGCGTCCAACTAACCGAACCCTGTAGTACCCGTTGTCGTTGCCGTTACCACCGCTGTTGCCGTTGCCCTATTGTTGCCGTTGCTAGTTTCTCGCCGTCATCCTGAGGCGCAGCCGAAGGACCCCCGTATTTGCTGTTGCTGTTGCCGTTGTTCTTGCAGTTGCTGTTGCTGTTGCCGTTGTTCTTGCAGTTGCTATTGCTGTTGCCGTTGTTTTACGCCGTCATCCTAGAGCGAAGCGAAGGATCCCTGTATTGTATTTGTTGTTCTTACCGTTGTTCTTGCCCTTGCTGTTGCTCCTGAGATAGGTCCGGGCTTTAGCCCGGACGATAACAACCCACCCGTAAACGGGCTTTAGCCCCTGGGACATCGTTGCCCTTACCGTTGATCTTGCCCTTAACGAAAAGCTGCACTTCCTCACCACCATTCGCCACCAAGGACTTCCCATGAACCCGCGGATCACCCTCCTCGCTCTCGCCCTCTTCACCACCGCCGCCCTCGCCCAAAAAGCCCCCGCCAACGCCCCATCCCAGCCGCCGCTCCTCACCGGCCACGCCGCCTTCACCGACTGGAACCAGCAGCATCCCGGAGTCCGCCACAAAATAACCGCCGCCGACCTCCCCGCCCCCAACCCCTCCGAAGCCGTCGACAACGGCCCCAACGTCGTCCCCCGCCCCATCAACGCCTGGCCCATCGCGCCCGCCAGCTTCAGCGTCACCCTCTACGCCGGCGGCGACTCCACACCCCTCGAGCGTTCCGCATCGGGCGAGCACATGAAGCTCTCCAACGGCACCTTCACCCAGCCCCGCTTCATCACCACCGCGCCCAACGGCGATCTCTTCCTCGCAGACTCCGGCGCCGGCACCATCTTCATCCTTCGCGGCGTAGCCCCCAACGGCCGTGCCGCCACCATCGAAAAATTCGCCACGGGCCTTGACCACCCCTTCGGCATCACCTTCTACCCCTCCGGCCCCAACCCCCAGTACGTCTACATCGGCAACGCCACCACCATCCAGCGCTTCGCCTACAAGAATGGCGACCTCAAAGCCACCGGCAAGCCTGAAACCATCGTCCCCGACATCCCCGGCTACGCCCAACTCCGCGGCGGCGGCCACTGGACCCGCGACGTCATCTTCACCAAGGATGACAAGTATCTCCTCGTCTCCGTAGGCTCCGGCTCCAACGTAGACGACGCCGACACTCACCCCCGCGAGTTCCACCGCGCCGACATCCTCGCCTACACACCTGACGGCAAGTTCGTCGAAGTCTACGCCAACGGCCTGCGCAACTGTGTCGGCGAGGCCATCAATCCCATCACCGGCTCCCTCTGGTGCTCCACCAACGAGCGCGACAACCTCGGCAACCACCTCGTCCCCGACTACGTGACGTCGGTCCCGCATGGCAGCTTCTTCGGCTGGCCCTGGTATTACATGGGAGGCAAGCAAGACCCGCGCCTCCCCCAACCCTGCGCCAACGGCACCGGCCCCAACCCCGGCCTCTCCAAGCCTCTCTCCGACGCCGACGCCAAGAACTGCAAGCGCGTCGACATGTCCAGCAAAGTCAAAACTCCCGACGTCTTAGTCCAGCCCCACATGGCCTCCCTCGAGATGACCTTCTATCCCGACTACCCCGCCAAAACCAAGCCTCACGGAGTCTTCCCCCCGTCCTACACCGGTGACGCCTTCGCCTCCGAACACGGCAGCTGGAACCGCGCCAACCGCGCCGGCTACGAAGTCATCGTAATCCCGATGAAGAACGGCCAGGCCACCGGCGAATACGACGACTTCCTCACCGGCTTCGTAACCCCCGACGGCCAGGTCTGGGGCCGCCCCGTAGGCGTAACCGTAGGCGCCGACGGCAGCCTCTACGTAACCGACGACGGCAGCCGCTCCGTCTGGCACGTCTCCTACCTAAGCAAATAACCGAACACGCGAACCGTCCAACCCACACGCACGAGGAATAACGGCGACAGCAAATGCTGTCGCCGTTCTCTCTAGCACGGGCCACACCTCACCCACACCTCGTCATCTCGACCGAAGCGCAGCGAAGTGGAGAGACCCCTGTATGCTCTGGCCTTTGCCTTTCTTTCTGTCATTCCCTCTGGGAATCTGCCTTTGCCTTTCTTTGACAATTTCTGAAAGAAATTGTCATTCCGAGCGCAGCGAGGAACCCGCTTCTCGCCCGCATCGCGAGCGCCCGTTCTACGACCTCTCCGCCGCCACCCCTAAGGGTCTGACTCTCCCAACGAGAATGCTCCCGCAACATCCACCTCGTCGATCAAGCAGGACAAGCCGACTTCGCAGGAGCGCTTCGAACAGCCGACGCTTACGCCAATTCCCGTAGGACATCGCCGCGCGAGACAATAAGCCATGAGCATCTTTGCCCAACAAGGCCCGACGGCAGAACCTCTCTGTGTTTTTGGACCTCGAAGTGGGTACAGTCCCCAGATTGGTGTGTTTGTGTCGCAGCTCAACTGGATGCGCACAGTGGCCCTATCGCGTTTGCAGAATCTCTCGGTTGAAGAACTCGATTGGCTACCACATCCGGATGCGAACTCCATCGGTGCTTTGCTGATCCATCTCGCCGCCTCCGAGGTCTATTACGGCTTGAACACCTTCGACGGTGTTTCCTGGGGGCGCTTCTCCTACGACATTCGCAAGAAGTGGGGTGTGGCGATCAATCTCGGTGAGACTGCGCGAGTTCGTTATAAGGGCTTCGATCTGGATTACTACTTATCGCATCTGGCCGATGCAAGGGCTCATACCTTATCCGAGTTGAGCAAGCGTGACGACAACTGGCTCATGGCGATCGACACCACATGGGCTTGGGGACCGACAAATAATCTTTGCAAATGGTTCCATGTCTGCGAACACGAATCTCACCATCTCGGCCAGATCGATCTCATTTTGAAGCAGCTACCGGGACGGCAGCGTAGCGACAAACGTAGTTTGCAGAGAGGCCAGGCGTCACGCACTGCACTCGGGGTTGCTTTGCGCCGAGCGGCTCATCAAATATATGACGAAGACCCCTTAGTGTTAAACGACCCTATTGCCGTACCTCTACTGACAAGCAGGTACGCCAAAGCCCTGGCTGACGCACAGGAAGATCTGAACGAGGACTCGTCTCGGTTGATGCGAGCATGGTTGCTAGCCCGCAGCCGCTTCGCTGAAGATCATCTCGCAAGGGCGGTCGAAGCCGGAGTACGCCAGTATGTCATTTTGGGAGCGGGTCTGGACACTTTTGGTTTTAGGAATCCGCACCCAGGGCTTGAGGTCTACGAAGTGGACCATCTCGCTACGCAATCCTGGAAGCAAGAGTTGGCTGAAGCAAGTGAGGTTGTAGCCCCGGAATCTCTTCACTTCGTATCGGTCGACTTCGAGACCCAGAAGCTCTCCGAACGGCTAGAAGAGGCAGGACTAGACTCCCATGCGCCTACTGTCTTCGCGCTGCTCGGGGTGGTTATGTATCTGACTGCTGATGCATTCGGAGAGACGTTAAAGTACATCGCTGGTTTCCCGGAAGGTAGTGGCGTGATCTTTGACTACGCCGTACCTCGCGACATGCTTCCAGTCGAGGAGATCGATGCCCGAGACGAGCTTGCCAGTCGCGTCGAAAGCATAGGCGAACCCTTTCGACTGTTTTTTAGTCCAGATGAAATCGGGAAGGTGCTTGGTCCTTTTGGATTGATAGAGGATGTGGACGATAAAGAGTTAAACCACCGCTATTTTGATGGGCGAACAGACCAGCTCAGCCTCAAAGGAAGATCTGGGCACATGATTGCCGCTTATCGAGGCCCATTGGTGCCCTGAAACGCTCTTCGCGGTAGCATCACGAACGCCTAACCAGCAAGCGCCCCAAAGCAAAACCCCCCGGACGCTTCGCTGGCAGCGAGGCGTCCAGCCAGCCCCTATCGGGAAAGCAGAAAAAGTCGCACTACACGGCAACACCTTGACCAGGGCACCGAACGCAAAAGCGCACCGCCAACCACCGGTGCGCCTTCCCGCCTGTTACACCTGCGAGTAATCCATCCCATCCAAATCAGCGATCAGCCCCGGCCCCGTCGTTTTCCACCCCAGCTTCTTTCGCGTGATCGCGCTCGACGACGGCATATCCAGCCGCGCAAACATCGCCAGCCATCCGAAGTGAGCCTCCACCTCCTCCAGCGTGATGCTCTTCACCGGAACCTTCAGCCCGCGTCCCAGCGCCTCCGCAATCGCCTTCATCGACACGCCCTCCTCGTCTACCGCGTGATAAATCGCACCCGGCTCCGCCTTCTCCACCGCCAGCCGATACAGCCGCGCCGTATCCGTCACATGAGCCGCCGGCCACCGGTTTCCGCCCTCGCCGATATAAACCGAAACACCCTTCTCCCGCGCCACTGCCGTCACATAAGGCACCAGCCCCTGCTTGCGCGTGTCATGAATCTGCGCCAGTCGCACGATCGACGTATTCACGCCACGCTCCGTCAACGCCTGCACCACCGCTTCTGAAGCCGCCCGCGGATTGTGCGAAGACTTCGCACTCTCCTCCGTCGACGGCTTCCCGTCCACATTCGCAGCAATCGCCGTGCCCGACGTCACCACCAGTGGCCGCTTCGACCCCAGCAGCACCTCGCCCATCGCCACAATCGCGTTCCGGTCGATCTCCGCCACCTTCTGAAAATTTGAGAAGTCGTGGATGAATGCCAAATGCACCACGCCCTCAGACTTCGCCGCGCCCTCGCGCAAGCTGTCGAGGTCCTCGAGGTCCCCATACTGCACCTCAGCTCCAGCCGCCCGCAGCTTCTCTGCTCCAGCCTCCGACCGCGTCAGCCCCAACACCGTATGCCCCGCCCCGATCAGCTCCGGCACCAGCCTCGAACCAATAAACCCCGTTGCGCCCGTAACAAAAATACGCATGATGATCTCTCCTTGAGTCTTCCAAATGTGCGGCTACCTTCTGCCGTCAATCACTAGATGGCTCTCACTACCCGGACGATCTATACTGAAAGTCCGTATGATTAGTCCAATCGTCCCGCAAGTCGCCGCCCCGCCCGCGCATCTCTCCGCCCAGCGCATGGACCCTCTCTCCGAGGTCCTAGCCCTCATGAAGCCCCAACTCTACGTAGCCGGCGGCTTCGCAGTCCTCGACGACATCGCCATCCAGTTCCCCAAACACGCGGGCATTAAGTGTTACGCCATGCTCACAGGCCAATGCTGGCTGGTAGTCGACACCATCCCCGAGCCCGTCCTCCTCCACGCCGGCGACTGCTTCCTCCTTCCCCGCGGTCTGCCCTTCCGTCTCGCCACCGACCTCGCCCTCGAACCCATCCTCTACACCGAAGCCTTCGCGCGTTGCGGCGCGCTCAGCGAAACTCCCGGCCCCAACCAGGACGCGCCGTACATCGCTGGCGGCCACTTTGCCCTCACCGGCGGCCCCGCCGAAATGATCCTCCAATCACTCCCGCCCATCGTCCACATCCGCAGCGAGTCCGACAAGGCCGCCATGCGCTGGTCCCTCGAGCGCATGCGCGAGGAACTCCGCAGCGCCCAGCCCGGCAGCTCCCTCATCGCACAACAGCTCGCCTACATGATGCTCGTCCAGGCCCTCCGCCTGCATCTCGCCGACGCCGCCAGCGCCACCCCCGGCTGGCTCTCTGCGCTCTCCGACAAGCACATGAGCCTCGCCATCACCACCATTCACAACGACCCCGGACATCCCTGGACCCTCCAATCCCTAGCCGAACGTGTTGGCATGTCCCGCTCCGTCTTCGCTCTCCGCTTCCGCGAGATCGTCGGCTCCACGCCCATGGAATACCTCACCCGCTGGCGCATGCTCCTCGGTGCCGACCGATTAAAAAACACAACAGAAAGCCTCTCCTCCATCGCCGCGTCGCTAGGCTACGAATCCGAGAGCGCCTTCGGCAAAGCCTTCCGCCGCGTCATGGGCTGTGCCCCCAGGCAATACGCCCGCTCCTCCGAGCCACAAGCCCTCCCCGCCCACTAAACCCTCGCCGCAACAGACGGTCCTCTACCGTCATGTAGAACACGTTGGCATAGCGCATACCAAGATGAGCACCACAACCATCACGTAGCGCTCCCGGAAATGCACGTTCAGCAAGTACCCCGTCGGAAACAGTCCAATTCCATGGGCCAAATACAAACTGTATGAGATGCGAGCCAGATACTCGGACCCCCAATGTTCAACAACCGCGCCAGCGGCGGAAGATGCAGTGAACTCGGTCGCGTACATGCAAGTGACACAACCCGACAATACTTCCGGGGGTAGCAACCAGATCAGGCACGCTCTACGTTGTCCGCCGCACACAGCCCTCCCACTCCCTGGCCAGTTGCTATCCTGTAAACACTATGCAGCCACCAAGCATCGCTTGATCTGCGCAACTCTTCAACCTTGCCAGGAGGCCCATTGCAACTCGTCCGCAGGTTCCGCATCCCAGCTCTTTTCTGCGCCCTCTGCGTGCTAGTCTGCGAGCTCATCAGCCATCCCTTCGCCAATATGGGCATCTGCGACGACGGGTCGTACATCCTGATTGCTAAAACCCTCGCCACTACCGGACACATCGCCTACAACGGATGGGCAAGCGCCATGCTCGGCTGGCAACTCTACCTCGCCGCAGCCTTCATCAAATTCTTCGGATTCTCCTTTACCGCCGTGCGTATGAGCACGCTCCTCGTCTCGCTCGCAACCGTTTTTCTTTTGCAGCGCATCTTCGTCCGCGCCGGCATCACCGAACGCAACGCCGTCCTCGCAACGCTCACCCTCGTCCTCTCTCCGCTCTACCTGCTGCTCTCTGTCACCTACATGAGTGACATCTTCGGCCTATTCGCCACCGTCATCTGTCTCTACGGCTGCCTTCGCGCCCTGCAGTCCGCGACGCCCAACGCGACCATCCTCTGGCTCTGTTTCGCCGTCGCCACGAACGCCTTCTTCGGAACCGCACGCCAAGTCGCGTGGCTCGGCATCCTCGTCATGCTCCCCTCCACCCTCTGGCTACTCCGCGCCCAGCGCCGAGTCCTTATCGCTGGGTCCGCCGCCACCCTCGTCGGCGCGCTCTTCATCTTCGCTTGCATGCAATGGCTCAAGCATCAGCTCTACTCCACCCCCGAACACCTCGTTCCCGAAACATTTCCAATCCTCGGAACCTTCTGGAGCGCAACACATCTCTTTCTTGAACTGCCTCTCCTCCTCCTCCCCATACTGCTTCTCTTTTTTCTCCGGATCCGCAAGTACGGTCTGCGGGGCGTGTTAGCCGTGTCGGCAGTCATTCTGGGATATCTCTTCCTCGGCTTCTACTCCAGCCGCTACCAAAGCCAATTCTTGCTCGAACCCACCGACAATGATTGGATAAGCGCGCACACTACCTTTCTATTCACACAGCTCCATGGTGCGAATCCCGTCCTTTTACCACCATGGCTGAGAATCCTGCTCACCGTTGCTTCACTAGGCGGGGCACTCAGCCTTATCGTCTCACTCATGGACTCCAAGCCGGAATCTGCGACCGTGTCCTCCGCGCGTAACCTTCCATGGAATCAACTCGGCGTTCTGGTCGCGCCGTTCGCCATCGCCTACAGTCTGCTTCTCATTCCTAGAGCCACCGGTTGGGGCCTGAGCGACCGGTACCTCCTTCCGCTGGCCGTCGTCGCCATGATCTGCCTCGCCCGTTATTTCCAGGACACCGTCCAGCCGCAGCTTCCGCTCATCACCGCGCTGCTGGTCGGCCTCATGGCACTCTATGGCGTCACCTTCACCCACAATGTATTTGCCTTCTATCGCGCCCGCGTTGTCCTCGCCGGCGAACTCCACGCAGCCGGCGTCCCCGACACCTCCGTGGATAGTGGCTGGGAGTACAACCTCGACGTTGAACTCCAACATGCCTCCCACATCGCCTATCCCGAAAGCCTCGCGCCGGGGAACGCGTTCGTCCCCACAGTTTCGAGTCCTATCGGCATCTGCCCGATGGCAGAGTTCTGGCGCACCTTTACCCCCCACATCCATGCCATCTACCTCATCTCCTTTGATCCCAACGTCTGCGGCGGTCCGGCATCCATCGCACCCGCGCACTACTCTCGCTGGCCGGCGCTCACACCCGGCACGCTCTACGTCGTGCGCAACACCGCACCCGCAACGCCATGATCTCGCTCTTCCCTTTGTCGTCTCCATCACGCAGCTCAATTTTCCAATGCGTCTCAGACGTTCCGAAACACTACTTAGCAATTTCGCCGAGAGCCCTGCTCTTCGTATCCGTCCACTATGCCCCGAGGACTAATCCTCCTGACACGGCACCTGTACGCGGTCCGCTATGCTGCGCTGAAATGATCCTGGGTGTCTTCCGTGCAATGATATGAGAAAGTCGACATTTTGCGGTAACCATGTCAAAGACGATGCCAATGTGCAGTGTGTGTAGTACCAGAGAGAGCTCCGTCAGGCGTGCCCACAGAAATCGATTTGATCACTTCCTAGGCCTTCTCGGCCTCTTCCCATTCCGTTGCGAGAGTTGTGACAGGCGCTTCTACCGATTCACCTGGTGATCGTACTGCTGACGCGGGACTAACAAACAATCCGGTTTACAGGGACAACCACCTGCCTCGACGTCAGCTTTACTTCGCCGGCATCATCACTTGCTCATAGACGCGCTCGAGTGGTTCAGGCGAAACGCTTACCTTGCCTCGGTAGGGGTTATCCAGAACAGCGACCAGGTAGATCAGCACCCCCAGCAGGCCAGCAAACAAGATCGTCATCCACAAGTGCAATCTGAAATTGTCCGTATGGTAAAACCAACTGACCGCGATGCAGACAAAAGCACCCACCAGCACCAACACCCAAAGTGGTCCAGGCATCTCATCCGAGACGCTGTTGAGCCGCATCCTACGGCTTTCTGTTAGCTCGTTGAGGGTTCGATAGGCCTCTGCCGCCAGAATTTTCTGCCTCTCGTTCTGAGGCTCAAACGACATAAAGTGTCCCTGAAAGTCGGTCAATTCCGCGCCTTCGCTAGTGGGGACGATTCCGCGTCGCTGTAATGGCCATGCCACATCGATGGCCTGTCTTGTGTACCTGCGCAGATCTTCCTGCAATATGCTCCGCTCTGGTTCGGGATACGCACTGATGTCGCGGTATAGACCAGCCAGCGATGCAGCCTCGTGGTCGACTTTGCTTTGCACATCCGTATACGTTGCCCAGGCTCCAATCGCCAGCAGGCCGATACTCACCGCGTACAACACAGTGACCCCCGCCATGTAGAAACCAACGATGTCATTGTGCCCATGCTCGCCATGGTGAACGCGCCGCATCCAGCCGCGTGTCAGGTAAAGGCCGGCCACACCCATTGCTAGAAACAACACCACCGTCAGGATGCCGAAGAGCCAATTCGGAAGAACGTAGACCCAGTACATAGTCATCACTTAATCCTTTGGAAATTCCCTAAGGCTGAGTTCGAACGACTGATGATTTGGTTACGACAATAGCAGAAGTCACACGTTAGCCAACGCGCTCCGAAAACAAGACTGCGCTACCCGAAACCGGGCTAAACATGTCGATTTGCATTACGAAACCGGGCTAAATCGCGTAAGAAAACACCGAAAATACACCTTTTTCGTGTTCGAAGCTATCGCCCGCCGGCCGCCTCGCCACCAATCTGCGCCATCGTGGTCCGCAGATATTTGTGCGGATTCACCGCGATCCCCCGCACCCGAACTTCGTAATGAAGGTTCGGCCCGGTCACCCGCGTGCCACTATGTCCAACATAACCAATCACTTCGCCCTTCACAACGTTCTGCCCCGCAATCACGTTGAACCCCTGGAGATGCGCGTACAACGTCACAATCCCGTTCCCGTGATCGATCTGCACCTCGCGCCCATACCCAGTCCCCATCCCCGCCTTCACCACCCGCCCCCCAGCAGGAGCATGCACCGGCGTCCCATCCGGTCCACCAATGTCCACCCCCTCGTGAAACTCCCCTTCCCCATTGCCTAAAACAGGATCTTCCCGTTGCCCGAACCCACTGTTAATCGGCCCCAGGATCGGCCACATGTCGGGCACATTCGCACCCACGCTTGCGTCAAACGAAGCAAAATTACTCAGCACACCACGAACCCCAAAGTTCTGATTCACTGGCTGCGGCGCCGTAAGTCCTTCAGTTGCCGTGTCTTTCAGCGCATTGAACGTGTCCAGCGACTTGTAATAGGCATCATCGCTGAAATTCGCCGCATCGTCCTTCAACGGAGCCTTCGCCGCTTCCACCGCCGCCGACTTCGAAAGATGAGGCCCGTGAATGTGAGTCAATTTCCCGGCAGTCAGGCCGTAAATTGCCGAAACCTCAACCGCCAACGACCCCAGGCTGGCCGCCTGAATATCTTTCTCATGAGCCTGCTTCTCCAGACCCGCATAATCTTTGCGCGTCATAGCCAGCTCATCGCGCATGTGATTAATCGATTCCGCCTTCACCAGCATTCGCGTGTACGATCCCGCCATGCCAGCAATCGAAAACATCCCCACCAGCCCGGCAGCGACAAACATAGTAACGTACCGCATCGGAATGCCCACGCGTTCCACCGTGCCATCCTCATGCTGCGTTACATAAACAATAAAGCGTTTCCGCAATGCTTCTCCTGCCTACAACTAGATTCGCGACAACCTTGCGCGTCTTCCTTCCCTCGCTGAAACAATACTCCTGAATACATGCGAGGCCGTAACAGTAGACGCTTTTTCTGCGACTTTTTTGCGATCAGCATCGAGTGGTAAACCCGGGAGAGCTCCGTACAATCACCCGATGACCATCTTTCTATCTTAACGGAGTGACCGCCTTAGAGCAACCGTTCACAGCCTTTCCTCCGCTCCTCCGCAGCGCTCTTTCATATAGATTTACTCTGGAATCTGTGCCTTATCCATCTCACCGCCGCCCTGTGCAAAATCCCATCGGCGAACTGCGCATCATCGACCGCATCCGCGCCCGCACTTCCCCATCAAACGCCGTCCGCCTCGGCATCGGCGACGACTGCGCCATCCTCAAACCACCCCACGGCCACGAGCTGCTCGTCACCACCGACTTCTCCCTCGAAAATCGCCACTTTCGCCGCAACTGGCATAGCCCAGCCTCCATCGGCCATCGCACCCTGGCCCGCGGCCTCAGCGATCTCGCCGCCATGGGAGCCAAGCCCCTCGCCGCATTCCTCTCCCTCGCCATGCCGAAATCCATCGCCCGCAACCCTCGCTGGCTCGATGGTTTTCTCGACGGCCTCCTCGCCCTCGCCGCCGCCCACAACGTCCCGCTCGCCGGCGGTGACACCTCGCAATCGCCGGCCGACGTCATCCTCGCCGACATCATCCTCATCGGTTCCGCCCCCGCAGGCCGCGCGCTCCGCCGCTTTGGCGCCCATCCCGGCGACCTCCTCTACTGCACCGGCACCCTCGGCGGCGCCGCAGCCGAGCTCACCGCCCTTTCTGCCAACCCCCGCAAATTCCGCACCGCAACCTCCGCCAACGAACACCCGCACCTCTTCCCCCAACCCCGCCTCGCCGTCGGCCAGGCTCTCCTACGCCGCCACCTCGCCACCGCCTGCATCGATCTCAGCGACGGCCTCTCCACCGACCTCGCTCACCTCTGCACAGCCTCCAACGCCTCTGCTGAACTCGACCTCGCCGCCCTCCCGCTCCACCCCCTCGCTGCCACACTCGACGACCGCGCCCAGATCAACGCCCTCCTCCACGGCGGCGAAGACTACGAGTTACTCTTCACGGCCGCACCCTCCACCAAAATCCCGCGCTCCATCGCCAACGTCCCCATCACCCGCATCGGTTGCATCCTGAAGGCGCAAAAAAACAAACCGCAGATGACCCTCCTCAGCGACAACGACCGTTTCGAACTCCAACCCCACGGATGGGAACACTTCGCATGAGCGCCGCATCCTTCCCGCAATTCTGGGCCGCACGCATTCTCTCCACACCTCCTCTCATCGCGCCCGCGCGTCAGTATGTCTACCCGCAACACATCCCCGGTGAAGAAGACGCCATGAACCGCGGCGCTCTTCTGCTCGACGTGAAACCCGCAGCCGCGGCCAACTTCCTCGCCACCTGCGCGCTTGGCTTCCGCGACCCTTCGCTGCCCACCGGCGTCTTCGCCTGCCCGCACCCAGACCACCTCCTCGCCGTCGCAGGTGGCTACGCCTATGTCATCGACACGCTCGCCCCCGACCACTGCGTCCATCTTTCCCTCCGCCCCGTCACCCAGATCCTCCCCGCACCCTCCGCCGGCGTCATCCTCCTCGCTGGCTTCCACAATGTCCTCGCCCTCGACGCCACAGGAATCCGCTGGCTGAGCGCCCGCGTTAGCTGGGAAGGCATCAGCCTCACTCACACCGACGCCCACCACCTTCACGGCACCGGCTGGAACCTCCACACCGACCGCGAAGTCCCCTTCACCGTCGATCTCCTCACCGGCACGCACCACGGCGGCGGCTTCACTCCATAGCTCCCTCCCAGCTTTGCTACGCTACCCCTATCCCTAGTCGCCGAGGTGTCTTTCTTGCTGGACGTCCACCCTCCCCACGAATCCATGCACGGCTGGCGCGATTTCCTGCTCCACCTCACCACCATCACCATCGGTCTGCTCATCGCACTCTCGCTCGAAGGCATGGTCGAGTGGCAGCACCGCCGTCATCTCGTCCACGACGCCGAAGCCAGCCTGCACGCCGAAATCAAAGGCAACGCCGCAAACATCGACGGCGTCCTCACTGACCTGCATAAGCGCCAGGACGCCCTCAAGCACGACGTCTATGTCCTCAATTACGTCGCTGCCAACGGCAAGTATCCCCAGGACAAAGGCATGACGGTCGACTTCAGCATCGTCGGCTTCGACAGCGTAAGTTGGAAGACCGCGCAATCCACAGGCGCTCTCTCGTACATGCCCTACAACCTCGCCCAGGACTACTCCCGCATTTACATGCAGCAGGATCTTCTCACCGGCGCCGAACAGCAGGCCGCACGCGACTCAGTACTCGCCATTGGAACCTTCATCAATGAGCCGGACGACTCTAAGCCTCCTCCTCCCGAACAAGCCCAAACCATCGTCCAGAAGATTGAAGTCGTCCAGGGGCAGCTGATGCTCGTCAACTCGTTCATGGAGGCACTCTCCTCCAACTACAAACAGTTCCTCGCCGCCCACCCCAACTGAAACCACCCGCGTCCCCTGCCGCTACACCACGCGATAAAAACTCAGCGCCGCATCCCCCTGCTCCAACACCCGCGTTCTCTCCAGCACCGAATACCTCGCCTCCAGCGGCGACTTGCGCGCATGCTCCGCCACCACCACCGCTCCATCCGCCAGCACCGCCGCATGATGCCGCGCCAGAAACTTCAACGTCTCTTCATACGCTTCGGCATCCTCATACGGAGGATCGAGAAAGACAATCTCCGCCGCGCGCTCCTTGGCCAACAACGCCTCCAGCATCTTCTTCACGCCCCGATCCTCGAGCGCGAAGCCGCCAGCAATCTTCAGTGCCGAAAGGTTCGCGCGAATCGCCGCCACCGCCGGCCGCGCACTCTCCGCAAACCACACAAAGTCCGCGCCCCGGCTGATCGCCTCAATCCCCACCGCCCCCGAACCCGCATACAAATCAACAAAGCGCGAGCCCTCCACCAGCGGCCCCAGCACATTGAACAGCGTCTCCCGCAACCGGTCACTGGTCGGCCGCGTCGCCTCGCCTCGCGGCGCCTGCAACAACCTCGATCGAAACTCTCCCGCAATTACTCGCATCGTCTGAGGATATCGCGCCCCACACCCGCGCCTACAATAGACCCATGCTGCGTTCGTCCATCGCCATCGGCAGGTTCATGAATGTCGATCTGCGCGTACACATTTCTTTCGTTCTTTTGCTCGTCATTTCCGTCGGCTTTTCCGTCGTCGAAAACGGCGGCGCCACTCGTGGTGTAGCGCTGTGGCTCGGGATGTGTTCCGCCGTCCTCGTTCGCGAAGTCGCGCGCTCCATCGCAGCAACCTACGTGGGCCTCCGCCTGCGCGCACTCTTCCTTCTCCCCATCGGCGGCCTCATGGCTTTCTCGACGTCCACCCAGGATGCCAACACGCCCGACACCACCCGCCTGCTGATGCTCACCGGACCCATCGCCAACTTTGGCGTCGGCCTGCTCCTGCTCGGCACCAGCTACGCCCTTGAGCCGCATGTCTCGCTTCTCGCCCAGCCCTGGATCTCCACCAGCCACATTCTCCGCAGCCTGGTCTGGATGCAGATCATCCTCGGCATGGTTAGCCTGTTGCCCATGCCGGTAGTCCCCGCCGCTGCCGCCAGAACCGAACCCGCAGCCGAAGACAAGCAAGCAAAGTCCGGCGTCGCCAGCATGCTGCACTTCCCCTCCTTCGGTCTTGGAACCGGCCTCGCACTCGCGATGATCGTTGCCGGCTTCATCCTGATGAGCCTGTGGATGGTCATCCTCGGCGGCTTCATGATGCTCGGCGCCCAGCTCTCCAGCGCCCACACCGTCTCCACCACCGACGCCGAAACCATCCTCGTCCGCGAAGTCATGCTCACCGAGTACACCCTGCTCTCCAGCTCCGACACCCTCCAGGGCGCGCTCGACCGCTCCGTCCACAGCGGTCAGGACGTCTTCCCCGTCGTCCGTGGCGACCGCCTCGTCGGCTCCATCGCCCGCCAGACCATCGCCGATCGCCTCGTTTCCGACGGCGACAGCTACCTCCAGGGCATCATGACCCGCAGCCTGCAACTCGCCAGCCCCACCGACAAGCTCGTCGAAGCCCTCCGCCGCGCCGCCCTGCTTGGCGCCAGCGAATTCATCCCCGTCATAGAAGATGGCTCCATGATCGGCATCCTCACGCCGCAAAGCCTCTCCCGCGCCGTGCAGCAGATCAAACTCATGCGCCCCACCACCTCCAAGCTGCGCGAGAACCTGTGAGTAACAACGAAACTATCCCCGACCCTGACTCGCACGAGGCCGGCGCCAGCCCGTCTGTTGATAGCCAAGCGGAAGAAAATGCTTTCGCCCCTCGGGGACAGGCGCACGACAAGCCCCTCGCCCCCGGCCTCTATCTCGTAGCCACCCCCATCGGCAACCTCGAAGACATCACCCTCCGCGCCCTCCGTGTCCTCCGCTCCGTCGACCGCATCGCCTGCGAAGACACCCGCCAGACCGCCAAGCTCCTCGGCCATTTCGGCATCCGCACACCGACGGTCAGCTACCACACCCACAATGAAAACTCCCGCGCGACCGAGCTAATCGAAGCCCTCAAAGCCGGCGGCCGCATCGCCGTTGTCTCTGATGCCGGCATGCCAGGCATCGCCGACCCCGGTGCTACTATCGCCGCCGAAGCCATCGCCGCCAACGTCGCCGTCTACCCCATCCCCGGCGCCAACGCCGCCCTCAGCGCCCTCATCGCCAGCGGCCTCAACGCCGAACGTTTCGCCTTCCACGGCTTCCTCCCCAGCAAAGAAGGCCAGCGCCGCACCACCCTAGAAGCCCTTGCCAAAACCCGGGTGCCCCAGGTCCCGCTTCTGGGACCTGGGAACGAACCTTCAACCACCCATATCTTCTACGAAACCCCCCACCGCATCCTCGACGCGCTAGCCGACATCGTCGACCTCTTCGGCCCCAACCAGCGAATCGCCCTAGCCCGCGAACTCACCAAGCTCCACGAAGAGTTCCTCCGCGGCACCGCCGCCGAACTCCTCGCCAACCTCGGCGCCCGCCCCTCCATTCGCGGCGAGATGGTCCTCCTCATCGATGGCACCCCCGCCGCCTCACCCACCGACGCCAACGCGCACCTCACCCTGGCCGACGAAGTCGCCGCACTCATGCGCTCTGAATCTCTATCCGAAAAAGACGCCCTCAAGCGCGTAGCCAAATCCCGCAACATCGGCAAAAGCGAAGCCTACCGCGAATGGCAACGCAGCCAACCTCGCAAACGCTAACCTCTATCTACCGCGCACAGCATCCATGGCTTCGATTCGCCGTCGGAAGTGAATAGCTGCCAAGCCACTCCCCGCCGTGAGAAAAAGATAGAAAATCTGTTTGATCACAAATTCCCACGGACTCCAATCCGAGGTAGGTGCAACCGTATCCATTTCACGAAAAAACCACACAACTGACTCACGCCCTCCGTTGGCACAGAGAAAGAAGATGATGGCTCCCAAAAGCACGATCCAACGGAGAATGAAGAGGGCGCAAATCACGACGGTCACTTTTCTTCCAATGACCAATGCAGACCGACTCACTGTCAGTTCCTTCCCTACTGCTAATTCTTGTTCCCTACTACCGCCCCTTGATCCGATCGTAGTCATACCGATCGCTGGTCGTCCCCAGCGCCTCGTTATAAAGCACCATCGACCCCACGGCCTCTTTCAACTGCTCATCGAAGCTATGTAGAGCGCGCAGATGATCTGCGGTCGCCGGAATCTCCAGTTTGCTGGTCTTCAAAAATTTCTGATACCCACGATCCACCAGCCGCGCAATCTCTCCGCCCAGCACCCACCCACCCTTGGTCAGCAAACGAGTCGGAGCATCTTTCTCCGTGCTCGGCGCAATCTCAGCTGCGCACCCGTCCTTGCTCACCCGATAAGCTCCCGCCGCTCGATTTGAACCCTCCGTTGCCGGAGACACATCAAACTTTTCGTTACCCAGGGTAGCCAGCACTTCATCAAACGTAGGAACCGCTTTCGTCTTTGCCATGATCGTTTGTTCAACTCTCTGCCCAGGCCGCCCATCACGCACAGCGAGCCAACGGCTAAACCTCTCCTAACTCTCGCACATCCCCGCGCGCAGATTCAATGAACCAGATCACAGCCGGACGATACACTCAAAAGCTACCGAGAACATCCGCACACCACATGTCCACCACAACCCAAACGCAACTCGGCACCAGCCTCCTCGACCGCATCGGCAATACGCCCCTGCTCCGTCTCGACAAACTCACAGCGCATCTCTCCAACATCCAACTCCTCGGCAAGGCCGAGTGGTCTAACCCCGGCGGCAGCGTCAAAGACCGCGCCGCCTCCGCCATCGTCCTCGCCGCACAGCGCGAAGGCAAGCTCACCCCGGGCAAAACCCTACTCGACGCCACGAGCGGCAACACCGGCATCGCCTACGCCATGCTCGGCTCGGCCATGGGCTTCCCCGTCACCCTCTGCATGCCCTCCAACGTCAGCCCCGAGCGCAAAAACATCCTCGCCGCCTATGGCGCCCAAATTGTCTGGACCGACCCAGCCGACGGCTCCGACGGCGCCATCCGCAAAGCCCGCGAGCTCGCCGCCAACGACCCGGCTAAGTACTTCTACGCCGACCAATACGGCAACCCCAACAATTGGCTAGCCCACTACCACGGCACCGCCAACGAAATCTGGCAGCAAACCGAAGGCCGCATAACCCACTTCGTCGCTGGCCTCGGCACTTCCGGGACCTTCATGGGCACCACCCGCCGCCTGCGCGAGCTCAACCCCGCCATCCAGTGCATCTCAATGCAACCTGACAGTCCGTTCAATGGTTTAGAGGGCCTCAAGCACATGGCCACCGCCATCGTCCCGCCCATCTACGACCCCACCCTCGCCGACCGCAACATCGACATGCCCACCGAGCGCGCCTATCTCATGGCCAAGCGCCTAGGCAAAACCCAAGGCCTGCTCGTCGGCGTCTCCGCAGCAGCAGCCGTAGCCGCCTCCCTAGACATAGCCGAAGCAGAGGCTTCAGCCGGGCGCGAGGCAGTCATAGTAACCATCCTCTGCGACTCCGCCGACAAATACCTATCCGAACGTTTCTGGACCGAAAAAACCGAAGGCGAATGAAATCCGCCGTCATTGCACGCGGCCGTCACAATTCGAAGGAGCACGGCCTTAGCCGTGCCATAAAATCATTCATCACGGCCCGGCTTTAGCCGCTGAGGTCAGATTGGTAACCGCGATGCTAACCATCTCCCATTCCCTCTACGACGAACTCCGCGCCCACGGCGAAGAAACCTACCCCCACGAGTGCTGCGGCATCCTCCTAGGCAAATCCTCCGACGACGTCCTCACCGTCACCGAGCTCATCCGCGCCGGCAACACCCGCACCGACAGCGCCCACAACCGCTACAACATCGCCCCCCAGGAACTCATCGCCGCTCAGCGCCAGGCCCGCAAATCCGGCCTCGACATCGTAGGCTTTTACCACTCCCACCCCGACCACCCCGCCCAGTGGTCCCCCACCGACTTCGCCGAAGCCCACTGGTTCGGCTGCGCCTACGTCATCACCGCCATCGAAAAAGGCGCTGCGAAAATCACCAACAGCTTCCTCCTAACCGGCACCACCGAAGAAGACAAAGCCTTCACCAACCAACCCATCGAAATCACTTAACCGCCGGCCGCCGCGGCCGCTGTTTCGCCGACACCGACTTGATGATGAACCGCCCCGCGCCCTTCTCCGCAAGAGGAGTCTTCGCCACCTCGAGCGCCGCCTCCATCATCGCCACAATCGCTGGAATCTCCAGGTCATCCGGCGAATCAAGCACCACATGCCGCGCCACGTTCCCGCTACCCTTCAGCAGTCCTTCCGGATCCAGCACGCCCTTCGCCTGCAGAAAAAACAAGCTCACCCACTTGGGATAAACCGCGATCGAAAAGATCGCCTCCCCCGTCTTTTCCCCGGGAGCGAACCCGATCGCCAGCGCGTTGTAGTTGTCGTACACAAGTACCTGCGCCGTGGGATAACGCTTGCGCATCTTCTTCAGTACAGCCTGTGTTCTCGCTGCAATTTCGGGCGAAAACTTCGCGATGAACCCATCCAATTGCTTAGCTTCGGAATCCGGCATCAGAACCTCCTTGCAAGCCTTGCAAACTATCGGGAGATAATTGTACTCATGGAAATACACATCCCCACCCCGCTGCGCGCCTACACCGACAAGCAGGAAACTGTCTCGGTCCAAGGCTCAACGGTCGCCGAAGCGCTCGCCGCGCTGGTCGCCACCCACCCCGACCTGCAGCAGCACCTCTACACCCCCGAGGGCAAACTGCGCTCCTTCGTCAACCTCTACCTCAACGACGACGACGTCCGCTACCTCCCCGCCAAGGAAGACTCCCCCGTCTCCCCCACCGACGAGCTCACCATCATCCCCTCCATCGCCGGCGGTTCCGCCGCCCCCGGTTGTTGTCGCTAGCCACGAGAACACCACCCCACCGTACATCCGAATCGCACCCATCACCCCGAGCATCTGCTCTAAGTAGACGTCGCCGCGCCCGCACGCCTCCGCATCCCTCCTTGGAGATGTGGGCTCCACGCCGCTACACTTAAGGACACCATGCCGACCGCCTTCGAACCCGAAACCGCCGATCTTAATAAACTCCCCAAGCTCACCAACGAGGAGATCGCCCGCTACTCCCGCCACCTCATCCTCCCCGAGGTCGGCATGGAAGGCCAGCAGAAGCTCAAGGCCGCCAAGGTCCTCTGTGTCGGCACCGGCGGCCTCGGCGCCCCGCTCGCCCTCTACCTCACCGCGGCCGGCGTAGGCACCATCGGCCTCGTCGACTTCGACATCGTCGACGAATCCAACCTCCAGCGCCAGATCATCCACTCGCAGTCCACCGTCGGCAAACTCAAAGTCGACTCCGCCGAGATCACCCTCAAGGGCCTCAACAAAAACACCAACATCATCAAACACAACACCATGCTCACCAGCGCCAACGCGCTCGAGATCTTCAAGGACTACGACGTCATCGCCGACGGCACCGACAACTTCCAGACCCGCTACCTCGTCAACGACGCCTGCGTCCTCACCGGCAAGCCCAACGCCTACGGCAGCATCTTCCGCTTCGAAGGCCAGGCCTCCGTCTTCGCCACCGAAGATGGCCCCTGCTACCGTTGCCTCTACCCCGAGCCACCACCGCCAGGCCTCGTCCCCTCCTGCGCCGAAGGCGGCGTCCTCGGCATTCTCCCTGGCCTCGTCGGCGTCATCCAGGCCACCGAAGTCATCAAGCTAATCCTAGGCATCGGCGAACCCCTCATCGGCCGCCTTCTTCTAGTCGACGCGCTAGCCATGAGCTTCCGCACCATGAAGCTCCGTAAAAATCCCGAGTGCCCCATGTGCGGCACCCACGAGATCAAAGAGCTCATCGACTACGACCAATTCTGCGGCATCCCCAAGCCCACCGAAGCCGGCCCCCTGGAAGTTAGCTCCTTCGGCGGTGTAGCTGACCTCCCCGTAGTCGACGGTATTCCGCAAATGTCCGTCGAGCAGCTCAAAGAGCGCATCGACAACGGCACCGCCCCCTTCATCCTCGACGTCCGCGAGCCCCACGAGTACGCCATCGTCGACATCGGCGCGCCCCTCATCCCCGTAGGCGAACTCACGCAAAACTTCCACCGTCTCACCTTCCCCAAGACCACCGAAATCGTAGTCCACTGTAAGTCCGGAGCCCGCTCCCAGCGCGCCGCCCTCATCCTCAAAGAGAACGGCTACACCAACGTCAGCAACCTCTCCGGCGGCATCCTCGCCTGGGCCGACCGCATCGACAAGTCCCTCCCCAAGTATTAGACCTGCCGATGGCGAACTCCTTTCACTCGGCCCGCATTTTGTTCCTTGGGGAGCAGGACGGGCCCGTGGAGCGGCAACTGAAATCTAAACTCATCGAGATTTTTCATCGGTTCCCTGCGGTGAAAGCCGCATCTCTTCTTCGGATTTCGACCATTGAAGTTCCTGGTATCAACGTCGCCGTCGCAATCACTGGCGGTGATAAAGAAGCTCATGCCCTCGTTCCCCTCATTGGGGATGCGTTTGCTTCCCTCTTTCATGCGAGCGAGCATTTGGACATCCTGTTTCCAAACCCAGCCCAGACCGCGGAGATAGCAAAGATCGCGGGCAATTTCTACACGGTCGATACTCCGCTCAAACTCGAGACTAAGAAGCAGCCATGACCACCGACCCCACCCAGGACGAAGCCAACATCCGCGCCGCCCGCGCCCACTCCAACCGCTCCATCGCCCGCCGCAACCTCCTCGGCGTAGGCGACTCCCTCGCCGAAAACTTCGTAGCCGTCATCGGCGACGGCAGCTTCGTCCCCTCGCGCGCCGCCTACCTCAAACTCTTCAAGCAGGGCTTCGACACCCCCAAAACCACCCTCACCTACGAGCGCATCCCCGACACCATCCAGCTCTCCACCACCCACTCAATCGCCGCCGAACAAGGCCACTGGATCGCCACCGACGCCAACGGCAAAACCGTCTACACCGGCACCTACATGGCCATGTGGGAACACACCGCCGACGGCTGGAAGATCCGCTCCGAGCTCTACGTCAACCTAGCCAACCACTAGGTTCAGTTTTGCGCCGAACTAAAGAGTCGCACCCATCTAGAACGGCTTCCAGTTATGCGCCCGCTGAATGAAAAATGCTCCTACTGCAGCCAGGGTCAAGCACAATGCGACCAGCGACCATCGCTGCAACGTGCTGACATCGACTTCAGTCCGTCGATCCTCTTTGCTTATAACGTTGTCCACGGTGTTTTGAAAATCGGATTTGAAGAACTTCTTCGCAGTTGCATTCCTCACTGCACCAATCACCCCGAAGATAAGCAGGGGCCATCCGAAACTCAAGTTCATGATCAACCTCGGCGAACTTTAATCCGTATCCCGATCATCCACCACCAGAATCTGCAAACACAGCGGCTGCTCCAGCATAAAATCAAACCCCGCCATCTCCTTCACCGCCTCATCCAGCCACGAGCTCATCGACGGCTCCGTCGTCACCACAAACGGCAACCGATCCCCGCCAAACCCGCGATGCTGCAGGATCGAATCTATATTCGCTCCCACCTTCGCCAGCGCCCCCGCAATCGCCGCTACAATTCCCGGCCGGTCTGCCACGATGAACCGCAGATAGTGCGGCGCCACGACATCCCCCACCACCTTCATCTTCTTCGCCGGCAGCCGCACCTGCACGCTACCCTCCGCAATCGCGCGCACATCGCTCATCACCGCCACCGCCGTAGGATGTCCGCCCGCTCCGTGCCCGCTGAACACCACATCCCCACCAAACCGCCCGCTCGTCACCACCATATTCTGCGTCCCATGCGACCACGCAATCGGCGACGTCCTCGGCACCAGCATCGGCCCCACGTTCGCGCTCACCACGCCCTCGATCAACTCTGCACGCGACACCTGCCGCACCGTGCACCCTAGCTCCTTCGCATACGCAAAGTCCACCGCCGAGATCGTCGCAATGGTCTGCGTCGGCACCTGCTCCGGATCAATCTCCGCATGCAACGCCAGCCGCGCCAGCACACACAGCTTCGCCCGCGCATCGTACCCATCCACATCCGCCGACGGATCAGTCTCCGCATACCCCGCCGCCTGCGCCCGCTTCAACACCTCGCCGTAGTCCCCGCCGCTCTCCATCGAGCTCAAAATAAAATTGCACGTCCCATTCACAATCCCGCTGATGCGCGTAATCACGTCGCCGCTCAGCCCCTGAGCAATCCCCGGAATCACCGGCACGCCCCCCGCCACCGCCGCCCCATACAGCAACTGCACACCCTTCTCCTCAGCCAGCGCAAACAACTCCGCACCGCGGTAAGCAATCAACTGCTTGTTGGCCGTCACCACATGTTTGCCCGCATTCAACGCCGCGCGTATCCAGCTCTCCGCCGGATCCAGCCCACCCATCAACTCCACGACCACATCCACATCTTCGGCCTCGAGCACATCCTCCACGCGCTCGGTCCAAACCACATCCTTCGCAAGAAACTTCGCCCGCGCATGCGTCCGCTTCCGATCCACCCCACGATTGAACACATGCGTAATCCGCACCCACGCATCCCCATGCGCCGGGTCTCCGTGCGCAGCCAGATCTCCATGCGCAGCCAGCACCTCGGCAAACGCGCTGCCCACTGTCCCGAATCCCAGTAACCCTACGCGCACCACGCTCTCGTCAGCCATCAATACTCCACTTTCATCGGACTTTCCACCCACGCCGCAAACGCCCTGCCCGCTTCTTCCCGACACAGATTCACCACCGGCAACGTCCGCTCACCGAGCGGCTTCTTCATCTCCTCATACAGAAACGCATCATCGAATCCAGCCTTGGCCGCATCCGCCGCAGTACACCCGTAGTAGATCGTCCGGCACCGTGCCCAATAAATCGCCGCCAAACACATCGGACAAGGCTCGCAGCTGCTATAGATATCGCAACCCTCCAGTTGAAACACCGCCAGCGACGCGCACGCGTTGCGAATCGCAGTCACCTCCGCATGCGCCGTCGGATCATTCGCAGCCGTCACGCGGTTCGCTCCTGTAGCAATCACCTTGCCGTCCTTCACGATCACTGCGCCGAACGGTCCACCCCGCCCGCTGGTCACGTTCTCAACCGCCAGCGCAATCGCCTGCTGCATAAACTCCGAACTGCCCTCCATCTCGCCTCCAGCGAAACGCCCGCATCTCAAGTAGAAGGTCTCTCTCTACTCTCTATCCACTATCCTCTGCACTCTGTTGTTTGCTCTAATCAGCATCATGGTACACGCTCTCCGCTCCCGTCGCGTCATCACGCCCCACGGCGAGCAGGACGCCATCGTCGTCATCGAAGACGGCATCATCACCGCGGTCCACCCAAATTCTTCTATCCCCTCGAGCCACGCGCATCTCGACACCGAAGATCTCGGCGACCTAGCCCTCCTCCCCGGCCTCATCGACGTGCACACCCACATCAACGAACCCGGCCGCACCGACTGGGAAGGCTTCGCCACCGCCACCCGAGCCGCAGCCGCCGGCGGCTTCACCACCGTCATCGACATGCCACTCAACTGCCTCCCCGAAACCACCAACGTAGCTGCCCTCGAGCTCAAGCGCGAAGCCGCTGCAACCGGCGGCCCGAACGGATCTTCGCAATGCATGATTGACTACGCTTTCTGGGGCGGTTGTGTAGACAACAATCAGCGCGACCTCGAACCCCTCGCCCTCTCTGGCGTAGCCGGCTTCAAAAGCTTCCTAATCTATCCCGGCTGCGACGGCTTCACCGCCATCGACAAGCAGAACCTTATCCGCGCCATCCCCCACATCGCCCGCACCGGCCTCCCCCTCCTCGTCCACGCCGAACTCGACCCCTCCATCAACGCCGCCGTAGCCCACCTCAACGCCACCAACGCCGACTGGACGCAATACTCCACCTATCTAGCCTCCCGTCCCGACGAGGCCGAGCTAGACGCCATCGAAATGCTCCTGCAACTCTCCCGAGAAGCGCTCGACCGTGGCCAACCTTTCCGCCTTCACATCGTCCACCTCTCCACCGCACAAGCCCTCCCCCTCATCGCCGCCGCCAAGCGCGAAGGCCTTCCCGTCACGGTCGAAACCTGCCCGCACTTCCTTCACCTCACCGCCGAAACCATCCCCGCCAACCCCAACGGCCCCACCCTCTGCAAGTCCGCCCCCGCCATCCGCAGCGCCGCCAACCGCGAACAACTCTGGCAAGCCCTCATCGACGGCACCATCGACCTCATCGCCACCGACCACTCCCCCTGCCCCCAGCACATGAAGCGATTGAAAGACAACAAAAATGGGAATAACGCCGCTGGCCGCTTCGACCTAGCCTGGGGCGGCATCCCCTCCCTTTCCACCGCCATCTCCGTCCTCTGGACCGAGTGCACCCGCCGAGAACTCACCCTTTCGCAGCTCGCCCAATGGACCTCCGCCGCGCCCGCCCATCTCGCAGGCCTTTCCACCCACATCGGCTCCATCGAACCCGGCAAGCAAGCCAACCTGATCGCCTTCGACCCCGACGCAATCTTCACCCTCACCCCCGACATGCTCCACTACCGCCACAAAATCTCCCCCTACATGGGCGAAACCCTTCGCGGCCAAGTCCGCTCCACCTGGCTCCGAGGCCACCGCGTCTTCACCCGCCACAACAACACCGACGAATTCCCCCTCCCACCCCAGGGCCGCGAACACCAGCTATCCTCTTCCTAACCGCTTCGGCGCCGCGTTAGATCCAACGCAGTAAGTCCAGCGTAAGTCCGACGCGGTAAAATCCCGTCATCTCGACCGAAGCATGACGGCCTCTGGTCATGCGTAGTGGAGAGACCCCTGTATTGCGCTTTTGCTTTTGCTTTTCCAGTTGTCATTCCGAGCGCAGCGGAGAACCTGCTGCCTCCCGTTCTTCGCTAAACACACCAACCATGTCGACAAACCCCACCCTCGCCGCCTGGAACGCTCTCGACGCCCCCTCCGCCGTCGCCACTATCCTCCCCTGCAATGGCTCCCTCGCGTGGGCCAACCAACTAACCGCCCTCCGCCCCTTCAACACCCCCTTCGACCTAACCTGCACCGCCGACATCGTCTGGCGCTCCCTCCCCGCCGCGGAGCAGCAACAAGCCTTCGACTCCCACCCCCGCATCGGCGAGCGCCATGCCAAATCCGCCACAGCCACCAGCCTGGCCCTCTCCGCCGCAGAGCAATCTACTGCCCAACTCACTGCCGACACCGAAGCCGAGCTAGCCGCCGCCAACCGCGCCTACGAAGAAAAATTCGGCCGCATCTTCATCATCTGCGCCACCGGCAAATCTGCCGAAGAGATGCTAGCTATCCTCCAACACCGCCTCTCCAGCGATCCCGCCACCGAACTACGCGAAGCCGCCGAGCAGCAACGCCAGATCACCCAGATCCGCCTCCGTAAATGGCTCGCGACGTAGAAGCCTCTCTACGCTCGATCCCCTATCCTCTACACTCTGTTCAATGGGTCTCTCCACACACATCCTCGATACCGCTCTAGGCCGCCCTGCCACCAACGTCGCCATCACCCTCTCGCAGCTCGACGGCGACACCTGGCACGACATCGGCACCGCACCCACCGACGCCGACGGCCGCTGCAAAACCCTCCTCGGCGACCACCCGCTCGCCGCCGCAACCTACAAGCTCCACTTCCACACCACGCCCTACTTCCATGCGCTGCACCTACCCAGCCTCTACCCTTACGTCGACATAGTCTTCACCATCACGGACCCCACCCAGCACCACCACATCCCTCTCCTGCTCACCGCCAACGGCTACACCACCTATAGAGGCAGTTGACCAAATCTCGCAGAACATGCGCTGACCTCAGAGAGAAGGCCCCATGCCCGCACATCTCGACACCAACCGTTACGGCAAATCACGCGTCCGCCTCATGCGCCTCACCAAGCACTTCGACCACCACGACCTCGACGAGTGGACCGTCCAAATCCTCCTCACCGGCGACTTCGACACCGCGCACACCCTCGGCGACAACAGCAAAATCCTCCCCACCGACACGATGAAGAACACCGTCTACTTCGTCGCGCGCCAAACCAAGTCCACCAGCATGGAGGAGTACGCCAAGGAGCTCATCGACTACATCCTCACCCGCAATCCGCAAGTCGCCTCCACCGAAGTCGTCATCGAATCCACCCTCTGGAAGCGTCTCACCGTCGATGGCAAACCCTTCCCCACCGCCTTCATGCGCGGCTCCGACGAGCGCCAGACCACCACCGTCTCGCGCGAACAAAACTCGCCCTTCACCATCACCGCCGGCCTCGACCGCCTCACCCTCCTCAAGACCTCCCAATCCGCCTTCACCGGCTACATCAAGGATTCGCTCACCACCCTCCCGGAAACCACCGACCGCCTCTTCGGCACCGCCCTCAAAGCCGAGTGGCCCTACACCGCAGAAGCCATCGCCACCGCCTCTCCAGATCAAGCCATCGACTTCAACAAGGTCCGCGACCACATCCGCGAAGTCATGGTCTCCGCCTTCGCCAAGCATGACTCCCTCTCCGTCCAGCAAACCCTCTACGCCATGGCCGAGGCCGCACTCGACCACACCACCCTCATCGACGAGATCTACCTCCTCATGCCCAACAAGCACAACCTCCTCGTAGACCTCGCTCGCTTCGGTCAGGAAAACCCCAACCACATCTTCGTCCCCACCGACGAACCCCACGGCACCATCGAAGCCACCATCCGCCGCGCCTGAACGTCTCTCGTCTCGCCACCAATCCGGGTGCCCCATCTTCGGCGCGTACGTTGCGCCTAAGGTGGGCCGTCACAAATGCCGGGTGCCCCACTCATGACGGCTCCATCGTCATGAGTGGGATGGAAGATCCCCGACTCACCGAACTTAACTCTCGCCGTCCGCGCAGGACCGTAGAATGATCCTGCATGCCCCACACGCGCACCACAGCCGAATCCCTCGCCGCCCGCGCCACCACCATCATCGCGCGCTGCCGCGAGCTCGCCCGCATCACCGACATCCCCAACCAGACCACCCGCCTCTTCCTCTCGCCTGCCACCCGCGACGCCCACACCCTCCTCGAGTGGTGGATCCGCCAGGCCGGCCTCCAATCCCGCACCGACGACGCCGGCAACGTCCGCGCCACTCGCCCCTCCGCGCACCCCAACGCCCCCACCTTCGTCCTCTTCTCCCACATCGACACCGTCACCAACGCCGGCGCCTTCGACGGCCCTCTAGGCGTCCTCCTCGCCCTCGCCGCCATCGAGCAGCTAGGCGCCACCCCACTCCCCTTCCACATCGAACTCATCGCCTTCGCCGAAGAAGAGGGCATCCGCTTCGGCTTCCCCTTCCTCTCATCTCTAGCCGCCACCGGCCACCTAACCGCCGAACACCTCGCCCGCACCGACGCGACCGGCATCTCCGTAGCCGACGCCATCCGCAACTTCAACCTCGACCCCAACAACATTCCCCACACCTGCCCGCTAGCCCCCAACACCTTCGGCGCGCTAGAAGTCCACATCGAGCAAGGCCCCGTCCTCGACAAGAGCGACACCTCGCTAGCCGTAGTCGAAGCCATCGTCGGCCAATCACGTCTCGAGCTCACCTTCGAAGGCCACGCCAACCACGCCGGCACCACGCCCATGTCCCTCCGTCAGGACGCCCTCGCCGCCGCCGCCCAATGGATCGTCGAAGTCGAGCGCTACGCCGCCAACTACACCCAACTCGTCGCCACCGTAGGTCGCATCACGTCCGAGCCCGGCGCCATCAATGTAATCCCCGGCACGGTCCGCACCTCGCTAGACATCCGCCACCCCAAAGACGAATCCCGCCACGCGGCCATCGCCCACCTCCTCACCAAAGCCGAAGCAGCCGGCGCTCTCCGCGGCGTCCGCGTCCACGCCACCGTCCAGTCCGAACAGCGCGCCGTCCCCATGGATCGCGACCTAACCCTCAAACTCCATCAAGCCGCCGAGCGCGCCGGCTTCGATGCCCAACCCATCTTCTCCGGCGCCGGCCACGACGCCATGATCCTCGCCGCCGCCGTCCCCACCACCATGCTCTTCCTCCGCTCCCCCAACGGCCTCTCCCACCACCCCAACGAAGACGTCCGCCTAGAAGACGTAGAAGCCGCGCTAGCCACGGTCCTAAACCTCCTCCTACACCTCCACCCCCACAAGTAGGCTCAGCTAGGCTCGGCCCAAATCTTTCGTCATCCTCGAGCGAAGCGAAGGATCCCTGTATTCGTCCTTGAGGTTGTTTTTGTTTTTCTGGCTGCCACCCCGCAGGGATCTGCTTCTGCTCTTGCCTTAAGCTAGAAGCCACTCCCCTATCCTCTATCCCCTGTTCTTTTCCTCTACACTCTCTCCTATGCACAACCTCGGCCAAACGCGCAGCGCGAACCGTCGCGACCACCTGCTCCTCACCCCCGACACCTTCATCCGTACGCCTCTCCCCGGCCTCACCAACGGCCTCGCCATCATCCACGTCGCTCCCCCCACCGGCGCCGCCTTCACCATGATGACCCTCGAAATAGCAGCCGACGGCAAACTCATCCAAGGCCCGAGCCAACGCTTCCTCTACGTCCTCGAAGGCAATCTCAAACTAAACGAGCCCGGCAAGTCCATCCCCCACGACCTCTCCCCCGGCAGCTACGCCTACTTCCCCACCGGCTACGAGCACACGCTCACGGCCGTCACCGCCTCCCGCGTCGCCGTAATCGACAAGCCCTTCCTCCCCCTCGACCCCATCTACCTCAACGACCGCTCCGCCAGTCCCGACCCCTGGTTTCTCCTAAACCGCGAGCCCGACATCGCCCCCATCGCCCTGAACGGCGACCCCAACCTCCAGGTCCGCTCTCTCCTCCCCGACTCCCACGTCTTCGACTTCGCGGTCAACACCATGACCTACGACCCCGGCGCCGCGCTGTCCCAAGTAGAGATCCACTACATGGAGCACGGCCTCCTGATGCTAGAAGGCGGAGGCATCTACCGCCTCGGCGACAGCTGGTACCCCACCAAAGCCGGCGACTTCATCTGGATGTCCGCCTACTGCCCCCAATGGTTCGGCGCCCTAGGCAAAGTCCCAGCAAAATACCTAATCTACAAAGACTTCAACCGCCACCCACTCGGCTAGTTCTACAGCCCAAATGTTGAGGGTAATGCGGGAGGTACGCAAATCAATGATTCGCCTTGGGCTCAATAACAATGAATCCAGTAAACCCGCCGAGCTATCGCCGATCGTAGCGAAAGCGTTGGTTGAAGCGGCTAGGTGGTGTTCGGACCAGCAATCTCTAGTCCACCAGCTTCGCAGTCCCAAGATTGACCCTACAGCTACGCTTCAACGTCCCCATTTCCCAGAGACTAGAGAATCAATCCAAGCTTGGGTCCAGTTCAGATATAGCCAATACCGGCAGGCGGTCTCGCAAGTGACGGCACAGAGGTCGCATCTTCTCGACGCTATGAAGATTGCAACTTTGGATAGTGACGCCGCGCAAGCTCAGGGTCGGCTCCTCATTTACCTTCCAATGGAAACGGTAAGCTGCGGTGCTTCAGCCGCGTCTACACAAGATTTCTTTGACGGAGAAGATGCGCCACCGTGGGACACATGGTTCTGGTATTCGGACAAAGCCATCCTCAGCTGGGTGTCCAACGATTTCAGCTCTCGCGCACAAGCGGGAATAGATGCTAACCCAGTGGACTGTATTCACTGGGCCGATTGGTGCGATTTGCCGCGCCTCACAAGATAAGAAGTTTCGGAGCAACATGACCCTCCACATCAACACCACCCGCCTCCTCCACGAGCTCCACCACCTCGCCACCCTCACCGATTGCCCCGCCACCACCGACGCCACCCTCCCCGCCCCCACCACCGCCGTAACCCGCATCGTCTTCACCCCCCGCGACCTCGAAGCCCGCGCCTACATCCGCACCCTCGCCGAAGCCGCAGGCTTCTCCCTCCGCGTCGACGCCATCGGCAACACCTTCATCCGCTTCCCCGGCACCGACCCCACGCTCCCCGCCGTAGGCACCGGCTCCCACACCGACGCCATCCCCCACGCCGGCATGTACGACGGTACTGTCGGCGTCCTCGGCGGCCTCGAAGCCATGCGCTCCCTCAAAGAGTCCGGCTTCCAACCCACGCGCTCCATCGAACTCCTCGTGTTCACCTCCGAGGAGCCCACCCGTTTCGGCATCGGCTGCATCGGCTCCCGCCTCCTCGGCGGCTCCATCTCGCCCACCACCGCCGACAACCTCCCCGACCGTCTCCCCGAAACAAATCTGGGTGCCCCGGGTCCGGATTCTCGGACCCGGGATGGAGTGGCAACCAACCCCGGCCTCACCCTCCACGACGTCCGCACCACCGCCGGCTTCACCACCCCCCTCACCACCGTCCCTCTACCGCCCCACTACTACCACGCCTGGGTAGAACTCCACATCGAACAAGGCCCCCTCCTCGAACGCGAAGGCATCCCCATCGGCATCGTCACCAACATAGCAGCACCCGCCAGCTACCGCTACGAAATCACAGGCTTCGGCGGCCACGCCGGGGCCCTCCTCATGCCCGACCGCCGCGACGCCCTCTGCGCCGCCGCCGAACTCATCCTCTCCGTCGAGCGTCACACCCTCGACGCCAACTCCGCCTCGGGCACCTCTGACTCGGTAGCCACCGTAGGCACCGTCGCGGTCCACCCCGGCGCCATCAACTCCGTCCCCTCCCGCGTCACCCTCACCCTCGACATTCGCGACACCGACGTAGCCCGCCGCAACGAAATCATGTCCGCCCTCCGCGCCGACATCCGCGAAATCCAATCCCGCCGCCAAGTCACCATCGCCGAACATCAAATTAACGCCGACGTCCCCGCCATCAGCGACCCCCACATCCTCTCCACAATCGAATCCATTTGCACTTCAGAGTCCATCCCCTACAAAAAAATGGTAGCCCGTGCCTACCACGACACTAGCTTCATCGCCCCCATCGCGCCCGTTGCCATGATCTTCATCCCCTGCCGCAACGGCGTCTCCCACCGCCCAGACGAATACTCCGCCCCCGAATCCATCGCCCTCGGCACCCGCGTCCTCGCCCTCACCCTCGCCCAGTTAACCAAAGAGGTTTACACCTCCTAGCCGTCACGCCGCCATACAGCTACACTACTCACACCAGAAGGCACCGACCACAACCCATCAACTCACAGGACTGTCTCTACCCTCTATCCTCTACACTCTGCCCTTATGATCCAATCCCTGAATCCGGCCAATGGAAAGCTTCTCCGCAGCTTCGACCCGCTCACACCTGAAGCTCTCAACGCCAAGCTAGCCATCGCAGCGAGCGCCGCCAAAACCTACCCCAAGGAAACCCTCGACCAACGCATGTTCTGGATGCGCCGCCTCGCCGCGCTCCTCGAAGCCGACAGCGAAGAGCTCGCCACCACCATGACCTCCGAAATGGGCAAGACCCTCGTCTCCGCCCGAGCCGAAATCGCCAGGTGCGCCTCCGTCTGCCGCTATTACGCCGACAATGCCGGCCGCTTTCTCGCCCCAGAGCGCATCGTCAACGAGCACTCCGACAGCCCTGAGCAAAAAGACAGCCCTGAACAAAAAGATTGTTACGTCCGCTACGACCCCCTCGGCATCATTCTCGCCGTCATGCCCTGGAACTTCCCCTTCTGGCAAGTCTTCCGTTTCCTCGCCCCCGCACTCATGGCTGGTAACATCGGCCTGCTCAAGCACGCCTCTAACGTGCCGCAATGTGCCTTGGCGATTGAGGCCCTCGTGCGCCGCGCCGGCTTCCCCCGCGGCGTCTTCCAAACCCTCCTCATCGAAGCTCGCCAGGTAGAGCACCTTCTCAACGACCCCCGCGTCGTCGCCGTCACCCTCACCGGATCCGAGGCTGCCGGCCGTGCCGTCGCCGCCCAGGCCGGCTGGCTCGTCAAGAAGTCCGTCCTAGAGCTAGGCGGCTCCGACCCCTTCATCGTCCTATCCTCCGCCAACCTCGACGCCGCCGTATCGAATGCTGTTAAAGCTCGCTGCATCAACAACGGCCAATCCTGCATCGCCGCCAAACGCTTCCTCGTCCACGAAAGCATCTACACCGAGTTCGAAAAGCGCTTCGTCGCCGGTATGGCCGACCTCCGCATCGGTGACCCCATGCTCGAAACCACCGACATCGGCCCCCTCGCCACACCGCAGATCCTCGAAGAGCTCCTCCAGCAAGTCACCCTCGCCCGCGAGTCTGGCGGCCGCGTCCTCACCGGCGGATCCCGCGCCTTCGTCGAAGACGGCAACCTCGGCAACTACTTCCAGCCCACCGTCATCGCCGGCGTCATGCGCAACTCCGCCATCTCCCAGGAAGAGATCTTCGGCCCCGTCGCCCTGCTCTTCCGCATCACCTCCCTCGACGAGGCCATCGCCCTCGCCAACGACACGCCCTTCGGCCTCGCCGCCAGCTGCTGGACCACCGACGACACCGAACGACAGCGCCTCGCCGTCGAACTCCAATGCGGCGCCGTCTTCTTCAACACCCCTGCCGCCAGCGACCCGCGTCTGCCCTTCGGCGGCATCAAGCACTCCGGCTACGGCCGCGAACTCTCTGCCGTCGGCATGCGAGAATTCCTCAACACCAAAACCGTCGTCATCGCCGAACTCCCCGCCGAAACCTACCCCACTCCCCCTGCCAAATCCGAAGTCACACCCACATCCGAGCCCCCCGCAGAGCCGCGCTCCGACAAGCCCAGCGAGTTCCAACACATCGCCGACCAGATTCGCAAATTCGAGCCAACCAAGACCTCGTCGCCAACCACCGAGCCCAGCCCGCTGGCTCCGCTCGCAGCCCCGCTCCAGCCCGAACCAACCAGCGCCGAGCCGGTCCTCGCAGAACCCCCCTCATCCGAGCCAGATCCCAACCAACTCAAACCCCTGGAGCCCAAAAAAGACGACGACACTCCCCCGTCCAACGACGGCTCCATGCTCCACCTGGGCTAAACAAATCTCCATCAGAAACAGAAGAGGCGCAGCCACCAAGCTGCGCCTCTTCTGTTTTCCCGCCGTCCCTTAGAACGTGAACGACGTCTGCAGCGTAATCCGTCGCAGCGCGCTGGTCGTCGTATACGGCTGTCCGTAAATCTGCGTCGACTGTCCAAAATTCGACGACGACAACACACCCTGCGGTGTCGACAGATCCTTATTGTTGAAGAGGTTCTGCACCTGCACGCCGAACGCCAGGTTGTAGCGCTTGCCCGTGCTCGTGCCGCCACCGCCACCAAACCCGCCAGCTCCGCCTCCGCCAGAACCGCCGCGGCCGCCGCCACCACTGCCGCCGCGACCGCCACCACCACCAGGACCGCCGCCAGGACCACCAGGCCCACCACCGTTCCCACCACCATTCGCCCGCGTCGACGCTCCGAACCCAAACGTCTTCGTCGCTCTCAAATTGAACGTGTACAGCGATGGCCCCGTGCAATAGTTGATCGGCACCACCGGCGCACCACCCACAATCCCCGGCTGCGCAAATGTTCCGCAACCAGGAATCGACTTGATCGTGCTTCCATTCGGCGCAACGCCCGTCACCAGGTCCGCGCGGTCGTTGTAAAACGTGTCAAGATTGTTGTCGCTCCCAGTCGTAATGTTGTACGGCGTTCCGCTCTGCGCCAGGAAGAACGGACTCAGCTGAATATACTTCGGCAGCGTGATCGATCCCGCCAGAAATATCCGGTTCCTCACATCAAACGTCGTTCGTCCATAATCCGCCGCAATGTTCCCCGGCGTCGTAATGTCCGCCGTCGCCCCCGACGTATCCCCATGCGCCGAATTCAGCGAGTAATACCCGAACAGCGAAATCGCCTTCGTCGTCTGCACCCGCCCATGCACAATTAGCTGGTTCTGATTGAATACGCCTTCGCTGAAGAACTGGTACTGCGCTGTGCTCGCCGCGGGATCAGCAAAGTTGTAGCCAATGTTCTGCGTCGCAAACTGGTGCACACCCTGCGTGTGCAGATAGTTCACCGAGATCGTTCCATTCTTCCCCACCTGCTGATCCACACCTCCCGCAAACTCCAGGATGTACGGTGCGCGAAGATTCGGCGCCGCGCTATACGTTGTCTGGTTATCCGACGTAGCGCCGCACGCCACAATCAAATTCGGCGCGCTCGGATTGCAGCCCGTCCCCGGATTCGCCACCGTGTACGACGTCGTATTGATCCCGTTCTCTTCTTCCGTCGTCAACACGTACTCCTGCGCAAACCGCGTATAGAACATGCCGAATCCCCCACGAATTACCGTCTTCGGCGCGCCCTTGCCGCTGAACAATCCGTAGTTGAACGCCACGCGCGGCACAAAGTCGTGATTGCCCGGAAGATGATTCTGCGTCTCGTACCGGATGCCATACGAAATCGTTAGGTTCTGCCGCGCCTTCCAGTCGTCTTCGGCATACAGCCCCACGTCCGTGAGCGTGTCGCCGATCTTGTGATTGTTCACCACCGTAATCCGGAACTGGCTCGGCGTTCCCGCCAGGTAGTCGTCCGACGTCGAATAGGTGAACGAGCCGTTCGTCAGATTTTCTGTGTTCTCCGCCTCACGGGTCGCCCGCATCCGTCCGCCGAAGCGAATAAAGTTCTTCTTCAACTGAATCGAGTTGTAGCTCTGCACCTCATAGTGGTCCTGGTGATCGCTCGATCCCTGCGCCGAGTAGCCGCCGGCCGTAAACGATCCCGACACGCCCACCGCCGCCGCCGTGCTCGCCGGCGTTACCGACGTATGTTCGCGCTCATACTCAAATCGTGTCTCGGTCACGATGTGCGAGTTCCACGTCTCCGTGTCGCTCATCTGCAGAATGTTGCTCAGCGAACTCTGGTCGTATGCCGTCGATGGCAGATTCAAATTGTTCACGCCATCATTCTTCGCCGAGTTGTTGACATACTGATACCGCGTCGTCAGAACATTCTTCGCTCCCAACGCAAGGTCCAGCCGCGGATTGATGTCCGCGCGCTTTTGCGGGAAATACGTCGACACCTGGTACGGCGTCTCCACGCACGTCGCATCTCCAGGCGGGCACAGTATCGGCGATCCTGCTTCCGGCGCCGGAATAATTGCGTTCGTAAACTCGTCCGACTCAATGTCGCGATAGCTTCCGCCAATGTTGTACGACGCTCCCTTGTTCAAGGGCCCCGTCAGATTTCCGAACATGAACAGCGTGTGATACGGCGGCTGATATCCCGTCGCCAGCGGGTTGCCGGAATTGAACTGCGATGGATTTCCGTTCACCTGGAAGTTGCCGTGAATTTTGTCCGTTCCCGGCTTCGTGAACACTTCCACGCGCCCATATCCCAGCTGGTCGTATTCGGCTGAAAATGGATTCTGATTAATCCGGATCTCGCGAATCGACGACTTCGGCGGCAACTGCCCGCCCGTAAATCCATCCACATAAATCTGCCCGCCATTTGGCCCTGCCGCCGGTCCGGCCAACGCCGTCAACTCGTCTGACAATTCATCCGGATCATCCGACAGCGCATCCAGGTCCTTGCCCGTCAACACCACCGCGCTCTGGTTTGAATCCGGGTCCACACTCAACTGCACCGAATCCGAATTTACCGTGATCACCTGCGACTGCACACCAACCTGCAGCTTCGCATTCAACGTCATCCCGTTCGCCGCGCCAATCGCAATTCCCGTTGCCGTGTAGGTAGCAAACCCCGGCATGGTGAACGTCACCGTATACGTACCCGGACTCACCACCGCGCTGTACGACCCATCCGACCCCGAAGTCGCCTTCACCGCCGGTCCATTCCCCGTCAGCGCCACCGTAGCTCCCGGAATCAACGCGCCGTCCGGATCCGTCACCACGCCATGCACGCGCGTCTTCCCCGCCTGAGTCCCCGCAGCCGTCACCGGCGCAGACGTCTGCGCACTCACCGCCGTCGCGGCACCAACCACAAGAACGCCCGCCAGCCCCACTCGCATCCATCCCAACATCGCCGTCTTACGTAAACCATCAACCAGCATTCTCACTCCTGAACTCCTGAACTTCCGAAGACCCTGCAGCTCACGCTTGCGTGTAACGAAGACTCTTCCCATGCCAAGGACAGACATCCTCTGTCTCCCGCCGATCTCACCGCAGGTCCTGCCCGCGGCGCCATCAAATCCCGACAACCTCGCAGACCTACCGCTGCCCGCCTTCCGGTCCGCCGCCGCCTTCGCCGCCCTCACCGCCGCCCAGGCTCCACGGCGACAACGTCATCGTCTGCCCGCTCGGCGACGCCCGCAAAATCGCGTCCACGCCTGCCAACAACGTCACCGCCATCGGCGTCTCCGTATCCGAGCTCGGCGAAGTCGCCACGATCATCACCGCATCCCCAACCTTCAACCCAGCCAGCGTCTCCGTCGGCAGCCGCGACAACATCTGCGACAGATCCGACCCAGCACTCCGCTCGCGTTGCGCCCCATCCTCACCCGGCGCCCCATGCCCCCCCGGAGCACCTTGTGCACCCGGTGCTCCCTGCGCTCCCGCCGGTGCACCCGCCGCGCCCGCTCCAGTGCCCTTCATCCGCGCCGCCACTCTCTCCGCCAGCATTGGAGGAATCCTCCGCACATCGCTGTTCGCTCCCACCGCAACCGTCACCGCCTTCTTCGTCGTCAGGTCCTTCAGCGTTACCGTCCCCGCCGAGGCATCGATCGCCGAAATCAGCCCCGAATAATTCCGGAACATCCCCGACACCAACTCATCGGCCGTAATCGTGCTTCCATCCGCCGACTTCGTACCCCGCACTCGCAGCTGGTCGCCCTTCTGAATCTGCGCAATCGTGCTCACCTTCGCATCCGCAAACCGCACCGAGCCGCCCGCATACCGGCGCACAATCGTCTGCGGCGTCACCATTACCGTCACTGTCTTCAACCCGCTCGCAATCACAATCGTGCCCGTCGCCGCATCCACCGACTTCACAATCCCGCCGCCGCCCTTAGTCCAAGCTGCCTCCTCCGCCTGGTGCGTTGCCGCAATCGCCCCCGCCTTCATCAAGATCACGCGCGTCGCCGTAAGCCCCGGCCCACTCGCCGCCGGATCCCCCACCACTAACACCTTGTCCCCCACCGCCACATCACCCAGGCTGCCCGGCGTAGCCGACTTCAAATCCTTGCTCCCCGGCGCCACCATCAAAACCTTCACCGCATCAGGAATCGTCACCACCACATCCTGTCCAGCCGTAGTCGTCAACGTCAGCCCCGTCGCGCTCGTCGACTTCACCGTCCCCGCCGCCCGTTGCCCCGCCGGAGCCGCCGCAGCCTGCGCCATCACCTGCACCGTGGGAACTCCCACCACCAGCGCAGCCATCATCACCGACACGCGTACACACACTTTTGCCACATTCATCATTCGCATCTCTCTTGCTCTCATCCTTGGTCTCATCGCATCAGAAGTACTACCGCTTGTGATGCAGGAAGAACCTGTCCAACCAAGCAGCGTTCCCTTCGCGCAGCCCTAGCCGAAGCGTTTGAATGCAAAGCCGCTCCCGCCCGGAACACAAAGGTACTGTTCAAGATACGAACCAAGACCGCAAAAGTTTCTCCGGAAAATACGTTTTCTCCACTACCTCGTATCCAGACAAACCCGGGCCATCTGCTTTTTTATCAAAGATCTACTCCGTAACCCCACGCCCTACGGCAACACCGCCCCATCCGCCACCGGCAGATCCAAATGCGACGGATACTTCGCCGACCCAAACACCGACACCGTCTCCGACTTATATGCCGACGCCGGCGCCGTCATGATGTTCTCCACATAGGTCTGCGGATTCCGGTCATATAGCGGAAACCAGCTCGACTGCACCTCCACCATCATCCGGTGCCCCTTCAAAAACGTGTGGTCTACCCCATGCAGGCTCCACTTGTACTCCGCCACCTCACCCGGCTTCACCGCCTCCGGCTTCGTAAAGCTCTTCCGGTAGCGCCCCCGCAAAATCTCCTCGGCCACCATCAACTCATACCCGCCCACGGCCCCCTCGCCCGTCGCCTGGCTTTTCTCCGGTGACGTCACCCCATCCGCGCCCTCGGGATACACATCGATCAGCTTCACAATCCAATCCGTATCCGTCCCCGTAGTGGCGCCAAACAAATCCGCCACCACATCGCCCGTCACCGTCACATCGCTCGTCAGCACCGGCGTCTCAAAGTTCGCAAGATCTTTCCGCCCACTCACAAACCGCTGATCCTCCACCAGCCAAGTCCGCCACGTCGACCCCTCTCCATAAGTCGACTGCACCGGCCGCTGCCGATACGGCACAGGATCGGCCGGATCCGCCACATACGCCGCCGCCTTCACGCCATAATCCCCCTTCGGCCCCACAAACCCCAGCGTGTGATCCGCCTCCAAATACAACCGCTCCTGGTGATACCCCACCTTTGGCGGCCAGACCGCATACGTGTGCCACTGGTTCTCACCCGTCCGGAAGCTAGCCGTATCCTGCAAATCAAACCCTGGCTTGCCCTTCAAATACGCCTCAAAAAATGGAGCCTCAAAGTGCGAACGATAGTATGCGCCCGTCTTCTCGCCGCCGAACGTAATCGTGCCAAACTTCCCACCTAACTCATCCCCCGGCCCACGCGACCATCCGCCATGATTCCAAGGCCCCAGCACCATCCAAACTTTATTCAGCGGCTCGTTGGGCTTCTGATGCTCCCGCAGCGCCTTATACTCCGCCTGCGTCCCCCACATATCTTCCTGATCCCAATACCCGCCCACCTCCAGCGTAGGAACCTCCGGCCGCTTCAGATGCGGCTCCACGGCCATATCCTGCCAGAACTTCACGTAACTCGGCTCCGTCAGAAACACCTTCGCCGTCGGCAGGTTCGACATCCCTGCACTCTCCGCAGCCGCCGCAAAGTTCCCATGCTTCAGAAAGAAATCGTACTGGTCTTCCTTCGAGTCGATGAAGCCATTGGTCTTCTGTGCCTCCAACCCCTGCACATAATCAAACCCATACGTCTCGCGAAACGCCCCGTTATGGAAGAAGTCATCCCCAATCCAGATATTCGTCATCGGAGCCTGCGGGCTGATCGCCTTCACCGCCGGATTCGCGTCGATCCCCGCCATCATTGCCAGGAACCCCGGATAGCTAACCCCCACCACCCCGACCTTCGCAGAATTATTTGGCACATTCTTCAGCAGCCAGTCGATCGTGTCATTCGTGTCCGTGGTCTCATCCACATCGTTCTTCGTCGTATGCGCCACAATTGGCCGATTCATCACAAACTTCCCGCCCGACGCATACCGCCCCCGAATATCCTGCGCGACAAAAATGTATCCGCTCGCCGCCAACTCCGGTAAACCCAACTTCAGCCCATCCGCCGAGTATGCCTCCACCCCATACGGCGTCCGCGTCATCAGGAACGGCAACGCCGCTCCGTCCTTCTCGCTCCCCACCGGCCGCAGAATCACCGTGTGCAGCGTCGCCCCATCCCGCATCGGAATCATCACCTCGGACCGCACATACTCAGGCCCGTGATACTCCTTCAGCATCGCCGCCATCCGCGCCTTCCGCGCCGCCGCCTCATCCTCAGCCTTCGCCGCAGCCGGCGATTGTGTCTGAGCAGGCGCTTGCGTTGCCGCGTTAGGAGCAGTCGCCGGCGCAGGCGCAGTCTGCGTGAACCCAACCCCCACCATCCCTACCAACCCCAGACACACCGCCAGCTTCGTCAACCGCATCCGCACTCTCCTCACAGCATCACAACTGACAACTACTCACTAAGTAAGATTTCCCGGAGGCGCCGTCTCACAAAGCCAGTTATTCCGAGCATGCGCCCCATCACAAAACGGCCGCTTCTCGCTCAACCCGCACCGGCACAGACTGATCGCTGGCTTGCCTGTCAGATCCCACTCCCGCCCATCGGCGTCTTTCAGCACAATGTGCCCTTCCACCCGCAGTGGACCATTCGGCCGCACCGTAATATTCACTGTCTCTTCTGCCATATCAAACGCCTCCAGTTGAACCTCCAGCATAGCAGCGCCACCAAACCCCCGAGAAGCCCGAGGCCAGGAGCAGAAAGAACAGCCATCACGAAGCGTACAGCCTTCGTGACGGCCATTGATATTCCAGTCATACGATCTCACCGCGGCGAGCGCATGAAGACTAAGCCGCGCGCGGCACCAGCACAGGTGTCGTCTCAGCCAAACGCAGCAAGCCAAGTGTGTTGGTTGAGAAAATCTTCGTGCGATCTCCTTCGTCGGCAATCGTCTCATCTACAAGATCGATGTGCAGCTTCGGGCTCATGGGAACCGGTCCGAAATCGGTGCCAAACAATACACGGTCAACGCCGCACGTTTCAATCATGGCCCTAAGCGCGATCGCACTTGGGCCCATCGTGTCCACATAGATATTCGACTTGAAGTACTCAGAAGGCCTGCGCACGTTCTTATCTACTTTCTCTATCGGTGGGTTTTGAATTCCCTTGTAGTTCAAATCCCAATTCCAATCGAGTCTGCAAATCAGCGGGGCAAGCGCTCCGCCCATGTGGACGAAAAGAACCTTCAGCTTTGGGTACCGATCGAACACGCCGCTGTAGATCATGCGTGCCGCCGACACAGCCGTATCGAATGGCCTCCCAAGCGCTTCATTGAGCCTGTACTGCTGCATGGCCGCAGCTCCTATCGCTACCAGCGGCGGGTGAATATGCACCAGAACATCCTTGTCCTGCGCGTACTCCCATAACCACTCCGCTTTGGGCGAGTCGAGAAAAACCTGCTCCGCCCCGGCTCCGTAGCTGCTACAAATGCTGACGCAGCAAGCTTCTTTGCTCGAGATCAGCGGATCAATCACATCCCGCGTATTCTCCTCCAGCGCATGAGCGTTGGCCATGACAGCAATGTCTTTCGGATATCTATCTCGCAGTTCGAAAGACTCATCGTGCAGGAATTTGATTGTGTCGATCGTGCTTGCCTTAATGATGCTCTGCGCGAACGTCTCAATCTCGCCGCCGTAGCTGTTCAGGCACAACGTAACTCCACTCTGTCGCTGAATCTCCATCGAATAATCAACGTCAACCGACTCGCGATAGAAAAACATTTCGCCCGCATTCGCCTGCGGCAACGGCTTGGTGTCATCAAATCCGATATTCTCAACAAACTTCTTACACAGCTTCGGACCAAAAATGTGCCGATGCGTGTCGATAATAGTTCTGCTCCCTTTGGATTGAGTCATGTCTAATACCTCTGCTACAAGGCTCGACCCATCCCCTGCACTCGTCTGTGTCGCTGGGCACATATCGTAAAACGACAGAAGTTCCCTGCAACACCGCTTTCCTGCTCGAGCCGCCGTCGGTCGAGAGGTTTGTTGCGGATCCGTGGCTGGCAACCCCGCTAGAAATCCTCAAGGTCCGCCGCGGAACTCAAAGCGACCGTCTCCTTCATCATCGTTCCGCGCGCCCGCCCCGTCGCAAACGTGAAAAACGCATTGCCAGCGCGTGTAAGCGTCGCATCGCGCCGACTAATGAGCGCAAGATGCCTCGGCAGATCGACACCCTCAATATCAACCGCCTGCAACAGCCCCTGCCTCGCCTCGGTGACGAAATTAATCCGCGGCAGAAAACCCACACCCATACCCGCAAGGATAAGCCGCTTCAGTAACTCGCTCGAATCGAGTTCCATGGTGATGCGCTGTGTAAGCTTGTGCTGCTCGAACATGTAGTCCAGCATTTCCCTGCGCCTGCCTCGGTTCGGCAACAGGAAGCCATACTTCGCCACCTGCTGCAGCGTCACCGTTCCAAGCTCCGTCAGCGGATGGGCCGCCGGCACCACCAGCACCAGATTGTCTTTGTGAATCGTGTCCACATGCAGCCTTGCATCCTTTACAGGGAGCGACGCAATGCCAAATTCAACCTCGCGCTCCAGCACCAGCTCAAGTGTCTTCGCTCGCTCCGCCCGCACAATGTTCAACGCCACCCGGGGATACTGCTTCTTGAACTTGCTGATCAGCAGAGGCAGAACATACAGCGCCGTCGAATCGTTCGCGCTCACCGTCAACGTGCCGCGCGGCATCCGCTCCATATCCGCCAGCGTCAGGTGTATGTGTCGCAACTGCGACAGCGACTGCTCGGCGAAAGGCTGGAACACACGCCCTGCCGCCGTCAATGTAACCTTGCCGCCGCCGCGGTTTAGCAGACGATGTCCCACGTGCGATTCCAGAGCCCGGATCTGTGCCGAGATCGATGGCTGCGTCAGATGCAGCTTCTCCCCCGCACGCGAAAAACTCTTCTGCCGGGCGACTTCAAGAAATGTAGTTAGCCAATCGAAGTCCACGGTGTCCTCTCCACAAGGGTTTTGTTCGCCTGACAATTGATAACTTCACCAGCCCGGCCGCCAACCAGATCGGGCACTTCGGCGACCAGCAGACCGTTCCCGGCCTAGGAACAGATCGTTTCGTTCATCTTAGCCCACAATAGAAGATTTCTATTCTTCGCTACAAATAGAAGATTTCTATTCCTCCCATCGATCCAGTCCAGAGTTGATTGCTTTCTCGGTTGGGTATCCGCATAATCAGCGCACACCAATTGAGGAATGAGGCAATCTCAAAGCTGGCCTGAGCAGATCTTCCAGCCCTTTGGATTGCCACACCCATCCAGGGTCTCGTCGGATATCTGTTCCGTCGGGATCGTTTGCCTCGCCAACTCCCACCTCTCTCTCTGCCCAGGAGGATGTTCATGAAGAACCGCATCATCAGGTGTTGCACGACATTTATGTTCCTTCTCCTGCTGGCCACACCGTGGCTGACGGCACAGACCAATACGACCTCGCTGTCGGGAACAGTCGTCGATACCAGTGGCGCCATTATCCCCGGCGCCACTATCACGATCGCCGATGCAGCTTCAGGAACGACCCAGACCACCAAGGCCAAGTCCAAAGGTGAGTTCTCCTTTGAGCAACTTGCTCCTGGCACCTACGAGGTGAAAGTCATCACCCCCGGCTTCTCCGAGCTGGATGAAAAGGTGGAACTGCTGGTCTCTACGCCCGTCAACCTGACCTTCAAGTTGACTGCCGGCTCCAGCGAAATCGTCAACGTCGAGAGCAGCATTGCTACGATCAACAGCACCGACGCCACCCTGGGTAAGGCCTTCGACAGTAATCAGGTGGCAAGCCTTCCCTACCTCGCCAACAACGTAACCTACCTGCTTTCGCTGCAGCCGGGAGTTCTGGGACTCGATAGCGGCGCGCAAACCGGCGGTCTGAACGTCGACTCCCGCACCGGCATCGTCAATGGTGCACGCCAGGACCAAACCAACATCACCCTGGACGGTGTCGATAACAACGACCAGATCTTCGGTTACGCCTTCAACGGCGCGCTGCGGTCGACACGTGACTCCGTCGAAGAGTTCCGCGTAACCACAACCAACGGCAATGCTGACGCTGGCCGCTCCTCGGGTGGACAGGTTTCGTTGGTTACCAAGAGCGGAACGAATGCATTTCACGGCAGCGCGTATGAGTTCTACCGCGGGACAGGTCCTTCGAACAATTGGTTCAACAAGCAGTCCCAACTGGAAAGCGGCCTGTCGAACGACCCGGCAAAGATCTTGCAAAACACCTATGGCGCGTCGCTCGGACTTCCGATCAAGAAAAACAAGCTCTTCTTCTTCGGAGCGTATGAAGGCTTCAAACAGGCCAGCAGTATTGTGGTAGGCCAGACCGTGCCGTCGATCATTGGCGGTGGAGGGTTGAGGACCGGCAACGTCACCTATCAAACCTGCGGAGTAGGCAACTCGATTAACTGCGCCAGCCCCACGCTTCTGACCCTGACGCCGGCGGACATTGCCACGCTCGATCAGCGTTCTCAGGATCCTACCTGTGCGACGACGACCTGTCCCGCCCCCGAGACGAACGCAGCGGCCGTTGCCTACTTCAACGAGTTTCCTGTCTCGAATTCAAACGGAGCGGGCGATCTGCTGAACACAGGCGGATATACCTTCACCTCTCCCGCACCAATCCATCAAATTACAAACATCGCTCGCATCGACTGGAATCCGACCTCGCGCCAGACGTTGTTTGTACGCGGAAACCTGCAGTCGGACAACCAGGCGACATCGCTCCAGTTTCCGGGTCTGCCGGCCGCGTCAAACGTCTTCGGCAACAACAAAGGAATCGCTGCCGGACATACCTGGTCGATCAATGACCGCATGACAAACAACTTCCGCTACGGCCTTGTTCGGCTTGGAAACGCCTCGCGCGGAACGGGCAGCGAGCCTTTCGTCAACTTTGGCGCCTTCAACACGTTGACCGCCGCGACGACCTCTACCGTGTACCACGTAACCACCAACAACTTCGCCGATGACTTCACCTTCGTAAAGGGGCGCCACGTTTTCCAGGCGGGGGCGGATATCATCTACCTGTCGAACTCTCAGTACTTTGACGCTCCCCTTTTGCAGGAGGCTCAGGTTACGCCGAATCTGCTTGCCACTGCCGCGATCGCAAACCAGGGAGGCAGCTTCGACCCAAGCACCCTGCAGTGCGGTGCAGACTGCGCTCCCGTGGCCGGCGCATTTGAATCCAACTACAACGACGCAATTATCGCGAACGCAGGCGTCATCGAAGCAGCCACCTCCGGTACAGAGTTCCTGGTCCAGAACAACCAGCTCGTACCCCAGAGCGCAGGCGTTGTCCCTACTCACACCTTCAGAAATCTCGAGCAGGAGTATTACTTCCAGGATCAATGGAAAGCAACCAACCAGTTGACGATCACTGCTGGCCTCCGGTACGTCTATCTCGGTGTCCCTGATGAGAAGAACGGTCAGGAGATTGCGCCCACAATTTCGCTCAACACCTTTTTCGCGGACCGTGTAAACGGTGCGGCCTCCGGTGATGCGTATGACACGGACATTTCTTTCCGGGCCGCCGGCTCTCATAACGGGCAGCCAAACTTCTGGACTGCTCAGAAGGCGAACTTCGCTCCGCGTATTGCGTTCGCCTGGGCCACCCTGGACAATAAGACATCAGTTCGAGGCGGATTCGCCCTTGCCTACGATCACTTTGGCGCCGGCGTAATCGACTCCTACCAGTCCAATCCACAGTCGCTGCTCTCGCTCTCGCAGACCAATCTTGCCACCTACACCGACATCAACTCCAATCCGCGATTTACCGGATACCACGACGTCCCCGAAGTACCGGGTGCCACAACGCCTCTTCAGCTTCCCTACACGCCCGCAGAGAGCCCCTTCACCTTCGACTACAGCATCAACGACCATCAAAAGACGCCCTACGCCGAGACATTCAACCTGACGGTCCAGCATGAGTTTGCCAAGAGCCTCTCGGTCACGGCCTCGTATGTCGGCCGCCTCGGACGCCATCTGCTGCAAAACCTCGACGTCGCCATGCCAACCAACTTCTACGATAGCGGCAGCGGGATGACCTACTTCCAGGCCGCGACCGCCTACCGTAAGCTGATCGACGAAGGCGTTGATGCAGCCGTTATCCCCAACAGCGGTTACTTTCAGAATCTCTTTCCAAACTTCAGCGCAACCGATGGTGTAACAGGCATTAACTACACCGGCGCCCAGGGCTACTACGCTTCGCTCATGGCCAACAGCGGCAATGAGACAAACACTCTCTTCCAGGCGGATACAGACCCAACCGCATCGCCCAGTGGACAGAGCTTCCGCTTCTTCTTCCCGCAGACGTCTTCGGTCTACGTGCAGTCCACCACCGGCGTCAGTAACTACAACGCCTTGCAGCTCTCGGTCCGGCAGCAACTTCACTCCGGACTCGAGTACGACGTGAACTACACGCTATCGCACTCACTCGACGAGGGTTCCGACCCAGAGCGCAACACCAACGGCAGCCCCATCATCAACGCATTCTCTCCGCACCAGTGGTACGCAAACTCCGACTTCGACGTCCGCCACAACATAACCGCAAATTATTCGATTCCTTTCCCCTTCGGCAAAGGCAAAAAGTTCCTGAACGGCGGTGGATGGACGGATCGTCTGGTCGGCGGGTGGGAGTTGAATGGCGTCGTGCACTACAGCACCGGCTTCCCCTTCAGCGCAGTCGCTGAAAACGTCTGGGGCACGAACTTCGCCTTCAACAGCAACATGGTGCAAACTGGGCCCATTCCGACCGGCGGCCATCACTACGACGCCCTCAACAGGGAAGAAACGGCACTCAACGGCATCACATCCGCACAGGCTGCCGCTAACCTCCGCTTCGCCTATCCCGGCGAATCCGGCCAACGAAACAACTTCCGTTCAGACGGCTACTTATCTATCGACGATGGTCTTTCGAAGTCGATCCGCACCTGGCGTGAGCAACAGTTCAAAATCACTGTTGAGGTCTTCAACGTAATCAACACCAATCGCTTTGGTATCCCACAGGCCGCAGGTGACAGCCCCAACTTCGGCGTCTATCAAAACCAGGCCGCTGGTTTCAATGGCCCTGCTTCGCTGCTAGTTCAACCCCGCCAGATTCAGTTCTCCGGCAAGTACATCTTCTAGCCTTCAGTGAACGAAGACCGGCGCTCATCCCAATCAGGGTGAGCGCCACTGTACTATTTCTTAGCAAGACCGAGGTCCCCAATGTTCCTCAACTCCCTGGCCGCACCCGCTCTCGCGGCTGCCTTCTACCTCTCCATCACGCCGGCGTTCGCACAGTTTCCCCAGCCCGACGGCGGCAACCTGGAGCGCGGCACGCTCTCCGCCCACTGGCTCTCCCAACAGCCCAAGTGCATGGAGATTCCCGAGTGGCAGGTGCACGAGTACAACCCGAACTTCTTCATCCTCCGCCAATCACCCTGCACCGACTACGAAAAACCCTTCATCTTTCTCCTCTTCGGCAAAGACAAAGCCATGCTCGTCGACACCGGCTCCCGCAACGGCAACCTCACGCCGACGCTTCAACTCACCATCAAGAACTGGCTCCAGCGCAATGGCCGCACCAGCATCCCCCTCATCGTCACGCACACGCACGAACATGAAGACCACACCTGGGGCGACAAAGCCCTCCAGTCGATGAGCGACCCTTCCATCCCCGTCACCTTCGTCGCTGCCTCAGTCGAAGCCAACAAACAGTTCTTCGGCATCTCGCATTGGCCGGAAGACATTGGCCACGTCGATCTCGGCGGACGCGCCCTCGACATCATCCCGATCCCGGGCCACAGTGCCGCCAGCGTCGCGTTTTATGATCACAACACCGGCGTCCTTCTCTCCGGAGACACCATGTATCCCGGTCGCCTCTACGTCCAGGACTTCCCCGCCTT
>Ga0302302_1000106_pt1 | contig 48743 bp, 36 predicted proteins | sample III_Palsa_E1_3_FD_198766 | JGI IMG/M metagenome (GOLD analysis project Ga0302302, IMG submission 198766) | Peat permafrost microbial communities from Stordalen Mire near Abisko, Sweden - III_Palsa_E1_3 | ecosystem: Environmental > Terrestrial > Soil > Palsa > Peat permafrost | place: Sweden...
GCGCTCATCGCTTGTTTACGCCGACCGAGAATTGAGCCACTTGTAGGGATCGCGCCGATTGAAAATTGAGCCGGGTAATCAACCTATCCTGCTAGTTTTTCAGGCAGGGTGTTTGGGGATGATCCCGATGACGATGATTGGCAAGGTGCGGCGGATGTTCCACCGCCAGAACAAGTCGGTACGCGAGATAGCGCGTCTCACAAGCCTGTCGCGCAACACGATTAGCAAATACCTGAGCATGGAGATTCAAGAAGAACCGAAGTATCAGCGGCGCTCGCGGTCGACCCGGCTGACACCGTTTCACGAGTCGCTGGTGCAGGCGCTCAGCGTGGACGCAAGGCGGGCGAAGAAAGAGCGGCGCACCGCCTGGATGCTGTTCCAGGAGATCAAGGCGAGCGGCTACGATGGCTGCTATTCGCGGGTGACCGACTTCATCCGGGTCTGGCGGCAAGGCGAAGGCCAAGCGGTTTCGAAGTCGGCGTTTGTGCCGCTGCAATTCGAGCTGGGCGAAGCGTTCCAGTTTGATTGGTCCGAGGAAGGACTGGTTGTCGGCGGCATTTACCGCAAGCTGCAGGTGTCGCACATGAAGCTGTGCGCGTCGCGGGCGTTCTGGCTCGTGGCCTACCCAAGCCAGGGTCACGAGATGCTGTTCGACGCCCATACGCGCTCGTTCACGGCCTTCGGCGGGGTGGCCCGTCGTGGCATCTACGACAACATGAAGACAGCGGTCGACAAGGTTCACAAAGGCAAGGGTCGCACGGTAAATCCGCGTTTCGCAGTGATGTGCGCGCACTACCTGTTTGACGCGGACTTCTGCAACGTGGCCAGCGGCTGGGAGAAAGGCGTCGTCGAGAAGAACGTGCAGGACAGCCGCCGGCGTATCTGGATTGAAGCGCGCGAGCAGCGCTTCGGCAGTTTCGCCGATCTGAATGCATGGCTGGCGAGCCGGTGCCGGTCGTTGTGGGAGCAGGTGAAGCATCCGGACTATCGGGACCTGAGCGTTGCCGACGTATTCGAGCAGGAGCGCGCCCATCTGATGCCGATGCCAACACCGTTTGATGGTTACGTTGAACGCACGGCCCGGGTGTCGTCTACTTGCCTCGTGGTGATCGGACGCAACCGCTACTCGGTACCCTGCGAATTTGCAGGCCAGATGCTCAGTACGCGGCTCTATCCGGGCCGCGTCGTTGTGGTGGGCGATGACGTCATGGTGGCCGAACATGACCGTCTGGCCGACGAAGGTCTGGTGCGCTACAACTGGCAGCATTACATCCCGTTGATCCAGCGCAAGCCCGGCGCACTGCGCAACGGTGCGCCGTTCATAGATATGCCCGAACCGCTGCAACGCCTGCGCCGGGCGCTACTACGCGAGCCAGGTGGTGACCGGGTAATGGCTAAGGTCCTGGCGCTGGTACCCGAAAGCGGTCTGGATGCCATAGTGATTTCAGTCGAACTTGCATTGGAGCAGGCACCGCCCTCCGGGCGCGTGAGCGTCGAGCATGTGGTGAATGTGCTGTCGCGCATGCGCAGCGTGCAGATGCCGCCGAAGATCGATACGGCGCTACAACTGACGACACCGCCGCTTGCCGACACATCGCGATACGACGGGCTGCGCCCGGCGCTACAACAGCCGGAGGCCGGTCATGCTTGATCTGATCGTCGAACTCAAGCAGTTGCGCCTGCATGGCATGGCTGCCGGTTGGGCCGAACTGCTCGAACAGGGTAACGCCGAGGTGGCGTCTTCGCAGTGGTTGCTCGAGCGACTGCTGCAGGCTGAGAGTACCGATCGTGCCGTGCGTTCGGTCAGCCACCAGATGAACGCGGCGAAGTTCCCGGTGCATCGCGATCTGGCCGGCTTCGACTTCGACGGTTCGCCGGTCGATCGCCAACTCGTCATGCAACTGGCCGGCATGACGTTCACCGAGGGTGCACACAACCTGGTTCTGGTCGGCGGACCGGGGTCCGGAAAATCGCATCTGGCAACGGCCATTGGCGTATCCGGGATCATGCACCACGGCAAGCGGGTGCGCTTCTACTCGACCGTGGATCTGGCCAACGCATTGGAGCAGGAGAAGGTGCAGGGACGCGCCGGGCGGATCGCGGCGAGTCTGCTGCGCCTTGACCTGGTCATTCTGGACGAACTCGGGTATCTGCCCTTCAGTCAGGCCGGTGGGGCACTGCTGTTCCATCTGCTGAGCAGGCTGTACGAGCACACGAGCGTTGCCGTTACAACGAATCTGGACTTCGCCGAATGGTCCAGCGTGTTCGGCGATGCGAAGATGACTACGGCATTGCTGGACTGGCTGACGCACCATTGCCACATCGTGGAGACCGGCAACGAGAGCTACCGTTTCCGCCATAGCAGCGCCAGTGCAAAGAAGCGCATTCGATCACGTGAAGCGGCACACAAGGGCGACCCCGCTAGCGCGCCCGGGTCCGCCTGAGCCGTTCGCCGCGCAGAGAAATCTGCTACGGGCTACGCCCTTCGCAGCTTCCTCTGCGCAACGCATTCTCATCCGACGGAGGACAACCACCCCGGAAACCCATACACTTATCCACAACCGGTCCTGCTTCAGACCGGTTTCCACCCCGGCTCAGAATTCAATCGGCCCGGTGGCTCAAAATTCACTCGGCGCGGACAATCATTGCAAAATCAGGCAAAAAACCGCATTCTTGAAAACATTCGAAATTGCGTTTCGGGGCTACTCCGTGTGGCCTCATTAAGCCGATCACCCCCGGCTCGATTACGCCGATCCGTGACAGCCCTGCCAGCTTTAATAGCAGGAGCGCGCCCGCGCACAGACAGAGTTGACGTAAAACACGTTAGTTCCGGTTCAGACAATCGGCAGTGCCAGTAATGCAAGTTTCACAACGCCTATGTTGTTACCCTTGGGACACATCATCCGGCATGGCTAATGTCTCATATCGATCAGGGAGCGGCGCATGGAGCAAGTCGGTGACCTGCAAGTTGACTTCCGGCTTCGACTTGTCCTTCAAGATGGCGAGGTCAGGAAGATTGGCGCGCGCGCGTTCGACATTCTTCAACTTCTCATTCAGGCGCAAGGGGCGCTCGTCACAAAAGACGAGATCATGCGCGTGGTCTGGCCGAGAGTGATCGTCGAAGAAAATAACGTTCAGGTGCAATTAACTGCACTCCGCCGTTTGCTAGGGCCACGACGGGACTTGCTCAAAACGGAAGCAGGACGCGGCTATCGACTGGTGTCTGCCACGCAAACCGGTGGGGATTACCCCGGTTCTCGCAAGCTGTTGCCTCAAGGGCTCAATCGACTCTTTGGGCGCGACGAAGCACTGGAAGCGATACACGGCTATTTAAGCGAATCGCGTCTTGTCACACTTGCTGGACCGGGAGGCATCGGAAAAACCAGCCTTGCAGTAGAGGCCGCGCGCCTATGCGCCAACCGATTTCGCGATGACACGATATTCGTCGACCTTTCAACGGTCACTGACGAAAGGTTCACAATTAACGCGGTCGCATCGGCTGCCGCTTCAGCGGGTCTTCCAAAATGTCTTACAACTACTTCGCTTGAGCGCCTGCGAGAAATTCTCAAGGGGCAAAGTCGGCTCATTGTTCTCGACAACTGCGAACATGTCTTGAACGAGGCAGCAACGATAGCAACAGCGATTATCGAGACCGGCTGCTCCATACTAGCAACCAGTCGTGAGCCCCTGCGCATACGAAACGAACGTATTTTCTCGGTTCCGCCACTGCATGTTCCCGCGAAAGAATCGACAGTCGATCAGATGACGCGCTCGAATGTCGTGCTTTTCTTTGCTGCGAGGACGCAGGCCGTTCAGCCCGGGTTCGAGGTGACAGAGACCAATGTGACTGTCATATGTCAAATATGCCGCGCGCTCGATGGACTGCCGCTTGCGATCGAACTCGCGGCTGCCCGCGCGGCGGTGCTTGGGATTGAAGTTGTTGCGGATAACCTGGACGACAGGATGCGGGTTTTAACAGGCGGCCACAGGGCATCCTTGCCGCGGCATCAGACAATACGAGCGACATTGGACTGGAGTTACCGCTTGCTGGATAGCGCTGAACGCGCTCTGTTCAGAAGGCTAGGCATTTTTGTCGGGCAGTTCAGCTACGAAGCCGGCCGCCATGTGATGAACCAGTTCGCCGGCGCCATTCTCCCTATGCTCGACGCGCTTCAAGGCCTCATTTCAAAGTCGTTGGTAGTGGCAGTAAAAGAAGGGCGACATGGCCAATTTCGTTTGCTGGAAACAACTCGTCAGTACGCGTTGATGCAACTCGACGCAAATGGAGAGCGGGAAACCGCGGCGCGGGCGCATGCTGGATATCTGATTAGCGTGTTTAGCCACGAACGAAGCCGCTGGAATGAAAGAACAGATAAGCAGCAACTTGAAATGTTCTCGAATGAGCTCGATAACATCCGGGCCGTCCTCGACTGGGCGCTCAGTGACAATGGTGATCCTGACATCGGGCTAACACTCGCTGCGCTAACGCTTCCTTACCTATTCGAATTGTCGCTCGTCACGGAGTGCCGAGATCGCGCAGAGAAAGTGCTAAAAGCGTGCGAAATGCTTGAGTCGAACGCAAGCCGCGCACGGATGCTTTTAGCTGTGTCTGCGTCACTCGGGTCGAGTATTGTATATGTCGAAGGCCCTGTTGAACAAACGGTAGAGCTTTGGCATTCGGTTCATCGAGAGGCTACAAAGCAGCGAGACTCGAGCCTACAGGCACGATCACTATGGGGTGTCTGGAACGCGCGGCAGTATGGAGGAGAGCCGCTGATAGCCCTAGACTTCGCTGAGCAATTTTATGAGCTTGCCCTCGAAAATAACGACGCCACGCGGATCCTCCTCGGGATGCGAATTCGGGCTATATCACTCCATTACCTGGGGCAGCACGAGTCGGCCCGCGCAATGCTCGAATCCATGCTGCGTCAATACGACCCCGCTATCCATCGCTGGGAGACCATCGGGTTCCGCATTGACCAGCGGACGGTCGCACAGGCAACGCTTGCACGCATACTCTGGTCGCTAGGAGAGACGAAGCGGTCGCAGCATTTGGCAGAGGATACGCTGCAGGCTGCCATCGCTTACGGTAACCAGATGGTTTTGTGCTACGTGCTGGTGGAAACAATTCCCCTGCTATGCACGTTCGACGCGTGTACTAACAAGTCATACACATACCTTGATTTGCTTGAGTCGACCTCGCGACAGATGTCTTTTCGTATTTGGAGCGTGGCCTCCGAGGCCTATAGTTGTTGCATGCGCGCGAACAAAGCACCAACCGCGTCAAGCCTTGCTTCCGCAGATCTGGCAATCGCCGGACTCACGGACGTAGGCTATATGGCTCCATGGTGCTTTCTGAATGCAAAACTTGCCATCGCTTATCTCAAGTATGGGGACGAGCCAAAAGCCGATGATTGCGTCACGCGAGCAATCGAGAGATGTGAAGCTTCCGGCGAGAAGTGGTTCTATCCGGAATTGTGTCGAGTCAAAGCTCGTGCTCTGCTTAATCGGTCACCGGGAACCGCGCTACTGTGGCTTGCGAAAGGGTGGGATGCTGCCCGGACGCAGCGCGCCCGCCAAATGGAAGCAAATATTCGAGACGAAATTGCGGTCTTGGTCGGGATAAAAGACGAACGCGGACGAGAGCCAGCTTGGGAAAGCAGCCTGATCTTGGCCGGCCGACTCGCGATCCCTTCTACGTCGGCGGTTGTGGTCAATAGTGACGCTTCGTTTCTGAGCTAAGGCACATCACGGATGACCCCCGGGCGAGCCCGGGCGGTTGATCCAGGTCAAGTCGTTCCTTCTGGCCAGGTTTCCTTCGAGCGACCTGCTACAGTTTTCCGATATGCGGTCTCGCAACGGATCTCGAGGTATGGAACGGTATCAGGGGTTTGACAGCGTGACGATGTTACGACCACGACGGGAACATGATGTTTGAAGCTTGTCGCGGCAACTCATGATGCATTGACGGTCGGCTGACGGTCGGATTGACCGTGAGTCGCGCCTGCGCTATCGCGTAAAGTCCAAGATCTTCAGGATTTTTCAGGTCTTTTTAATTGTTTCGCTATCGAGGCCATCTAGTCTGGAGCCAGTCTACCCGCTGACGCACACGTACGACTGCGTCGCAAATCTTATCAAGACCCTCGCGTATGTCCGAGCTCGCGAACGGCGGCACGGACGATGGCTACTTTGCGCAATTGTTTTTTAACGGTGCCTTGATATGGGCGGAGAGGCGGGACATGTGAGCAATATCGTGGCGGGCATTGCGCTGCCCGACAGCATCGTGACCCGAGCCGCGACCGAGGTCGCGAAAACGGCAGAGCCGGATCTGCTCTTTCGGCACTCCATGCGCGTCTTCCTGTTCGCTTCGCTGATTGGCAGGCAGCGTGAACTCTTTTTTGACCCCAGCCTTCTTTACGTCGCAGCGATGTTTCAGGACATCGGTTTAACAAGCTCATTCAGACAATCTCACACGTGCTTCGAGATAGACGGAGCGCATGCCGCTGCGACTCTTTTGGCGTGTCACCAATTTTCTTCTGCGGATCGCGACGAAGTGTGGCGAGCCGTGGCATTGCATATGACGTTCGGCATCGCGCAGGAAATGGCGCCAGTGACTTCTTTGCTTGCCGCAGGCGTCGAAACGGACTTGCTTGGCGCCCACTTTGACGAGGTACTGGAATCAGAGAGACAAGAGATAGTGGCAAGTTTCCCGCGGGGATCGCGCTTCAAGGAGCGTATTATTGATGTCTTCGCTCGCGGCATGGGGCATCGGCCAGAGACTACTCTGGGCACTGTTGGGGCCGACGTGCTCGAACGAGCTGACCCCGCGTACAGGCGAGAGAATTTTTGCGGACTGGTTCTGGGCTCAAAATGGAAGGACTAGCAAATGTGAACATTTCAGCAAGTAGATGGTGTCCGGATGCAGCGAGGTCACGGGCGCTCGCGCGCGGTTTCTCGAAGGATACCGACTGTACGAAAAGAGCACACGCTTCGAAGCATACGGTACCGCTTAAAAGCAACGCGAATATCGTCAGCCGATTTCCGGGCAACTTTAACTTCCGATCGACCCAGTTGCGGTGTTGCAAGACGAGCATCGGTCGATCGGCGACGTAATAGCTGGCAGACGCGAAGTATTCGGCTCAATCGCCGGCAGCATTGTTGCTGCCAGAAGCGGAGATCCTGCAAAGGATGCACCCGGTTGAGGCAGTGACACTGTTTTTATCCGCTTAGCGTCATACGCACCGCTCGCCCGAGCCAAGTTCCTTCCGTGCGGTTATCCATGCAAACGTCTTGGGATCTCATTGAACACCCCAACTCGGCGTCAAACAGTAGGCCACAAGCAGGCTACTTTGCAGGATCTAACTGCTTCCACGTTCTCACCGCCCGCTTTAATGATAAGTCAGAACTGGTGATACATACCTAGGCGGAGTGCTAATTGATGATTGTTAGTCGAAGCGTCACCGGTTACGCCATCGAAAATGTCCGCCATTGTCGCCGCCCCACCCACTTTTTGATAGACGCCCATGGCATAAATTGCCGTTCGTTTCGAAAGCGAATACGTCGTTGTCAGGCCAAACTGATGGAAGATCGGAACTTGCTGGTTATAACCGATTGCGCCATGCGTGTACGTGTAGGATGCTCCAACGGACCACGAAGGGGTAAAGGAGTACGTTCCGAACGCTTCATAGTTGGTGAATATAGCGGTCGACAACGTTCCGTTGGCATCGTCGAACTTGGTATTTGTGTAGTCCAATCCCAGCGTCGCTTTCCCAAGCACATAGGTCGCCCCCGCACCAAAAATCTGCTCGTTGGCCGGATTTCCTACGTAACTAAAAGCTCCGCTTGCGCCGATCGCTGCTCCCTTCGTATTGCCAATGAAGTTGCCATCAGTAAAGAGGAGCGCGGGATCTTTCGAGTACTCGTAAGCTCCAGCAACTGTTAAGCCAGCTATCGAATAGGTCGCGCCAAGGCTCCACATGCCTGTGTTGCCACGACCTGCAGCGTTGGTATTGGTGAACGAATAAACGCCGCCAAACCTAAAGCCGGCGATGGTGGGACTGGCGTACTTGACGGCATTATCGACTCGGAAAGAGTTGTCGGTATTGTCGATATCACCAGCGTGTGTGATCGGACCGGCTAACACACCCGGCGAAGTAACGGGTTGCAGGAAGTCGACTACAGAGTCGTACTGGCGGCCGAGTGTCACAGTTCCAAGCTTAGTGTCAGACACGCCCACGTATGCCTGACGTCCAAATTCCAGCCCCCCTTGTCGGAGCTGCCCGTTTTCGAGACTGAAACCGTTTTCGAGCTTGAAAATTGCACTGATACCGCCACCAAGATCTTCAGTTCCGCGAAGTCCCCATCGACTTCCGTAGACTCCGTCGTAAGTGCCGTCGCGCATATGCAAGAGGGAACTTCCGCCGCTATTATTCGTGTAGTCGATCCCCTCGTCGATGACGCCATAAAGCTCTACCGATGACTGCGCGTGAGCGGCACTTACAATGAACATCAACGTCGCGGAAATCAAGGCCGCTTGTAAGGTAGTTTCCTTCATTTTGGACTCCGAATTGTTATCGATGATTTATTTTCACAATTAGTTCGTGACTACGACTCAAACCTAACTTTCGCCCGACACTCTTCGAAATAAGGATAACGTAGTGTGTCGAGAAACAACCCCAGTCTTGGCCGGCCCCCTGTTCCGCTTGCGATTCTGGCAACCGTTAGGCCAAAGAACTAAACTCCCTGACTTCCTCGCCGCGGCACGCGACAGCCAGCAGCCATGACGTAGTACTGGTCCTTCACAAGCTTCCAAGTTGGCAAGCGCTTTTTCGGGAAACTAAATTACATCAGCAGTTTCTCTTGAATGAACGTCCGCAAGCGCTCGCATGTCAATTCCTGAGAACCGACAATCCGCCAGTCAAGGGAACCGCCCGTCACGGAGTCGAAGTCCTGTGTCTCTGAAGCCCCATACAAACTTGCGCCAACAGGACAAAAGCGCACCTCTTGCAGGCGGTCGCTTAGAGGTCGACGATGATCGGCCCCCTAGGAACAGTGCAGCAAGCGAGGACGTATCCTTCTTCTCGCTCGCTTTCGCTTAAACCACCCATATCTCCCATATAGACACCGCCACTTAGCAGTCTTACCTTACAACTTCCACATGCGCCCACTTTACATTCGGTCTCAATCGGAATCCCTAAAGAGCTAGCCGCTTTCAATATAGTTTCGCGGCGCCCGCACCAAAACTGGATTTCCGCGCGATTAAAAAATATGCTCGAAATTTGGTCCTCGGTCGGTAGGACCGACAACTCGGTATCAAACGCTTCTTCAATGATCGCGTCATTCGCGACCCCGAAGTCGATCAGCGCACTCCGCATGGTTCTCATCAAGCCTGCCGGCCCACAAATATATGCGGTCCGCTCCGCCACATCCGGAACCAAATCTCTCAAAAGTTTCTTATCCAGACGACCTGCTATAAATTCCGGGATTCCCTCTGTCGCCTCGCTACATATGGCCAGCGCTCGCAACGCATTCATCCGTGTCGATATATCTTTAATTTCCTTCCAAAAAAGAACATCGACACCCTTTCGCGCGCATTGAATAAACACGAGGTCTGGATTCGCACCGGCGTCATCCAATGTCCGTAAAATCGACATCGTGGGCGTTATACCGCTCCCGGCGCCAATAAACAACATCTTGCCTACGGGGCCGTCCGGGAGGGTAAATTTTCCGCTCGGTTCCCCTATTTCAGCATTGCAGTCTTGGCGAAAATTTTCGTGCAATATGCGCGTCGCATTGCCGCTAACCGACGCCTTGATCGTCAACGCGATTTGTTCCGAGCGAGTCGCTGCCGATGCAATGGTGAATACTCGTGTGAAGGTTTTGCCTTGGAAAGAAAACCGGAGCGTGACGAACTGACCGGCGACGAACTTGAATGGGCGACCGTCTGCCCGCTGGAAGACAAGCGTAAAAACATCGGGGGTTTCGTCAATGCGCTTGATGCAGACACAAAGATCTGGCGACATCTGTACGTTCACGTTATCTCCCGAAGAATTCGAATGCAGAGAATTGCGATGGCCGAAGGTTTGTATTGCGGTGCAAGAGGGCCCGACGAGAAACTCTTTTTTCGGTATCCCGCAAAATCGGTCCGACCATCAGGGGTCCATATCAATATCCGTAGCCAATGATGCCCTTGACTTCAAGGAAGTCGTGGATCGCCCAGTCAGCATATTCGCGGCCGTTGCCCGATTGCTTGTAGCCGCCGAAGGGTGCAAATGTGTCCCATTCCGGATAATTGATCGAGACCTGTCCGGCGCGTAACTGTGCGGCCACTTTGCGGGCGTGATCGACATCCTGCGACTGCACATAGGCAGCGAGGCCGTAGACCGTGTCGTTGGCGATTTTCACGGCGTCGTCATCGTTATTGTAAGAAATGATCGATAGCACTGGGCCGAAGATCTCTTCCCTTTCGATGGTCATTCCGGGGGTAACATGGCCGAACACCGTCGGTCTGACATAGTAGCCTCGCACGAGATGTTCGGGTCGACCCGTGCCGCCGGTAACCAGCGTAGCGCCTTCCTTAATTCCGGATTCGATCAGTCGCTGGATCTTGTCGTACTGGATCTTGCTGACCACCGGTCCGAGTCTGGTCTCTTCGGAGCGCGGATCGCCGACGCTGTGCGCTTCTGCCGCTTCCTTGGCGATGGCAAGTGCCTCGTCATGACGGTCGACCGGTACTAGCATCCGGGTCGGTGCATCGCAGGACTGCCCGCTGTTGTTGAAGCAACGCTCGACCCCCACACGCACGGCTGCTTCGAAGTCGGCATCGGGAAGTATGATATTGGCCGACTTGCCCCCAAGTTCTTGCGCCACGCGCTTGACCGTCTCGGCCGCCGTCTTGGCGACAATGATGCCGGCGCGAGTAGAGCCGGTAAAGGAGACCATGTCGACATCGGGATGCCCGGCCATGATCTGGCCGACATCGGGCCCGGTGCCGTTAACCATATTGTAGACACCCTTTGGCGTCCCTGCGGCCTCCATGACTTCCGAGAAAATGACGCCGCTGATCGGCGCGATCTCCGAAGGCTTTAGCACAACAGTGCATCCCGCCGCGATAGCTGGCGCCACCTTGCAGACGATCTGATTCAGCGGCCAGTTCCATGGCGTAATCAGCGCGCAAACGCCGATCGGCTCCTTGAGCACCATGGTGCCGCCGCGCTGCTCGCGGAATTCGTAATCCGCCAGGGCCTTGATGGTAGCCTCCAAATGGGCTCTCCCAGCCCAGACCTGCGCCTCACGCGCCCAGGTGATCGGCGCCCCCATCTCGAGGCTGAGGGCTTGCGCAATGTCCTCGTAACGCTCGTTATAAATTTCGAGGATGCGCGTAAGGAGCTTCAGCCGCTCCGCCTTGTTGGTCTGAGAGAACGCCGGGAAGGCTGCTTTTGCGGCAGCGACAGCCTTATCGACATCCGCCTTCGAGCCGACGGCAATTTTGGTATAGGCCTCTTCGGTAGATGGGTCTATTACGTCGAGCGATGCCTGGACCATGGGAGCCACCCATTCGCCGTCGATGAAAAAGTTGAGATGGTTGTTCACGGATGATGCTCCGGTATTCGGAAAATAGACGGTCAGATTTGTGCGGAAAGCACAACTCAGCGCAGAAAAGCCCCTATAGATCGACAGCTACATATTCGTCCAACTGACAAACGAGCATCGAGGTTTAAATCAAGGCCTGGGCGATCACAGCCCTCCCATACAAAGATATTTGATCACGAGGTAGTCCTCGATGCCGTATTTCGAACCTTCCCGCCCGGTACCGGACTCTTTAACGCCCCCGAATGGCGCAACTTCCGTCGAAATCATGCCTGTGTTAATGCCCACGATGCCGTATTCGACCTGCTCCGCTACGCGCCAGATCCGACCGATGTCTCGACTGAAGAAGTAAGCTGCCAAGCCGAACTCCGTTTCATTGGCTCGCATGATTACTTCTTGCTCAGTTTCAAACCGAAATATCGGAGCAACTGGACCAAAAGTCTCTTCGCGCGCCAGTGCCATCTGGGAATTCAATCCCGTTAAGATTGTTGGTTCGAAGAAGCTTCCACCAAGCGTGTGGCGCTTGCCACCTGCAACAACTCGGGCGCCATATTTGACTGCATCCGTAATATGCTCTTCGACCTTCACAACTGCGTTCATATCGATCAGCGGTCCCTGTTGAGTTTCGCCCAGGAGACCATCACCGACCTTGAGTTGAGAGACCGCAACTTTTAGTTTTTCTACAAAGGCGTCGTAGACGCTCTCCTGAACGTAGATACGGTTTGCACATACACAAGTCTGGCCTGTATTACGAAATTTCGACGTCATAGCACCATCGACTGCAGCATCCAGGTCCGCGTCTTCGAAAACTATGAACGGTGCATTGCCGCCAAGTTCCATCGAGACCTTTTTCATTGTGCCGGCGCACTGCTGCATAAGTAGCTTACCAACCTTGGTTGAGCCGGTGAAAGTCAGCTTGCGAACGACTGGGTTACTAGTCATCTCGCCGCCTATCTCCGCTGCAGATCCTGTAACCACGTTAAACAGCCCTGCTTCCAATCCGGCTCGCTCGGCCAGAACCGCCAGCGCTAGGGCCGAGAATGGGGTTTGCGGCGCCGGCTTGATAACAATCGGACATCCAGCAGCAAGCGCTGGGCTAGCCTTGCGGGTGATCATCGCCGCCGGAAAATTCCACGGCGTGATTGCGGCTACAACACCGATCGGCTCCTTGGTCACAATTATGCGTTTGTCGCGCGAAGGTGACGGGATGACGTCACCGTACACACGTTTTCCTTCTTCCGCGAACCATTCGATGAAGGAAGCGGCATAAGCAATCTCGCTCTTTGCCTCCGCGAACGGTTTGCCTTGCTCAGCTGTCATGAGCATCGCAAGATCTTCTTGATGCTCGATGACTAACCTGAACCAATTGAGCAATACTGCTGAACGCTCTTTGGCCGTCTTATTGCGCCAATTCTTCCAAGCTGCATTTGCTGCATCGATTGCTAGGCGGGTCTCACTCGCCCCCATATTGGGCACACTCCCAAGCAACTGCCCGGTCGCCGGATTGAATACCTCAATAGTTTTACCCCCGTCGGCATCCAGCCACCGGCCATTGATATATCCCTGCTCTCGGAAAAGGCTTGAGTCCTTCAAAATAGATGTTATGTTTGCTGGGATAATTGATACGTTCACGACAACCTCTATTTTAAAGATGCTAAACGCAATGAGCTATCAGCGGCTAAATCTCCGAGTCTATCGACTGGCGACTTTGGAAGCCATATCGCTCACCACGAGGCCAAGCAGTTGTTATCGGCTAATCTCGTTTAATTTCGACGACCGAGTACGTAATCGCTCGCCGAAATTCTCAAGAGGAAGATAAATCTTTTAAATCGACCTCAAGGACGATACCTATATTCTGTCCTCAATGTACCCGCAATGAATTATGGCTTTCCGGCAGCCTTTTTTGCTTGATCGATCCAACTATCGAATGTGGCCTGGTTGGCGTCGATCCATTCTTGGGCGTGCCGGACAATATCTTGGTCTTTGCCTTCTCCACCTTGGAACATTTTGGCGTTTTGGGCAGAAAATTCGGCTAGCGGTATCGAAACTAGCTCGAAAAGCTTGCGAACCGCAGGATTATCGTTGAGGAACTTCTTGTTGGCTACAACCCGAATATCATTTGGCGGATACCCCATCATACAAGGATTCGATGCACAGCCTTTCACTCCAGGCACGCTAACTTTTGTTAGGTCAGCTTCCTGTCCCTTCGGCAAACTCGGAAACGGTACTTGAAGCCAAACGACGTCGACCCCTGGCTTTAAAACGCCCGTGACCCAACCTGGTGTCGCCGCATAGAAGAATATAGGCTTGCCTTCTTTGAAGAGGCCCAAGGCTTGTGCCATTGAAGCATCGTAGGCGGCTTTGATCGGCTCCACTGTCGCACGCAGTCCATAAGCGTCCAGTTGCTCTTCTTGGACTAGTTCACATCCCCAACCTGGCGGGCACGCTACCAGGCTAGCCTTGCCATCGCCCGTTGTGTCGAAGAGTTTGGCCACCTCGGGCCTTTTGAAATCCTCCAAACTCTTGATGTGCGCGGCATCTGCGGTCTTTTTGTCAATCATGTAGCCCTGCAGCGCACCGCCCTTGACCATGTAACCGATGACCTCGGCATTGTTTCCGAACGCTTTCGTGTACGTATTGTGGAGCGGGAACCAGCCGTTGACCCAAAAGTCAACGTCGCCTTGCCCTACCGCTTGATAGAAGGTCGGATTTTCCAAAGTGACGGGACGTTCAACGTTATAGCCCAGCTTCTGCAGGGCTTTGATATAAATTTCCGTGCCGACCCATTCGTTGTTCCATGTAGCCCGAGCGGGCTTAATCGTCTTGCCAGCCCCTGGCAGATCCGCTAGTGCAGCAGCGCTGTTGAGCAGGCACAGCGCAGCTACCGCAGCGGCCGCAAATACCCGAAGAAAAGATTTTCTAACCATTGACGTAGACTCCGTTTTTTCGAAAAGAATTTTGTGGATTCCCGCAAGTGCGTCACTCTATTGCCGGCGGGAGGCGGCGGATGTCTTGCCCAGGGCTTGGGTAACTCGATCAAGTACGATTGCCATAAGAACGATGCCGATTCCACCAAGTGCAGCGCTGCCGACCTGCAACCGACCGATGGACGTGTAGACAGTTAACCCTAGACCTCCGGCTCCGATGAGGGCTGCCATAACGACCATCGATAAGGCCATCATCAGGGTCTGGTTTAGCCCTGCCATTATCGTCGGCATGGCGAGAGGTATTTGGATGTCCAGCAGTAGCTGGCGGCGGGTTGAACCGAACGATTCAGCCGCTTCCACAAGGTCGCCAGATACCTGCCTGATGCCGAGGTTGGTAAGACGGACGATCGGGGGAAACGCGAATATGATCGTTGCAATAATGCCAGGAACCAACCCGATCCCAAACAGCATGACGATCGGAACAAGATATACAAACGATGGAATGGTCTGCATCACGTCTAAAATCGGCCGGAGAACAATGTCGAAGCGATTGCTTCGTGCCGCCAAGACACCAACCGGGACACCAATCACTGTGCAAAACAGTACGGCGGTTAAAACCATCGCCAATGTTGTCATCGTATCGGCCCACAGACCGAGGAGGTTGATGACGATGAGCGCCACAAAAGTAAACCCTGCGACATGTTTTCCAGCGATACGCCATACTAAAGCCACTGCCCCAATCAGAAAGATCGGAAATGGCGTTGAGTGGAGAACCCAATTTAAATAAACAAGGAGCTGTTGGACCGGCCATTGAGCTGCTCGAAAATACGGCCGAAGATTAGGAACGAGCCAATCCACGACGAAATCTTGTATCCACGTATCAAGAGGTAGCACGTAGTAATCTGAGATGTTCCACATTTTGGCTTAGCCTTACGAGTTTTCGCTTACGCGCTGCTAACACTTCGAAAAAGACCATCTTGACTTCGATACGGCGATTCTTCGCCCTGCGTACTGTTCGATCGGCCCGACAGAGCGGCGAGCACGTCACTTGGATTTACCTTTCCGCATAGACGCCCGGACTCGTCGGTGACCGCCACAGGAAGTCCATCTCCGCAGAAGGTGAAGATTTCGGAGATAGGAGCGCTCTGACTAACAACCGGGAAACGGTGAGTGACCTGACTTCCGACATCGATCCGCCCGGCACTCCCTGCGGCGATCAGGTCTCGACGAGTAATCAGTCCTAGAGGTTTTCCCTCAGAGTCCACTGCGTAGATGGACGTGCAGCCTTTCTGACGCATCATGGTTTCGACATCAGCCGTCGACAATGCCGTGCTGTCGAACGACTCTGCATTGGTCATGATCGACCCAACACGTATGACGCGGCTGCGATCGACATCTTGCGCAAACGACGCGACATATTCGTCTGCGGGGTTGGTAATGATTTCTTCCCGATTGCCTTTCTGAATAATTTCCCCATCTCGCATAATCGCTATGCTGTCGCCGAGCGAGAGCGCCTCATGAAGGTCATGCGTGATTAGGATAATAGTCATCTTGAGCTTTGCCTGGATTTGTTGCAGCTCGCGGTGCATCTCTCGACGAATGAGGGGATCCAACGCCCCGAATGGCTCGTCCATCAGAAGGATCTGAGGATCAAGCGCCAGCGCGCGCGCGAGCCCAACACGCTGCCTCATGCCGCCGCTAAGGCTGCCGGGCGATGCATTCGACCATCGTTCCAAGCCAACCATACTCATCACTTCTAACGCCCGTTGGCGGCGTACGGTTTTGTCTACCTTACGTAGTCGCAACCCGTATTCAACGTTCTCGATTACGCTCATGTGAGGAAAAAGCGCAAAGTGTTGAAACACCATTGCAATTTTCTCGAGGCGGATATGGCGAAGTCGATCCTGGGACAACGTATTTATATTTTCGCCGTCAATCCGTAGTTGTCCTGCACTCGGAGTTACTAGACGGTTCATGCATCGGACCAAAGTCGACTTTCCCGACCCGGACAGACCCATGACGGCAAATATCTCGCCCGTGGCCACGGAGAAATTCACGTTGTTAATAGCGACGACATTACCTGTTTTAAGAACGTCCTCTTTCGAGGAGCCGGAACTGAGCATGTCCATTGCCAAGCCGGGATTCGGCCCGAAAACTTTAAAGAGCCCCCGCGCTTCGATCTTCGCAGTACTGTTCATGGCGACTGACCTTCTAATGCACTGTGGTCGAATTTATCTTGCATCCCCTTCCACCAAACTGCGGCTTGCATCGCCGGAAGCCGCATGCCGTGAAAGGGAATCGCCCGCAAAGTCGTAACTGGAACCGGGCAGTCCCGAGGATCCCCACCTGTTATCAGGCGGGCGACTATCGGTCCCATTGCACTACACATGCCAACTCCCCGGCCATTGCATCCCAGCGACGACCAAACACCGGGTGACAACTCATGCAAATGGGGGAGATGGTCCATCGTGAGCGCCACTTTGCCACTCCAAAAAAACTCAAGAGGCACATCTTTCAGTTGTGGAAAGAGTTCATGAAGTTTGGCGACAACGTGCGAAGAATTTGCACGATCATCTCCTTCTGCGAGCCCGCCGCGGCCACCGAAGAGAAACCTACCATCGGGCTCAACTCGGAAATGATTTGTGAGGCGTTTCAGGTCGGCCGCAGTATGACCGTCGCGAAGAATGGTTTCGCGCAGGTCGGCAGATAGCGGACGAGTTGCCACCATGTAGCTGAGAACAGGCACCACACTTGTTGCGAGTTTCGGCCAGATGCTGCCGAACGCGGAACTATACGCGTTGGTGCAAAAGATCACCTTGTCAGCGACAACAGTTCCTTTATCCGTGTCCACCTCCCAATTGGAGTGGGCGCGACTGATCTTCCGCACTGCACTGTTGCCGTAGATCGATACTCCCGCCGCCCCTGCTGCTCTCGCTAGTCCGCGAGCGTAAGACAAGGGATGCAGACGTCCTCCGCGCCGATCCAAAACCGCTCCTTTGTACCAGTTTGTACCCAAAAGTTCGGCGGTTTCACCTTGGCCAAGAATCGAGACGTCGGCGCCTCTAGACTGCCATTCTTCAATGCGGCGCTGAAAGTCGCTAAGCGCTCTGAAGGAGTGGGCGGGCTGAATCCAGCCGGGCTGTGAAGCCTGACAGTCGATATCGTGCTTTTTTATTAGATCGAGGGTGGTATCGACGAAAGTGCCCGACCATGAGAACAATCGTTCTGCCTTTTCCTCCCCTACGCGCTGCACCAATTCGCTGCGTTCGGCCTTGAAACCTGGAATGATCTGCCCTCCATTCCGGCCAGACGCGCCCCACCCGGGTTCAGCGGCTTCTACGAGAACAGTAGACACCCCGGCAGATGCCAAATGCAGCGCAGTGGAGAGCCCGGCGAAGCCGCCGCCTATAACGCAGACGTCCGCTTTTTTTGTTCCCTTCAAAGACGAAAAATCAAGCCCAAGGATTGCGGTGGCGGCCCAATAGGACTCCGGTAGTGTCGGTGCATTTTTAGAGTTGCGGATCGTCATTTGATCAACGCATTGCGTACATGCTTTTGGAAGAAATGAACATGATGTTCGCTGAACTCGGGATGTGCGCGATCTACCACAAAGCGACCCTGCGAATATCCACGCGACCGAAGGCCTTTCTGAACTTCAACGCATAGACCTACGTCTTCAGGTACGAGCACATCCTTGATGTATCGGATGAACGCCGCTTCCTGTTCATTCGGCTCCTTTGTAAGTAAATAGAAATCCCACCTTTCACGAGTGGTTTCCGGACCAGTAGGAATAACTTGGAATATCGCCAAACTCGGAGAGCCGGGGTACATCAAGGGGACTAAGTTCGGCCAAATAAAGCCGAACAGCGCATCCTGTTCTACTTCCTCAGGCTTTAGCTCGTATGCGGTGTTGTCGAGCTCGTTTCGCTCGACCTTATGACTGAATGTTATGCCGTCGTCAGACCACAGCGCCTTATTGTCGTAGTCAACCAGTTCCATCAGGCTCTTATGGTTGACTTTGCAGTGGTAGCACTCGTGATTGTTGTCGAGAACTGTCTTCCAGTTTGCGCCGATGTCCAGTTCGTAGCGCTCCGCCAAGACGAGGTCGTCCAAGCGCGGACAGGCTTCGTACATGTGCTTGAGAAATGCCGGAGCTTGTTCGGCCAAGGGCGTAGCATTCGGATCCAAGTTGATGAAGAGAAAGCCGGCGTAGCTTTCGATCCGGACTGGCTTTAGATCAGCATTGTCAGGAATCCATTTCTCTAGGCTTTGGCGACCGCGGGCACTGTGGAACTGACCGTCTCGCTGGTAGCACCACTGATGATAAGGACAGACAACAAGTTTCGTGTTCCCCTGTCCGTGAAGAAGCGGGTGAGCGCGATGACTACAGACGTTGTAAAACGCACGCAAAGCCCCATCGTTGCCCCGCATAAGAATGACTTCTTGGTCGAGAACGGCGCCAACGTAGTAGTCCCCGGGCTTCGCGACTTCCGAAACATGGCATTGATAAACCCAGTTACGATAGAAGATCGCTTCCTTCTCGGCCTCATATACAGCCGGATCATAGTACCAACTCGCGGGCAATGTGAATGACTCTTCCGGGGTATCCGTGAAGCGTCCTGGACTCAGCTTCAAATCACGGATGTTGGCAGCAGGAGAATTCATATGTCGATCAATCCTTCAGAATTGGAATGCGCATCCGGCGGCTCGCGAGCTGCCTGCGTTTTGGGTTATGCGGTATGGGGTACGAGGCCAATATAATGCCGAAATGGCGGGGCGAGCAAACGAGATTATTTGACACCACTCATTAAATTGCTTAATGTCTCATCATGCTCAGACGAATGCCCTCGATCTACTCACTTCAGATTTTTGACGCCGTTGCGAGGCGCCTTAGCTTTACGCGCGCCGCCGAGGATTTGAGCATCACCCAAGGGGCTGTCAGCTACCAGATACGGCATCTGGAGGAGGATATTGGGACCGCGCTCTTTGACCGCGGCGGGCGGGGGATTACGCTCACCGCGTCCGGAGAGGCACTGCGGCCGACGCTCGCTCGAGCGCTTGACGATATTCGCTCGGTTGTTGAAAAAGTCGCGAAGGATGCTGGATCGGGGCTAACGATCTCTCTAACGACCTATTTCGCTGCGCGATGGCTTCTGCCTCGCCTTGCAGGTTTCATGCGAAACCACCCGCATGTAGAAGTCAGGTTAATGCACGGACCTGGCGGGAATCCTACTAGCGCGGAAGACGTCGACGTGGCCGTACGTTGGGGTAGGGGTAATTGGTCCGGACAAGAGGCCGAACTGATTTTCGGATCTAAATTGACCCCAGTATGTTCGCCGGATTTGCTAAAGAACCATGGTAGCGTTCTACCACTTGCCATCTATCTTGGAAAGATTTTGCACGACGATGAAATGAGAACACCTTGGGCTGAGTGGCTAGCGCTGACCGGGTTTGTAGATCCAGAAACCTTAGAAGGACCGGTAATCCCTGATCCGAATGTTCGAATGCAGGCGGCCATTGACGGGCACGGATTTGCGTTAGCAGACGCCCTAGTCGCGAACGACATCAGCGAGGGGCGGTTGGTGGCGCCTTTCGATATAAACCTTGATGGATACGGTTATTATTTAATGATGGGACGACGGTCATCTTCTAAGGCAGTCGGAGACTTCCGTGAGTGGTTATTAGGGGAAGGTGTCAATTACTTACGCGGGCAGGCTCCAACCTCGATTGAAAGCTCCAAAGCGCTGTAACGGTACCCATAAACGCTTCCGCAATGAGCTTAGCCAAACGAAGCTTTCCGGTCGCTGTCGAAACGCTCGCCTAAGATTTCTTATGATCCTCAAACAAAAATCGAAAGCGTTAGAGGGCGGCGCCCGAGGTTTAAAGTGCGATTTGGAAGCCGAAAGCTACGTTACGAGGCGTAAGAGGGTGATTAAACGGCGTTCACCCGAATCCTGGAACATCCTCAGCTTGCCGTTCGATAACATCGTTTGCAATACCGTTGGCGAGTGAACGGGATATTCGCGGTTGGCATCAGTCTGCGGGCAGAAGCTCATCCATTCTTGGCTCCAAAGGGTTACTAGGTACAACCCTCATGCCTACCTGAAAGAAGTCTTGATACGCCTCCCTACTCAGTGCCCCGGTCGGCTCAATGAGCTACTGCCCCATCTGTGACACCAGCGAAAAAATACCGGCGCCACGATTGGCTCGATCGATCGAACCGCCTCCCGCCATCCGCCGTCCCCCAGTTAAACGAGGAATGTGGCCGGCAAGCGCATGGCGCCCGGTTCCGTCTTAAAATTCAAAACCACGCCGGCAGGCCACCTCGTCTTAATCCGAAGCGCATGATTGGCTGTCATCTCGCGTGGCGACGGCGGCCTCGAGGCTCAAAATCGGCTATTGAATGGCGTCCGCAGCGCGCACAAAAAAACGGTGCGTATAAGAAAAGTTGATGTCCCCCATTACATTGCACGCCTATACGTTTATTCAAGAATAGAAGACCATGTCTCGTCTGACCGAGCGTCGAGCCTGAAATCAAAATGCGGAGATAAACGTGACCAACTCTTTTAAAGCTTTGCTGATTACAGAAGCGGGTGGGAAAAATCAGCCAGAAATCGTTACGCTTACGTCGGATGACTTACCTGTCGGTGACGTACTTGTTTCAGTCGAATTTTCTAGCCTGAACTACAAGGATGCCATGGCGGTTACAGGGACGGGAAACATTATTCGCAGCTTTCCGATAGTGCCTGGTATTGATTTGGCCGGCACTGTCATTAAATCCGATTCGTCCTTTTACACTAAGGGCCAAAAAATCGTATTAACCGGCTGGAGTGTTGGTGAACGCTATTGGGGAGGCTACGCACAGGTTCAACGCGTTAAGTCCGAATGGTTGGTGCCATTGCCCGATGAATTGTCGACCCATCAGGCTATGGCAATCGGAACCGCCGGATTCACAGCGATGCTATGCGTCACCACGCTGGAAGAGGCAGGAGTCCTGCCCGACGCTGGAGACATCCTTGTGACTGGCGCGGCTGGCGGCGTGGGAAGTGTGTCGGTCGCGCTCTTATCTGCACTCGGATACACCGTAACCGCATTGGTTCCTCATCCCGTGACCGAAGCACAAACGTCTTACTTAAAGGGGCTTGGCGCGGCTAAGATCATTTCCGGCGAAGAATGGGAAGCCAAACCGCAAGCGCTAGAAAAGCAGCGGTGGGCCGGTGCTATCGATACAGTCGGCTCTGTAGTTCTCGCTCGCGTTCTCGCCGAAGTATTTTACGGCGGAGCCGTCGCAGTCTGCGGTCTAGCAGGTGGATCGAACCTCACGACAACTGTTATGCCATTCATTCTGCGTGGGGTGCGGCTTCTCGGTGTCGACTCTGTTCAATGCCCATTTGAAAAGCGCAAGAAAATCTGGAAGCGCATCGCCCTTCATGTTTCCGAAGCGCGCCTAGACAAGGTGGCTCAGACTATCGCTCTCGCGGATGTCGTTCGTTATGGAGCTGAGATGATGGAAGGTAAGGTGCAAGGCCGCATCGTTGTAGACGTCAATAGCTAGACAGCCGCCATAAATCAAAACGAACGGAAATCGGCAAATGAATTTTGCAAAACCCTCTTTGAACGCCCTGCTTTCGCCGGCTTCGGTCGCGCTCGTTGGCGTGTCCCCTCAGGAAGAATCTGTAGGCAATAACATGCTGTTGGAGTTGCATCAATCCGGATACGAAGGAACAGTCTATCTTGTCAATCCTAAATACAAAGAAGTCGCAAATGTTCGCTGTTATGCCTCAGTTTCTGACCTACCTGAAGCACCGGATCTGACCGTTCTTGCCGTCGCAAATTCACGTCTCGAAAGCTTGGTAGATGAGTCTATTGCCCGGGGGACCAAGGCGCTTGTCCTATTTGGCAGTGCTCATTTAGAGGGGGATGCGATTGCCAGTACGAAGCTTATTGACAGGATTCGCGAAATGGCATCCGCAGCAGGAGTCGCAGTTTGCGGCGCAAACTGCATGGGATTCTATAACCATGATCTCGGACTGCGAGTGTTTCCTCAGTATCTGCCAAGGACATTGGCGCCCGGCCATGTGGCATACATAAGCCAATCCGGATCTGCGTTAACCGCGCTTCTTTGGAACAACCGTAAGCTGCGTTTCAACTTGGCTGTTTCATCGGGCCAGGAAATCGTTACAACAGCCGCAGACTATCTCGATTATGCGCTTGAAATGCCCAGTACGCGCGTAGTGGCATTGTTCATGGAATCGATTCGTGATCCGGACGCATTTTCAGCTGCGCTTGAAAAAGCAAGGTTACGCCAGATTCCTGTCGTCGCACTGAAAGTTGGCCGAACCGATACTTCTGCAGCCCTTGCCCTCAGTCACACCGGCGCAATCGCCGGGAACGACGCCGTGTATCAAGCACTTTTTGCGAAATATGGCGTTTGTGTCGTTGAAACACTGGACGAACTGGCTGCGACCATTGCTATCTTCTCGCTCCCGCAACGCGTCGCGAGTGGTGCGGTAGCTGCAATCTTGGACTCGGGTGGTGAGCGGGAGTTGCTCGTTGACGTTGCTGAGAAAATGAACGTTTCCTTCGCAAAAATCTCTGAGGAAACCGGACGTGTTTTGGGTGAATTGCTTGATCCTGGGCTTGATCCTATAAATCCTTTAGACGCATGGGGCACAGGCAAGGACTTCGAGAAAATATTTAGCAAGTGTCTCGAAGCGCTCGTCGCAGACCCAGCATCGTCACTGGGCGTATTGGTCGCCGACCTTACTTCTGGCTTCGCTGTGCATGAAGCATTCGGTCGCGTGTGCGGAACGCTTGCGCAAACAAGCAAAAAACCCATCGTGTTGATTAATAATCACGTTGGCACCGATACTCAGGACCTTGCAATGCGCTTGGTGGATCAGGGCGTATGTGTTCTTGACGGTACAAAGCCGGCACTAACGGCGATCAAACACGCAATCAACTATCGCGACTTTATAGGGCGCCCCGTTGATGTTCTACCGGCCAACGTTTCGGATGACGTGACGATGAAATGGCGAAACCGGCTATCAAACGGCGGCATTCTAGACGAGTCCGAAGGGCTGGCATTGCTGTCCGACTATGGCGTAACCACTCAGCGGTCGCTAGTGGTCGATTCGCTTAACGACGCATTATCAGCTGCCAGCGAGATGGGTTATCCGGTTGTATTGAAAACTGCGGCACCCGGCGTTCTTCATAAATCGGATGTGGACGGAGTTGCGCTCAATCTTAAAAATTCCGAAGCGTTGGGCGAAGCTTACGCGAACATCTCGGGTCGCCTTGGTTCTCGCGTGCTTGTCGGTTCTATGGTGCCAGGGGGCATTGAGTTCGCTGTAGGAGTTCTGAATGACAAAGACTTCGGGCCCTATGTGATGGTCGCCGCAGGCGGTGTCTTTATCGAGCTGTTAAAAGACCGGAGTCTTCGTCTTGCGCCTTTTGGCGTCAGTACCGCTAGAGAAATGATTGACTCGTTGGTCTGCCGACCACTGCTTGACGGGTTTCGCGGATCGGTTCCGTGCAATATCGACCATTTCGCATTGACCTTGTCACGAATTTCGCGACTCGCCGCCGATTTATGTGAATTCGTTGAGGAAATGGACGTCAATCCATTGAAAGTAACCCCCGGGTATTGCATCGCCGTCGATGCATTGGTTACGGCCAGCGGTGCCCTCCGGCAACGCGAAGCGATTCAACACGCAGCGTCCACATAAACGGCTTTCAAAAGTAGCGGAGAATTGCTCGAGTGTAGAACATTGGCTAAAGGTATCGAAATGAATGAGCATCTCTCATGCGTTGAAGTGTCCGCCGAGCGTAAGGTTGGCATTTTAAAATTCAGCCGTGCGCGAAAGCACAATGCTTTCAATCAAAAGTTGATGGAAGAAGCATCGACGGCACTGCGCACATTCAACCGAGACAATCAGATCAATGCGATCGTCGTAACGGGCGCAGGCCCATCTTTTAGCGCCGGGTTCGATCTCAATGAAGTAGCCGCGCAAAAGTACACCACCCCATGCGAATGGCAAGCTGCGGTTACTGCGGACTTCGAGTACATCATGCAATTCTGGGATTCTCCGAAACCCACAATTGCAGCGGTTGAAGGTTATTGTCTGGGCAGCGGTCTTGAAGTCGCGGTTGCATGTGACATCACTGTCGCGGGGGATAAGGCACTTTTTGGTGTGCCCGAAGTAAAGTTCGGATCGAGCATCGTAGCGCTAATTCTTCCTTGGATTATTGGACCGAAATATACAAAGGAGTTGCTATTGACTGGAAACGATCGCATCAGCGCGGCCCGGGCCGGAGAGATTGGCCTCGTGAATCATGTGGTCGCTGAGGGTGCCTCTTTCGCGCACGCAATGGAGATCGCTAACGAAATCGCTTCAGCCCCGGCACTTTCTGTGCAACTTACCAAGCGGGCAGTCAACCGTACTGCGGACATCCAAGGAATGCGTGAGGCGCTGCGCTGGGCTGCGGACACTTGCGTCTTCATTGAATCGAGTGGCAGTGAGGTTAACGCGGAATTTAATCGCATCGCCGCGCGTGATGGTATGCAGGCTGCAGTCGCTTGGCGAAACTCTCGTAACTAGATTTTGAGGGCGCGACAAACGTGCCCAGAACCTTTGCAAACAAGGTCTCTCGTTCCGAAGCGTCTGCTTATTCGCATACGGAGAATTGGCAGTCCTCAAAAAAGATCCGCACGGATTTCGGATCCTCAAATAACCCCGGCTGCTTGAAAAAGAGGGGAATCGCGAGCCTCGTCGCTCCAGCCGAGCGGAGCGGAGCATAAAGACGAATCGAAAGGAAAAGGGACATGTCTATCTTCACCCACGTTACTGTCGGCACCAGCGATCTCGAGAAAGCACGAACATTCTATGACGAAGTTCTAGGCACGATCGGCCTGAAGCGACTCGATGATATCCAAAACACCGGTGCCGGTTGGGGACGCGACAAGCCAATGTTCTACGTCCTGAAACCGATCAATGGCAAGCCTGCCACCGTCGGTAATGGTGTCACAGTATCGTTCAAGGCTCCAAATCGTAGCTCAATCCACGCTTTTTATAGATCGGCGTTGGCAGCTGGCGGCCAAGACGAGGGAGACGCAGGTCCACGCGACTGGACGCCCCACACCTATGGAGCATACGTTCGCGATCTTGACGGCAATAAGCTCGCTGTCTACTGCTTCAAAGCAGAATAGACACTCTGCACCGGTGTCCGATTAAACGGTTAAACGAATCCGCTCCATCATCATCGTGTCCGCGCGTCTGCCTCATGGCTTTTCTGGGAGAACAGTTCCAGATCGCATTCACATTACTGTATGAACATGCCAGCTCGCAGAATCGAGTGTTACATCATCTCCTCAGTTTATCGGTGGTGAGCAGTCGGGACTCAACTGAGGATAGGTTCGACAACGGCAACCAGTCGTTTCCCTACGCTTGCGCCGTGGCGGCGCAACAATGATGCTCCCCTTACTCCGCAAACGGGAAACACGTATGAAGCGCGTATCGCTAGCCCCCGCGCAACTGCCCCTCAACGATCTCGTTGCGGCCGACGCGCTTCGACTTTCGGAATGGATCCGCTTGCGCAAAGTGTCCTGCCGCGAGGTGATGAGCGCATTTCTCGACCATATCGAACGCGTCAATACGCAGGCCAACGCTATCCTCTCGCTGCGCGAGCGCACTACGTTGCTCGCCGAGGCCGATGAACGCGACGCCCGGCTCGCGCGAGGCAAATACCTTGGTTGGACGCACGGCATGCCACGGGCTGCAGGTATAAGCGTGATCATGCAGGGCGATGCCGCAGTTCACTTCTCAGATGGAATGCAACTGTTCACGTGCTTCAAAAACCAAAGTCTAATCGGGCCAACGATTGCATTGTCAGCGTAACGCGTGCGCAGTATGTAGCCAAAATTGGAGCGCCTGATAGAAGGTGTAAGGGCAACGAGTTTCCCCTCCTCTATCAATTGACGCACCAACGTCGACCAACCTAGAGCTAACCCCTGTCCCTGCGCAGCCGCTTCCAGCATAAGTGGGTAGTTGTGATAGCGAATGCGTGGAGGCTGCATGGGTGTTCTGGCGCCAATGAGTCGGCACCATTTCTCCCAATCCAGCCATCTGACATCGCCGACATCCATATGAAGGATCTGGATTGTATCTAAGTCGACATCCCGAAGATCTAGTAACCGGTGATGTGCAGCGAATTCGGCACTACAGACAGGGAAAACTTCCTCGGCCTCGAGCATGTCCTCCGACCCATCAACGCAATCGAATCGTCCGAAGTGTACCGATAGGTCAGCATGTACCGTCTCTTTATCGTCGTCCCTATCCACTGGAATGATTTCAAACTGAATTTGCGGCAGGGCGGCTTCCAAACGATCGAGCCGTGGTAATAGCCAGAGGTGTGCGAAGCCGGAGGGTACAGCGATAGAAACCCGATGATGCTGAGACAAATCTTTCGATGCCTGCAGTCGGCGAACCGTACTGTGAATACGGCCTAGCGATACAGCCACCTCATCAAAGAGTTCTCGCCCACACTGCGTGGCAGATAAACGACCTCCAGATCGATCGAGCAGTACCAAACCAACCGAATCCTCAAGCGAACGAATTCTCTGTGAAATCGCAGGTTGCGTTGTTTCAAGCTCTCTCGCGGCAGCAGTCATCGACCCCAAGCGTACAACAGCCTCAAACGCAGTTAGCGACTTGAATGACGGAAAAGATTTGCTTCTATTCATCGATCAAGATAGCCGAGTATATGCTGCGTCGGCGACGGCCGTCACCTAGGCGACAATACCGCCAGCCGATGCGAGGCATGAGTCGAACAGGTTTGTCCGTCGCATACCTCTCTCATGTTAAACGATCTTACGATGTGCCAAAAGATTATTTTATATCGCATCGCGTTATACGAAGACGTACGGGGCGAATAACGCGCCTAAAACGACGGGACGATTTCGCGCAAGCGGCTGCAAGCGGGTACAAACCGGTTCTTCACGCCCCTTTGGCTAAGCGGATAACGGAACCAGGTAATAGCCATCACGAGAGGCCGCGCGCGCCGCTGACGGGCGTGCTAAGCGCGTCAGGACGCGAGCCGCCACCGTGGGGCCCTGACAGGACCGGGATATTGTGGAAACGGTGGACGATCCGACCGGTGTGCACCGGTTGCTGTTCTATTTGCCATGAGGAAGTCACGGCATCAAGCTTTTAAGATGTCGGTCAGACGGCCGAGTGCCACGGCCTGTTCTGGACCTGGAACACCAATCGAGCCACCCATTATTTTCATACGCCACAGGCCAGAAGCAAGGTCAACCGGAATAATCCAACGCAGTCCTGCCGCGCCAGCGCACGGGTTTTCATAACATGGCCACCCTGTCGACGATGGAAACATAAACCCGTAGGCACGACGGTTCAAAGGTGACGCGCTCATTGGTTAAAATGACAACCTTGAATACAAACGGCTCGTCGCGCTTCGCCGCGGCGAACTTGGCAGCGGAATCGTGACTTTGCCGGAATGTCATGATCAATAAGGGAATCTCGAATCAGCAAGGTCACATGCGACAGGCGTTTTGGCTGGAAACGTGCATCAAATACAGATTACGCGTGGGTGTCAGTAACGTCCGTCCGCGACGCCGGACAAACGCTCGACTGTGCCATCGACTTCGAATGCCGGCTTACCAGTTCCGTCCAGACCCTGGACGCTCGCACGACAATGCGTTCACGTTCCAAAGCTTCAATAGTGGCTTCGAGGTGGGCACGGCCGCTAAAGGCTTGCGCGTCACGCGCGAACGAAATCGGAAAGTGCCCGTTTCGCGACTCACCGCGGCAGCGACATCTTCATATCGCTCGTTGTAGGCGGCGAGTATCCGCTTTAACAATGCCAAGCGCTCGCCTTTGCTGTAGAGGAAAAGATTGGACACGCGCTGTTCGCTGCGGCAACGGCTAAATTGACATCGGGTGCCGATTCCCACGAGATCGGATTATGGCCACCTCGATTAAAGGGCCGATTACGTCAGCGAGACGGGGTTCGGCGGGCAAAACCCACGAGCTTGTTAAAAAGCCTCGTGTGGTTGAACGTGAAAATTCCTTTTACACTCTTTCAAGCTTCGCTGCTTGCTCTATGAAAGAATAACGGCTGTTAGCCCCTTCGGGAGTCGAAAAAGAAGCGAGGACGGAACGACGCCAGCATGGCCCGACCACGGATCATATCGGCGGCCTTTTCAGCGATCATGATCACGGTAGCGTTCAGGTTCGAGCTGATGACATTGGGCATCACAGAGGCGTCAACCACTCGCAGCCCGTCTACTCCTCTAACTCTAAGATCGTCACCAACAACTGCCATCTCGTCGTGCCCCATTCGGCATGTGCAAGACGGGTGAAACTCCGTCTCGGCAACTCGCGTGATGTATTCCCGAATCTGCTGGTCAGTTGAAATAGCCTGCCCCGGGTAGCGCTCTCCCCCCCGAAATGGGGCAAATGATGGCTGCGCGACGATATGGCGCGCGATTTTTACGCCATCTACCAACTCACCCATATCATTTTCCGAAGCTAGGAAATTGAAGGTGATTCGAGGCGCAGCCGACGGGTTGCTACTAGCTAGTTCGATTGATCCACGCGACTCCTGACGTAACTGGCTGATGTGAATTTGAAATCCCTCTCGAAGCTTCAGCTTATTGTTCTCGTAGTCGATTCCGATCGGACCGAAATGAAATTGGATGTTCGGAGCACCGACGTCGTTGCTAGTTCGAACGAGGCCGCCAGCTTCCCAAATGTTTGACGCTACGGGCCCTGTCTTGTTGAACATCCAGCGCGTTCCAACGGCCAACTGAGCTAGGGGATTCTTCAGATATTGCAGCGTGACGGGCTTGGTGCACTTCCACTGAACCATGATGTCGATATGATCCTGTAGGTTTTGCCCCACACCGTTTAGACTGATATTCGGTTTGATACCCACCTTCCGAAGGTCGTCTGCGCGTCCAATACCTGAAAGCATGAGAAGTTGGGGCGAGTTGATTGCCCCTCCGCACAGAAGCACTTCTCGATCAGCAATCGCCGTTCGCTCTTCATCGGCCTTGATGTAGCTTACGCCGATCGCGCGGCTCCCTTCCAAGATAATTTTCTGTACTGTTGCGCCGGTTTGTATCGTGAGGTTCGGTCGGTCCGACACAGGATGTAAATAAGCGACGGCAGTTGAGCATCGCTTGCCGTTCCATGTAGTGCTGTCGTAGCGACCCAAGCCTTCCGGCATAAAGCCGTTCAAGTCGTCCGATCTTCCTATCCCGGATTGCTCACCAGCTTCAACGAAGGCATCAAACAACACGTTCGCTGTTCTTGCCTTGCTGACGCCTAAAGGGCCGGAACCGCCATGCCACTCATTAGCGCCGCGCTCGTTTCGCTCGGCCTTCTTGAAGTACGGCAAGCAATGCGCATAATCCCAGTCAGGCAAATCAAACTCTTGCGCCCAACGATCGTAGTCCGTCGGGTGCCCGCGCAGATACACCATTGAGTTGATCGAGGAACTTCCCCCCAACACTTTGCCCCGTGGTACCGGAATAGCACGCTGGTCCATCCTTCTCTCCGGCGCACTTTCATAGTTCCAGTTAATCCGACGGTCCTTCCACGCGCGATAAACACCGGCCGGCATATGAATGAAAAGGCTGCGATCAACGGGGCCCGCCTCGAGAATTAAAACGCGAATATTCGGGTCCTCCGTTAGGCGATTCGCTAAGACACATCCGGCCGATCCAGCCCCGACGATGACATAGTCATATGAGTCACGTGCAGCTGCCATAAAAATTACCTTATTTCAGAAAATTCATCCGCGATGAAACTGACGCTCCCGAAGACTTGTCTTCGGTAATACTCAATCGAAACATGAATGCTCAATATTTAGTTGCGCCTCAAATTAGAAGACCTGTCAAGCTGCATCAAGGAGGCGCTGCAGGTTTTTCGGTGACCGGCCAACTCAAAACGCCGAGCTCGTCCACCTTGCGTGTAGACGAACGCATCTAGAGCTGGACGACTGCGCCCTTCGATCCTTCCGAGAATAGGGGCGCGTAAGTCTTTAAGACCTATCATCACTTTCGCTTGTTGCCATTCTTCCAGTGGCGTCGCAAGCATCACGCTTTCTCTGTTTCGACTTTCGATTGCCGTCGAGCGTCTTGCTATCCAGTGCACGACAGTTGCGTCATGTTCACGAGACATCGATGAAAATGTATCGACTTGAGATTGCGTTTTGACAATGTAACTCCTGCCTGAACAGTTTTCGACGACACATTCACCACGCTGCCCTGCTCGCATGCGACGAACAGATCGCCTTTCGCGTCGGAGAAAATCGAGTAAAGAGTAAGATGGACCCTCTTTTCTGACCCGGCGGCGGAGGCAGCTTCGCGGTGGTCTAGGTCGTCCCGCTGTCGGACGTGTGCAGCATCAGCGGCTACAAGCTCACCGCCCGACCTCTTTTGAATTCTTGAAACGCACCAAAAACGGCGGCCAGTCGATACTTGTGCCGGTGCGCTCAAGTGTCCGGCTCCCGCGGCCGTCGGCCGACTTCATGACGGTAGTCTTGCCAGCATCGTTCCGAAAGCAGTGCGACGCCGTGGTCACCCACCGCGACGATGCGTGTGCCCGCGCGGGTATGCGTTGCCGTTGGACAATGACAGCACTGGGTCTATCGATGTTACTGAATCGCCTGCTGCCTCTCGGTGAATAAAATGCAACAATGCTCACCCGTGCTGCGCCAAAAAAGCAGTGATGCCCGATCCGCTTCCGGAGCTAGAGACTTGAGCTCGTCATAGACAGTAACAAACAGTGCAATCTGCGGTTCGACCAGGAAATAAAAGCCTCTCCCCTTGTTTGGAAAACCCTTGGTATGTATGGCTGCTGCAGCCCGCAGTTGCTCTTGTCGCTGTGTCTCGAATGTCGTTGAGTATGGGCTTATTCTTTTCGACTGGAAATAGACATGGAAGACGTGAAAATTAATACCCTCAATGCAATTTCCTTATGCGGCCCGCATCGGCCCTCTGCTAGACGTTCCGCGCGCGAAAGGGCGGTTCTGACGGGCTCAAGTGGGGATTTCCACACCTTTCCAAAAAATGCTCGTCGTGCATCCATTCTTTCCACGAGTACCGTTGTAACGGATCGGCGTAGTTATGTCGACGATGACCGCGGTAATGGCGCCGGTTCGAGCGAAAAGATGAACTTGAGACCGCGTTCTTTCGCAAATTTCGCAGGCTGCGTCCGGTGAGACTGGGCATTGACTAGGGCCTCTGGACGCATTTGCCAGCAAGCGCGATGGTCAAGCACCGCGGAAAAGACGAGGCTTTCACAATGCTAGATCCAGATTTCCGCGACGATTGCGTCGGCGCTCCTTGAGGTCGGCACTTGCCGACCATCGGTCGTGTTGTTTTAGGCCGCGTTGTTCGGATTGATCCGGCCTAGATTCAGAATACGTTCGGCCTGGTTTTCGTCGCCGTCGGCTCGATGGCGGTAGAGGCAACGCCACGGCTTTCCCCTAATGCAGTGCGACATCGGTTGTGTTCGTGCCGCAATCCGGTGTTGTAGCAGAAACACTTTTTGAGATAAAGTCAAATGTGGTGTTTGGGAAGTTCGGTCTGATCAGGCGGCAAGCGGTTGCTGAGCCGGTGTGCTGTCGGTCACCGGTAGTCCGTCTTTGAAAGGAACGCCTTCGAGCAGTGAGGCGATTTTTTCGGGCGCACGAATGCGCCGCCACGATTTTTCCGCCGATTCAATCAGCTTGAATGCGAGGCCAAGGAAGGTCGCACGCGAAACGCAATTGCGCGTGCGAGTTGTTCGATGCCGAACTGTGGCGAAGGTCGACTCAATGGGATTGGTCGTTCGCAGGTGCTGCCAGTGTTCGGCAGGAAAGTCATAGAAGGCAAGCAACTCATCACCGTCTTTTGTGAGTTTCTCCGTCGCCTTCGGATACTTGGCCGAATAAGCGTCAATAAAGCGGTTGAAGGCCGCGAGCGCTTCTTCGCGTGTGGCGGCTTGCCAGATCTCCTGCAGGCCAGCTTTGGCCCGACCATGCTGCGATTTGGGCAACGCGTTGAGGACATTTCCAGTCTTGTGAAACTTAGGCCGATATCGGCCTAAGTTTCATTATGCCGACCTCCGGATTACGCCGGTGTGCAGCCGCAATGCTGCGGTGCTGGCGGTGAACGCGGCGTAGGCATCGGCATAATCCCGGTCATATGAGCGATGCTTCCTTTTCCACAACTGGGAGAAGGAGAGAACTCATGTCAGATCCATCTCGCGTCCGTATCACCGGACCGCTCGCCGCGTTTGCAGATGGCTTCGCCGCGGAGTTGAGCGAACAAGGTTACCGGCCCAACGCCGCTGCGAATCAACTTCAGCTTCTTGCGCATTTGAGCCGGTGGCTCGCTTCCAGGCGACAAGACGCAACGACGCTCACCGTTTCGCTCCTGGACGAATTCCTGAATGCACGGCGCGCGCAGGGCTACACGTTGTGGCTGTCACCCAAAGCACTGGCGCCGCTGGTCAGCTACCTCAGTAATGTTGGGATCGCGGTGGCGAGCGCGCACGCGGAGTTAAGCCCCAGCGAAGCACTGCTCGAGCGCTATCGCAAATACCTCCTCGATGTGCGTGGGCTTGTCGAGACCAGCGCTCGCGGATATGTCGACGTGGCTCGTGCTTTTACCGTGACCAGAGTCGTCGATGGCGAACTCGATTGGAAGTGCTTACGACCGGATCACCTGAGTCAATTCGTGCTCTCTGCTAGCCGCGGTCGCTCGACCGGATCAGCGAAGCTAACAGTAACGGCACTGCGCTCTTTGCTCATCTACCTGCATATCGAAGGGTTTATCGCGCAGCCGCTTGACACAGCAGTTCCCTCGGTCGCCGGCTGGCGCCTTGCGGGGTTGCCGCGCGCACTGGAGACGCGCGACGTGCAACGCTTGCTAGCAGCTTGCGATCGGCGCACCCACCACGGCCAACGCGATTTCGCTATGCTGATGCTGCTCGCGCGTTTGGGCTTGCGTGCCGGAGAGGTACGTATACTTAATCTTGACGACATAGACTGGCGCGCGGGTGAACTCGTGGTGAGAGGCAAAGGTCAGCGCATCGAACGCCTTCCTTTGCCTGCGGATGTCGGCCAGGCATTGGCAGCGTATCTGCGACGTGGCCGCCCCGATACCGCACAGGGCCGTACTGTGTTCGTGCGTACACGGGCTCCTCACCGTGCGCTCTCATCCGGAGGTGTCACAGAAGCGGTGGCTGCCGCGGCTTCACGCGCGGGCCTCCCTCGCATGAGCGCCCATCAACTGCGTCACACACTTGCAACCCAGATGGTTCGCTCGGGTGTTGCACTTCCCGAGGTCGCCCAGGTGTTGCGCCATCGGCGCCTGATGACCACGTCAATCTACGCGAAGGTCGACCGGGAGGGGTTGCGCCTGCTCGCACGTCCGTGGCCGGGAGGTGCGTCATGAGCGAGTTACATTGTGCTCTGGCTGAGTATTTGAATTTGCGCCGCTCGCTGGGATACAAGCTTCGGCGGTCAGAGAAGTTGCTGCAGCAATTCATCGATTTCTTCCTGGCCACGGGAGCACCGGCAATCACCACGCAACACGCTTTAACGTGGGCGTGTCAACCGGAAGACGGCTGCAACAACTGGTGGGCCTATCGTCTGTCGGCAGTTCGTGGGTTCACTAACTATTTGCACGCCACCGATCCCACGGTCGAAGTGCCACCACCTGACTTATTGCCTTGGCGGCCGCACCGAGCCATCCCGTATCTGTATCGTGACGAAGAGATCATCGCGCTGATCAAAGCGGCCGGCGCGCTCAGTTCCCCGCTACGAGCGGCAACTTATCAGAGCTTGATTGGGTTGCTCGCCGTGACCGGGATGCGAGTGGGTGAAGCGATCAACCTCGATCTGCAAGATTTCGATGCGCGCAACGGCACACTGATTATCAGAAATGCGAAGTTCAATAAGATGCGAGAAATTCCCTTGCACCCAACAACAGTCGCATCGTTGAAGCGTTATCTCGCCCGCCGCAACCGAATGGCCAACGCCGAGGAAACCTCGGCACTGTTCATATCTCCGTCGGGCAGCCGGCTCCTGTACTGCAACGTTCAGTGGACCTTCCAGCGAGTGGTCCGCCAAGCAGGTCTCGTGTCGCGCACCACTCATTGTCGCCCGCGTATCCATGACATGCGTCATGCGTTCGCCGTTAATACGATGCTCGAGGCCTACCGGGATGGTTCGAACACGCAGCAACGCCTTACTCTGCTTTCAACTTATCTTGGGCACGTAAGTCCGGCATCGACCTATTGGTATCTGTCAGCAGCTCCGGAGCTACTCGCTAAGGCAGCCGAGCGTCTGGAGCATCTGCATGGAGAGCAAACATGACTGAACTTGCCATTACTCTGCAAGCATTCTTCACTGATCGGCTCATCCGGGAGCGTCGCGCGAGCCCATGCACGGTTGCGGCGTATCGCGATACGTGGCGATTGTTGCTTGGTTTCTGCGCAAAGCGAACAGGCAAATCACCTTCGGCGCTTGATTTTGCTGATTTCGACATTTCGCTTGTCTGCGCCTTCCTGGACCACCTCGAACGGGAGCGTAAAAACAGTGTGCGTACTCGGAACGCTCGGCTCGCCGCCATCCACTCACTGTTTCGCTACGCGGCGTTACGTCACCCCGAACACGCAGCCACCATCGCTCGGGTGCTGGCGATACTCCCCAAGCGCTTTGAGCGCGCGATCGTTACCTTCCTTACCGAAGTTGAGGTGCAAGCGTTGCTTGCGGCACCTGATCGCACCTTATGGTCAGGACGACGTGACTACGCGATGCTACTGGTCGCGGTGCAAACCGGTTTGCGAATCTCAGAGATGATCGGCCTACTACGCACTGACGTTCACCTCGGCGCTGGCGCACATGTCGCCTGTCAGGGTAAGGGCCGAAAGGATCGCATCACACCCTTGACCGTCCCTGTGGTCAACGTGCTGCGCGTATGGCTTGCCGAGTGTGAAGCCAATCCAGCTGCGCGGTTGTTCCCAACGCGCACCGGTACACCTCTCAGCCGAGACGCGATTGAGCGCCGTATCACCCTCCATGCAGCTAAAGCATCCACTGCGTGTGCGACCTTGGCAAACAAGAACGTCACTTTCCATGTGCTTCGACATACGGCTGCGATGCGGCTTCTGGAAGCAGGAGTCGATCCCACGATAATCGCGCTATGGCTAGGCCATGAACATGTCGACACCACCACCATCTACCTTCATGCACATCTAGGCATCAAGGAGCAAGCTCTCGCCCGGGCCCGAATGCCGAACGCGAACCCGGGCCGGTATCGTCCCTCCGATCCACTTCTCACCTTCCTGGAATCGCTCTGATTATGCCAATGCCTACAGCGCGTTCACCGCCAGCACCGCCGCATTGCGGCTGCACTCCGGCATAATCAGGAGGTCGGCATAATGAAACCAGCAGCGCTGGTGTCGAGTCTTTGGAAACACTTCGGCTAATGCTGCCCACAGTCCCATTGCTCCGTCTCCGGCCGCGAGCAGCGGGCCGCTTTGCAGGCCTCGTGCCTTTAGATCCAGCAAGAGTTCGCACCAGGCGTCCTTCGACTCGCGGAAGCCGTCGCCAATCGCCACGCGTTCTTTCGTTCCGTCGGACTTCACGCCGATGATGACCAACAAGCACTGGCCATCCGAATCGTCACTGCGCAGCCCCGTGTGGATCCCATCAGCCCACCAATATACCCAGCGGGAGTTTGACAGATCACGCTGATTCCACAGGGCGTGCTCGTCGGCCCACTGAGCCTTTAGACGGCTGACTACGTTTGGCGAAAGACCTTTGGCCTCTTCGCCCAGCAGCACGCTCAGCGCCTCGCCCATGTCGCCGGTCGAGACGCCACGTAGGTATAGCCAGGGCAACGCCGCTGACACGCGGGGTGACTTCCGAATGTAGGGCGGCACGATATTCGAATTGAACTTCACGCCCGAGCCCGAGCGATCGCGAACCTTCGGCACCTTCACGGTGACCGGACCGATCGCTGTCACGACCTCGCGCTCAGGCAAGTAGCCATTGCGAATCACAGTCCGTCTTCCATCAAGGGTCTTCACGTTGTCGTATCTTTCTAACAATGCCGCCAATTCTGCCTCGATCGCTTGCTGGATAATCTGCCGCGCGCCCTGTTGAATCAAATCGTCAAGGCCGCTGGGCCGTGCTTCCGATTTACCCGCGCTCGTTTCTTCTGTAACCTTCTTCATTGGTGGTGGATCCCGGTTTGGCTGGTTGTTACTCTAGACAAGCAACATTCTCAGCTAAACCGCCACCGCCTTCAAATCCCTACCTCACCCCGAACACCACTTTCGACCATAACTCACACTTTTTGCGCCGCACTATAAAGTGCTCGCATGTTAGCCATATTGGACAAGCAGCATCAATGTCCGAGCGGTTCGTCGGTTCGTCGGTTCGTCGGTTCGTCGGCGAAACCGCGATAAGCGCCTGCCCACAACCGGGAGGCAACCGGCCGCCCTGCTCACTGCCAAGGGCTTTGAGCCGAGACGCGTCGAAATATAACTCGCTTAGGATCGGCTTTCCAGCGTTAGCGTGCCCCGACCTGCGACTTAGCCAGAGAAGTCGACGGCCGCTCATCGTTAGCGCGAATTTACGCACACCGGGTGAGCCGACGCGTAGGGGATGTCATGCACGAGCTAATGCGTCGCGCGACTTGGCGACGATCGTAGACCAACATAATTTTGTCAACAGTATGCGTATAAACTCGTCAACTCGCGCCTTCGGATAATTAGAAGTTTTGCACATCGGGTTATCCCTTAAAAGCTATCGGACGAAGACAATCGACAGAACCTCGCCTTCGATACCTCACGTGATGCTCCACAGAGTGATCACCATGTGCCATCCCTTCGGAAGGGCGTCGGATTCAATATAGGAACGGGCCTGAAGCCACGAAACACTCGCAGGTTTCGACGAGGCATCATCGATAGCTCTCAACCGATCGCTAAACTATTTCGTTGTACGAATTAAATTGCAACCGTAGCTTTGAGATCGAAGTTAACGCGAAGCACGCGGTTAGCCCAACGTCTATGTGTGATACAGGTGCGTCGAAAATCTAAAACGACTCATATTCTAGAATAGCGCTTACTCCTAATGCGCTAGCATTCTTGTTCAGCGTTTCCGCATTCTGCGAGTAGCCAAATGCCGTCAGCTACCTGCTGAAGTAGGCCGCTTAGGCCTTAATGTAAAAACTCGACCCGTCCCGGTGGTCGTCAGGCCTGTCACGCCAAAAGCGCGATAACCGCATTGCGATACCGACGCACCGTCGATAGGAATTCGATTTCTTCGCGGGCGGCCTCAAATGTGAACTGCAACACCTGTCTCGTATAAGGTGTCGCAATGCCCGAAAAAACTTCATACCAGCAACTGCAACCTGAAGAACGCCTGACCATTGCAAGCTTGCATCTGCAGGGTTCAAGTATGCGAGCCATGGCTCGCATACTTGGGCGCTCGCCGGGAACCATCAGCCGCGAGTTAATGCGAAACAGCTCTTCTGTTGGCTACGCATCAGTGCCCGCTGCAGCTCTTTGCAGCGCACGGCGCAGTGCGTCGCGCCATCCCGCCAAGCTTTGCCCGCAAAGCGTCTGCTGGCGCGTCGTTCTCACCCTGCTTGAGTGGAAATGGTCGCCTCAGCAGATATCGGGCACACTGAAGCGTATGTATCCGACCGACTCGACCCAACACGTCTCGCACGAAACCATCTACACGGCTATCTATGCTCAGCCGCGCGGTGAACTGCGCCGCCAACTCATTGCTTGCCTGCGCCACGGCCACAGCACGCGCATGCCACGCACGCGTGGCACAGACCGACGCGGACAGATTCCCGACATGGTCAGTATCCACGTGCGACCACCCGAAATTAAAGACCGACTCCTGCCTGGTCACTGGGAAGGCGACTTCATCAAGGGCGCTAACAACCAATCCTCTGTCGGCGTTCTGGTCGAACGCACCAGCCGTCTGGTGCTGCTTGCCAAGATGGAGGACGCCACCGCCGCGTCAGCGCTAGCGGGCTTCTCCGCCAAACTCAATTCGATTGTGGCGCCCTTACGCCAAAGCTTTACTTACGACCAAGGCAAAGAAATGTCGCGCCATCAGGAACTCACCGCCGCCACCGGCGTGAACGTGTACTTTTGCGACCCGCACAGTCCCTGGCAACGCGGTACTTGCGAAAACACCAACGGGTTGCTGCGCCAGTATTTGCCTAAAGGCACGGACCTATCGGTCTACAGTCAGGACGAACTCGACGCGATCGCCGACAGCCTGAACAGCCGCCCGCGCGCCACTCACGCGTTCCATTCGCCATTCGAGGTCTTCGCTGCGACCCTTGCTTCAGCAAGCCGACCTCCAAGCTCTAAACATTGACCCCCTGTTGCAGTTCACCCTTGAAACCGCATAGTGATTCACAATGCTTTCAGTGACCAGTGTTGCTTGACCCCGCAACACAGGCATCCGTCGTATTTACGCGATGCAGACGCCCCGAAAATCAAACACTTCTTTAGCTCAGGGAATTCTACTAGCGGCTGGCGAGCCCGCTGACATGCGTCGCATTCGTTGCAGACGAACAACTGAATCTGCGAACCTGAATCAGATCCTAGATCGAGATGCATTGTTGCATATACAACATATAGACGTCAAGCTGATTTGTCTGGCGTCAACGACCAACTTCGGCGCCCAATCGTCGATAGCCCGTTCCCCCCGGCCAGAAACCAATTTCAAAACTTGCCTCGACCACGAGCTTTCTCCACCTCCAGAAAAAATTGGCGAATCGACATTACCGCTCTCTGGGCGGCCCCCGCTCGATTACCATTGCTCTTCGTCAACGCTTCGACTAGCACTTTCGCTTCGTACGCGCCAACGACTGCATACGGACGCGCGGGCCCTGCCGCAGCAACTCTGACAGCATCGTTCCCACATCCCCGTGGCCGCCTTTCGGTGAGTTGCACGATCGCTCGTCAATGCGAAAGACGGTAAGACAGTTCGTTCGGCCACGTTGGGGCAGATATGCCTCAACGTCATCAGCATCCAGCAGGGGCTTCCCTGACAGAAGAGCGATCTGCTCCATAAGGTTTTCAAGTTCGTGGATGTTGCCAGCCCACGAGTACGGCTCAAGGCGAGCAAGCGTTTTACTCGTCAGGGATACGTCATCATTGTTTGCCTGACTCACATTCCTTCACAGTCTCGCGGAAGAGCGCGGCGCTATACACAAGTATCTATTGCCGCACTTGCGCAAGCTATTGTCTTTAAGTATGGCTACCTTGCAGGCCGGGCGCGACGAAAGATGCACTCGGCGCGGGTGAAGTGCCCGTAGGACTGTGTAGTCAAACCTGAACGCACCGCCTCCCCTCGCCAAGTCCTGCCTGTTGACCAACGCATGGAACTCAACCCAAGCGCACCCGAACGCTAGATCGCACCGCAAAAAATGGAAAATGAAGTGACACTGCAAAGGATTACTCAGAGCTTTTCCGACGTAGCTCGCAAAAGCTGTTGACATTACTTGTTGCATATGCAACACTTAACTCATGAAACCACTGACCCCAACCCGAGAGATCATCCGCGATTGCCTTGCTGTGCGCGCACGGTTAATCGCACGTGCGGTGTCGTCACTCTACGACGAGGCCGTTGCAGTTCACAGCATCACGATTGCCCAGTTGAACCTGCTCGCTGCACTAGGAGAGGTGGGTCCATGTTCTCCGCGTAAGCTCGGTGAAGTTTTGCTCTTGGAACGCTCAACAGTGTCCCGAAATCTTGATTTGCTCATGGCGAAAGGTCTTGTCGATGCAGTGTCGTCTGATGCAAAAGGTATTCGCGAGGTGAAGCTATCGTCGGAAGGTGAAAAGAAGATTGACGCGGTGCTGCCCGCCTGGCGCGCGGCACAGAAACAGGCCTGCGAGCTACTAGGGACGGACGCCGCCCGAGCACTGCGCGATGCGTCCGGAAACATATGGTCTGCACCTATTTAAATCAGTAGCCGACACAGTTGACGTTGCTTCAGGGCAACGATTTTTTTACGATGTTCGTTGTATATACACCATGTAATAAGGATATTGACCTGCCAGCGAGAAGAACCGGACGATCAATAGAGGTGGTTTTTGTCGGCCATACCATTGGCCACTTACTTCGCGTCTACATAATGCCGACAATCTTTGCGTCCGTCCCTACGAGACAATGCAACGCAAAAGCACAGACCAGCCTCAGATTGCGGAGTGTGGCCGACGAACAGGCAGGTTGACTGAAGATCTGAATGCCAAGCAGACACAGAGCAAATGCGTGACTACCGGCACACAAGTGCTTCACGGTGATGGGAAATGCCGAGCGCGGCCTGCCTGTATTTTTCATCGGTATTGTTTTTTCTACATAGTTTTACTAACACTTTTTCCTATTTCATCCGCTAAGGAATCCCATGACCATCGTCAAAGCTGCTGCTGTTCAAATCGCCCCGGTCCTGTATAGCCGTGAAGCAACGGTCGACAAGGTGGTTAAGAAAATTCTCGAACTCGGCAAAAAAGGGGTGCAGTTCGCCACCTTCCCCGAAACCGTTGTCCCTTACTACCCTTATTACTCGTTTGTCGAGGCACCCTACAAGATGGGTGCCCAGCACTATAAGCTCATGGAGCAGGCTGTAACTGTTCCCTCGGCGGCGACTCAAGCAATTGGCGAGGCAGCTCGCCAAGCAAAGATGGTGGTCTCAATTGGTGTGAACGAGCGTGACGGCGGGACCATCTACAACACTCAACTTCTCTTCGATGCAGACGGTACTCTGATTCAACGTCGTCGCAAGATTTCGCCGACTTATCATGAGCGTATGGTTTGGGGGTCAGGCGATGGCTCGGGACTACGGGCGGTCGATAGCGCCGTCGGCCGCATCGGACAACTTGCCTGTTGGGAGCATTACAATCCGCTGGCGCGATATGCGTTGATGGCCGATGGCGAGCAAATCCATTCGGCTATGTATCCCGGTTCATTTGCCGGTGATCTCTTCTCCGAGCAGATTTCAGTCAACATCCGCCAGCACGCGCTGGAAGCCGGCTGCTTCGTTGTAAATGCGACTGCATGGCTGGATGAAGAGCAGCAAGCCCAAATCATGAAGGATACTGGTTGCTCCATTGAACCGATCTCGAGCGGCTGCTTCACCGCGATTATTTCCCCAGATGGCGAATACATGGGTGAACCACTTCGCTCGGGAGAAGGCGAAGTGATTGCAGACCTCGATTTCTGGCAAATCGATAAGCGTAAGCGAATGATGGACTCTCGCGGCCACTATAGCCGTCCGGAATTGCTCAGCCTGCAAATCGACCGGACTTCGCATTCGCATATTCACGAACGTACTACCCAACCGATCAAGACGAACGTCGAAACGCTTGAAGAAGCAGGCAGCTGATCGCGGCCTCCAGTAGTTTTCCTTATCAGGCTCAGCGAGAAGATTTTGTCAGTCGAACGTCCGACTTTCCGTTCACCAGAACAAGCGTCTGTGAGACGAAGAAGTCAACCAACGGAAACCGCAAGCGGGCACCGCCTACAACCTTCAATCTGACAGTCTATCGTCCGACCAGTGACCTGCCCAGACCGGTTCAAGCATACCAATGGACAAGTCGCTGAACCGGCACAAGGGTAGTAGCCTGTGCTGTACTGATGCAGCGACGGCCAAAGGGCAACGCGGATACAAGGCCCGTTTCGCTCGTCCGTGTATCAGGCAGTTTGGCGTCGTATGCAGACGAAGCCGTGGTTCGATGGGCAATCTGGATTCGAGCGACGACTAGTATTTGTTGCGCACACTTCGCCCCAAGGGATGCCGCCACTTTCGAAATCAGGCTGTCATCAAACAGTCGAAATTTTTTGTTCCTTAACTACGTGAGATCACCATGACGCGCATTCCTGCCCTTACGATCGAAACAGCTCCGGACGCATCCCGCCCTGTGCTGGAAGCAGTCAAAAGCAACTTCGGCGTTTTGCTTAACGTATTCAAGACGATGGCCCATTCGCCTGCGTTGCTCTCTGGATACGTCCAGTTTTATCTGGCAATGGAAAAGTCCTCCCTGAGCCCCAAAGAGCGCGAGACAGTGTCACTTGCCGTATCAGAAGTGAACGGCTGTGCCTACTGCATGAGCGTTCACAACATGATGGCCACGAAGGGCGGAATGACACCAGAAGACATCCGCGCCGCCCGCGACGGGAAGCTCGATCCAATCGCAGTGCTGGCGCGCCAGATCGCCTTGACACGCGGCCAAGTGACTGACGAGGATTTGGCGACTGCACGAGCCGCTGGCCTCACCGATGCAAAGATTGTTGAAGTGATTGGCGACGTCGCACTGATGACCGTTACGAATCTGCTGAACAACGTCGCAAAGACAACGCTTGAGCTTCCGCCGGCGTTGTAATCAGGAAACCGAACCTAGGAGGTGTTCGCGCGCGCGCATCTCCCATTGACTCGAATTTAAAAAACGGGGCGCCATGTGATCAACTTCATATATGCAGAGCTGACGCTCGTGACCGTGGTCTGTGTAGTCTGTGTGATTTTCTGGCTGAACCATGGGTTGGCACGGTCGTCTGGAGACGGCAAAAGAAAGAGCATAGTCACAGCTGTTTTGATTGCGCTGTGCGTATGGTTGATTGTCACCGGTGCCCTGGCTCACGCTGGCGTTCTAGCCGTCTGGAATGCCCGCCCGCCCCGTCTACCAGCCATCCCGCTGCTGGCGTTGATTACAATCATTCTGGTAAATCGGGTTGACGGATTTCGGAAATTGCTTGACGCAACTCCTCGTCATTGGCCTGTCGCAATGCAGACCTTTCGCATAGGAGTGGAGTTCGCCTTCTGGGGCCTTTATGCATCTGGAGGAGCACCCGAACAGGTTACGTTTGAGGGCCGCAATTTCGACGTGATTGTTGGACTGACCGCGCCGTTCGTCGCGTTCGCCATCGCCAGGTTAAATCTGAAGCCGGGCGTCGTCATCGCTTGGAATGTGCTTGGCATCCTGATCCTATCCAACACGATAGTAACCACGTTGAGTTCGATGCCTGGTCCGCTGCATATTAATTGGCCCGGCATGCCCTTCACAGCCTTTGCCGCATGGCCGTTCGTCTGGGTTCCGGCATTCCTCGCCCCCCTTGCTATCTTTATCCACGTGTTCTCCATTCGTCAGAATGCGCTCCTGATCCGGAGCAAAAGGCCGAGTGCTACGTTCCTCAGCTAGCGGAATCCAGGATTTGCTACGAGTACCGATTTCAGAACGCGGTTGATTGCGCCAACTGAGCGATCAACCAATTGACTTTGAGCCCTGCCGCAACTTCGCTTCGGGCGATTGTTTCGTCTAAAAAGTGCCGGTCTTTCCTGACAATGCACCGGACCGGTGCGGAGCAGTCCTCGAGCGTTGTCTACGTCGTCTTTCAACACCGCCAGCACCGTCAAAAGACACTGTCGGACCGTCCAACCAAAAGCCAATTTCAGAGGTCATTATGAGCTTTCTTGAAACTCTTAAAGAACGCAACGAAGCATTCGCCAAGGACCAGTTTTCGCCTGATTTGAAGATCATGCCTACGATGAAAACGGTGATCATTGGCTGCGTCGACCCACGCGTGGACCCTGTCGACATTTTTCAACTGAAGCCAGGCGAGACTGTGGTGGTTCGCAATGTAGGCGGTCGCATCGATATGGCCACGCTGCAGACCATGGCTATCGTTCGCTCGGTTGCGACGGCGAACGGCAAAGAAGTCGGCCCGGGTTGGAACTTAATCGTACTGCATCACACGGACTGCGGAATCGTCCCCTGCCATCACCACGCACCGGCCTTGCTCGAAAAGCACTTTAATGTGACGAAGGAAGGGCTTGACGCGATGGAGATCGATGACCCGTACAAGGCGGTTGCCGTTGACGTCGCCAAATTGAAGGCCAACCCCAATCTGCCTGGCGAATTCATTGTCTCGGGACTTGTCTATGACGTCGCGACTGGACGTATCGATACAGTGGTGCCCCCAAGCCTTTTGCGCGAAGCGTCCGTGTAAAGATCAGTCACGGCCTGTCGTTTTTAAATGATACGTGGCGCTAGGAAGAATCCGCTTCAGAAAAATGCCCGCTCGTCCCTAGCAGTTGTAACGCTGTTAGATATGTTTCCGGTTACCTCTTAAGATCGAATACAAAGGATGCAACCTCGACATCCGGAGATCAGCCGAAATGACTCGCGACACGATCGAGCAAGATTTCAGATGCTTCATCTACCGATGCGCTGCCTGCACATTTGATGAGGTTCACTATGAATGACCGGTCAGACTCGACTCACGCGGACGCTGGTGTTGCGGTGGGCCCAGGAAATCCTAGACGCACGCGTTGGGTGGGCAAGGCTGTTGTGCTGACCGCGGTTGTTGCAGTATCGGCAACGACGTACTACTTACAATCGTCCAATGCCGCGACAGTCGTCGCGCCCCCACCTCCGTCGGTCGCAATCAGTGCGCCGCTTCAGCGCGACATCGCGAGTCGACTAGGCTTTCTCGGTCAATTTTCGGCGGTTGATCGTGTTGAGATCCGAGCTCAGGTCGGTGGCACGTTAATGCAAATTCGTTTCAAAGACGGCGAGATCGTCCATAAAGGCGATCTGCTGTTCGAGATTGACCCCGAGCCTTATCAAATCAAGATGAGTGAAGCGGTTGCGTCGTTAGAGTCTGCTAAAGCGCGTATGACTTTGGCCACACGTCAACTAATCCGTGCTCAAGAACTTCAGCGCTCGGAGGCCGGCACGGTCGAAAATGTTGACCAAACTTCCGCGGAGCGAAGCAGCGCTCAAGCGTCGCTCGATGATGCGAACGCCAAGGTTCGCGACGCGAAGTTTGATTTAGATAGATGTCGCATCTACGCGCCCTTCAGCGGCCGAATGGGCACCCACCTTATTTCTATCGGCAATCTCATTTCAGGCAGCCGCGCTGCCAGCAGTCCTACGACGCTGCTCGCGACGATTGTTTCGCTCGACCCGATTTATCTCGATTTCGACATGAGCGAAAACGACTTTGCCGTGTTTCAGACCGTACGCGCGAAGCAAAAAGGTTCACTGGCGCACACTGTGAATATCTCCCCAACAGGCGACGAAGGTTTTTCGCGAGAAGGCATTCTCAATTTCGTCGACAATTCTCTTGACCGTTCAAGTGGAACGATTCACGCGCGAGCGGTCATTCCAAACAGTGACTTTTCGCTGACCCCCGGAGGATTTGCGCGTATTCAACTAGCGGTGACAACACCGCAACCGGCTTTGCTCATTCCTGACGCAGCAGTCCTCGCTGATCAGACGGATCGCATGGTGTACGTTGTTGGCAGCGATGATGTCGCCACCCCGAGAAAGGTAGAAGTTGGCGATCTTCGTGGCGGTCTGAGAGTGGTCCGATCAGGCCTCGCGTCGACCGACAAGGTGATCATCGATGGTATTCCCACAGTTCACCCCGGCGCGAAGGTTTCTCCGCACGACGGATCGATTCAGTTTCAATCCGAAATAGCAGTCGAAGGGGCGAAGTCGTGAAAATGACTCACTTCTTTATTGAGCATCCACGCTTCGCAGCGGTGCTCAACATTTTTGCGGTTTTCATCGGCCTGGTATCAATGGTGTCCTTGCCAGTGGCCCAGTATCCGAACATCGTCCCCACGACGATTCAAATCTCGACTTCGTATCCCGGTGCGTCAGCAGATACCATCGCTCGCACAGTCGCAACGCCTATCGAGCAGTCCGTCAACGGCGTTGAGAACATGGACTACATCTCAAGCCAGTCGACGGGTAATGGACAGTTGACGATCACAATTATTTTCAAGGTCGGAACGAACCCGGATACCGCACTCCTGCTCACGCGCAGTCGCGTGGAAGACGTATTGTCCCGGTTGCCGCAGGATGTCCAGTTGCAAGGCGTTCAGGTAAAAAAGACAATTCAGGCGCTTCTTCTTGGGGTGCACGTTTATTCGCCGGACGGGTCCCGCAGCCCGGAATATCTTTCTAACTACATGCTCAAGATTCGCGATCAGATCGCGCGCTTGCCCGGCGTGTCGGACTTTCAGCTGTTCGGCGAACGGCAGTACGCCATGCGTATCTGGATTGATCCCGACAAGGCATCGTCGTACAACATCACTGCCTCCGATATATTGAGCGCGCTTCGCGCGCAGAACTCTCCCATTTCCGCGGGCGTCTTGAATCAACCGCCAATCTCGAGTAACGGGGCCTACGAGATCAACGTTGAAGCACTCGGTCGTCTCACCACGCCCGAGGAGTTCAGCGATGTCATCGTCAAGGCTGATCCGCAAGGAAGAGTCACGCGAGTTCGCGATATCGGCCGTGTCGAACTGGGCTCGGTGGACTACGGCTCGATCGCCTACGCCGACCGGCATCCAGCCGCTCCATGGTTCGTCATTGCAACACCTAATGCGAACGTAGTGCAGGTGGAAAACGCAGTCTGGGACAAGATGGCCGAACTGAAGAAGCAGTTCCCGCCGGGAGTGGACTACATCAAGATTTACGACCCGACAACGTTCGTCGGACAGTCGATTCACGAAGTCATCAAGACCATCATCATCGCGATTCTTCTCGTGGTCGGCGTGGTCTATCTGTTTCTTCAGGACTGGCGCAGCACGATTATCCCGGTAGTGGCGATTCCAGTGTCATTGGTCGGGACCTTCACGATCCTGGCGCTCTTTGGGGCGTCGATCAACAACCTGTCCCTCTTTGGATTGGTCCTGGCGGTGGGCATCGTGGTCGATGATGCGATCGTGGTGGTTGAAAACGTCGAACGAAACATGGCGCTCGGGATGACCCCTCGAGAGGCCGCACATCAGACGATGAATGAGGTATCTACTGCGCTTATCGCTATCGCACTAACGCTGTGCGCTGTGTTTGGTCCGGCGGCATTGATGCCTGGGATCTCTGGTCTTTTCTTCAAACAGTTCGCAATCACCATCGCGGCGTCGACTGTAATTTCATGCTTTGTCTCGCTCACTTTGAGCCCTGCACTGTGTGCGATTTTGCTGAAAGAGCATCAGAAGGAAGAGAAGCCCGGGAGATCGACGGCGATTGGCCGCGTTCATGACGCCGTCTTTGGCCAGTTCAACGTATCGTTCGAGTGGCTTTCCCATCGGTACGGTCAGCTTACTGGCCGTTTCGTCCGGGCTACGACCCTCATGTTGATCGTCTACGCCGGACTAATCGCCGCAACAGCCTTCGAGATGTCCAGGATGCCGACCGGATTCATCCCGGAGCAGGACATCGGCTATCAAGCGATCATCACGCTACTGCCACCAGGTTCGAGCCTGGAGCGCACGGACGCGGTCGTTCGCGAGGTGACCGATATCGCTCTGAAAACGAAAGGCATCAGACATACGTCCCCTGTGACCGGTTATGACGTTACGACCGGCACCATCGCGCCCAACGTTGGCACAATTTTCACAGCCCTGCCGTCGCTATATGGAGACCACATAAAGGGAGTGAACGCCGCAACCATGTTGGTCACACTCCGTAAGCGCCTGTCTGTTATTAAAGACGCCGTCGTTATCGTAATAAATCCCCCACCCGTTCAGGGTCTGGGAGCTGCTGGCGGCTTCAAACTGATGCTAGAGGACCGAGCTGGTCTCGGTCCGCAAGCGCTTGCGCAAGCAGCTAATACGTTGGTTGCGACCGCCAACAAGGACAAGGCGTTCGGGGGCGTATTTACTCTCTTCAACGCGGGTGCGCCATCCGTCTATGCGGATATCGACCGTCTGAAGGCTGAAAAAGTTGGACTTACGCCGTCAGATGTTTTTGCCGCAATGGAAGTCTATTTGGGCTCGCAATATGTAAACGACTTCAACTATCTGGGCCGCACCTACCAGGTACGAGTCCAAGGAGACCAGGCGTTCCGCAGAACGCCCGAAGATCTCGGACGACTCAAGGCGCGTAACGTGGCTGGCGAAATGGTGCCCATCAGTACAGTCACCACCTTCAGGCAAAACACCATGCCTTACCGCATACCGCGGTACAACCTCTATCCAGCGGCCGAAGTCATGGGTTCCGCCGCGTTGGGTGTATCGTCGGGTGAAGCGATGAAACGCATGGGAGAGCTCGCCAATCAGGTGCTTCCAAACGGTATTTCGTTCGAATGGACTGATCTTGCGCACCAGCAGGAGGAGCAAACTGTTTCTCCTCTCGTGATCTTCGCAGCCTCCGCGATTTT
>Ga0302302_1000111_pt1 | contig 47300 bp, 51 predicted proteins | sample III_Palsa_E1_3_FD_198766 | JGI IMG/M metagenome (GOLD analysis project Ga0302302, IMG submission 198766) | Peat permafrost microbial communities from Stordalen Mire near Abisko, Sweden - III_Palsa_E1_3 | ecosystem: Environmental > Terrestrial > Soil > Palsa > Peat permafrost | place: Sweden...
TCAGCCAGTTCACCAGCGGTTGCGCGTTGGTGATCGGCTGACCATCGTAGGCAAGCCGCATCGCGGAAACCAGGAACTGGGTCGGATCCTTGAACTTTCTGGCCTCGTTCGATGAGCTGAAACTTGCGGTAAGTTCCCTTGACATAAACATCGTGCGCAACACCGATGCAATATCACCATCCGTGCGTTGGAACGTCTTGGCCATGGCATCAACCAGCGCCACGGGCGGCTTGTCGGCGACAAAATATTCCGCGATCTGCTGCGAGACGAAGGTGGCGCAGGCCGGTTGCTGCACGATCAGGTCAACCGCCTGGGCAATTTCATCCGCGCCGCTGCCCTTGATGGTGTGGCCAAGAAAAACCTTGTTGCTGAAATCGTGCTTGTTGGGATTGAAGACAAACAGGCCATTGCGAACCATGCCGGGTGGCTGGCGCTGGAAGAAACCTCTCTGCGCGCCATTGCCTTTGCCCAGTGCCAGACCGGCGCCGGTGAGTATCAGCGCCAGCTGCTGCACATCCTGCTGGGTGTAGCCCGAGCCGACGCCCAGCGTGTGCAGCTCCATCAGTTCGCGCGCATAGTTTTCGTTGGTCTTGTCCTTGACGTTCTTCGCGTTATCAAGAAACTGCAGCATGGCCGGGCTTTCCAGCGTCGCCAGCAGCAGGTCACGAAATTTGCCCAGCGCGTGCGGGCGGATCACGTTTTCCTCATAGTCGGCGACGCCCACATGGACACCGCCCTTGGCGGCATACACGCTGAAATGGTTGAGCCAGAACCACACCATTTGCTCTTTCAACTGATCGTTGCCGTAGATCGCGCGCAGCAACTCGGCCTGCTGCGCTTCCATCGCCAGCTGACGACCATGCACGCGCAGCGCCTTTTTGGCAGCAGTTTTTGGGTCGCCATCCGGCATCGCCTGAATGCTCTGCCGGCTGTCGCGAAACTGCGCGGCCAGCTCGCTTAGCGGCGTATTGATGGCCTCATAGCTCTTGATCATCGCGGCGATATCAGGCGGCAGCGTATCGTTACCGTGGTCGGCAAGTTGCTCATCCAGAAACCGTACGCGGCCAAGCTTTCGGTAATCTGACAATTCGGCGGAGTTGATGCCGAAGCCCACCCGCTGCAGCCATGCGATGTCGTCAGGGCCAAGCGGCTTTTCGGCCGCGAGTGTCGGCATGGCCGCCAGGGCGCATATCGCGCTTGCGATCAGCACGGGCGTTGCCTTGCACAGTTGAGTGACAGCTTTTGCGATCATGCCGGATTCCCACGCGCTGTTTTGGGAGGCCGCTAGCGAGCGACTTGTCCAGTATCAACGTGTGGAGATCGTTGTCGGCTGACCCGGAAAGTAAATTAAATAGGTTCGCGTTGGGTTTGATTCACCAAATGCGCGCGTCAGCTGCCCAGCTCCGGCCATTTTTAACCTGTTCGATGACATGCACACGAGCCGCCATTCGGCAGAACGAGCGAATCAGAACTCGTCGACGAACTCGATGCCCGCTTCCAGTTCGTAAGCCACCGCCTCGGCACTGCCGCGTACGGTATCGGCTACCTGGTCATTCGGCGTATCCACTTCGATGGAATAGACTTGGCCCTCGCTGTCGCTGACCGATTCGCTCGAACTGGAATCGTCGCGCATCATTGGCATCAGATCGTCGACTTCCTCGACATGTTCGATGCCATTGATGCCATGCAAGGCGGCGATGACCGAGTCGGCGTTGTCGCGGCTGCCGATCAAACGAAAACGGACCATGGGCATGATGAACTCCTGAATACGATCAAGGAGTGATGCTGCCAAGTGACGCGCATACGCGAGGTGACGTTGCCACAATTCGCTAATATGCACGTCACACCAGCACCCCTTTGCAGTTCATCACCAGCGAGTTGGCCATGCCAAAGACCTACGATCGCGACTATTTCGACAAGTGGTATCGCGATCCGAAACACGCGGTGGGCTCGCCTGCCGAACTGAAGCGCAAAGTGGCGATGGTGGTGGCGCAGGCCGAGTATTACCTCGGTCGACCATTGCGCAACGTGCTTGACGTAGGCTGTGGCGAAGGGACCTGGCGTGCGCCGTTGCTTTCCTTGCGACCGGGTGTGGCGTACCGCGGACTCGATGCGAGCGAATACGTGGTCGAGCGCTACGGTCGCCGTCGAAATATCGGGCTGGCTCGCTTCGGCCAGCTGGAGCAGTTGCGCTTCGATACGCGTTTCGATCTGATCGTGTGCACCGACGTGCTGCATTACCTGAGACCGACGGAAATCCGCGCTGGCCTCCATGGCATTGGCGAGATGCTCGAAGGCATCGCCTTTCTGGAAGTGTTCACCAGTCGCGACGATGTGGCGGGTGACCACCACGGTTTCGTCTCGCGTGCGCCGTCGTGGTATCTGCGCGAGTTCGGCGCGGCGGGTCTGCTGGCATGCGGCTCTCACTGCTATCTGGGACCACGGCTGGAACGTCACATCGCAGCACTGGAGCGCGCGCAGCTGCCGGTCTAGCGCATCAGTCGGCGACAGTCTTGTCCTTGAAGCGGCACAGATCACGAATCACGCAATGCGGGCAGTCCGGTTTGCGCGCCTTGCACACGTAGCGGCCGTGTAGGATCAGCCAGTGGTGCGCGTCCATCTTGAACTCGTCCGGTATCACTTTGACCAGCTTGTCCTCGACCGCGCGCACGTCCTTGCCTGATGCCAGTCCGGTGCGATTGGAGACGCGAAAGATATGCGTATCGACCGCCATGGTCGGTTCGCCAAACGCCGTATTGAGTACGACGTTGGCAGTCTTGCGGCCCACGCCGGGGAGCGCCTCAAGCGCTTCGCGGTTGTGCGGTACTTCGCCATCGTGCTGATCGATCAGCAGCCGGCATAGTGCGATCACGTTCTTGGCTTTGGCGTTGAACAGGCCAATGGAACTGATGTAACGCTTGAGCCTGTCTTCACCGAGATCGAAGATGGTCTGCGGGGTGTTGGCCACCGGGTAGAGTTTTTTGGTGGCCTTGTTCACGCCCACATCGGTGGCCTGCGCCGACAGCACCACCGCGACGAGCAGTTCGAACGGCGTGTTGTACGTCAGTTCGGTGGTCGGATGCGGGTTGAGTTCGCGCAGGCGCGTGAACAGCTCGATGATGTCCGCACGCTTCATAAATCACGTTTCATGGTTTGGGCGTCTGTTGTTTGGCCTTGGCCCTAGCGAGTGCCTCCAGCACGGTATTGCGTTGCACGACGTTGTCACCAACGGCGGCCTTGTGCGCGACGAGTTCGGCATCGCGCTGCTGGCGCTGGCGTTGCAGCCGTGCTTCACGTCGATTGAAGTGTTCGCGTGCCTCGTCGGCATGTGCCGTATCGATCTGCGTAGCCGGCATCGGCAGCAGCACGATGCAGTCGACCGGGCAGGCCGGTACACACAGTTCGCAGCCGGTGCAGTCGTCGGCAATGACGGTATGCATCAACTTGGGGGCGCCGACAATCGCGTCAACAGGACATGCCTGGATACATTTGGTGCAGCCGATGCAGTCGGCCTCGACGATACGCGCCAGAGTACGCGGCTTTTCGACGCCGTGATCCGGGTTGAGCGGCAAGAGCGGTTGGTTCAACAGCGAAGCGAGCTGCTCGATGCCCGCCGCACCGCCGGGTGGGCATTGATTGATAGGCGCGTCACCGCAAGCTATCGCTTCCGCATACGGGCGGCAGCCGTGGTACCCGCACTGCTCACACTGCGTCTGCGGCAGGATCGCGTCGATGCGATCGGCGAGCGAGCGGAGAGAGGATTCGGTATTCACCATCGCATTGTAGCGACGGCGACGCGCTTCAATGGCTACTCAGCCGCTTGAATCGCACAACGATCACCGCATGTATTCATTACATCATTCGCCAACACCGAGGAATCATCATGAAGATAGGCATCATTGGCGCCGGACAGATCGGCGCCACATTGGCTCGCCGGCTCACCGAACTTGGTCATCAGGTTTCCATCGCCAACTCGCGCGGGCCGGCGTCGCTGGCTGACGTGGCAGCAAAGACCGGCGCTACGGCCGTGACGCCACATGAGGCAGCGCGTGCGGGAGAGATTGTCGTTGTGACGATCCAGCAGGCCAGAATCCCGGAGCTGCCCAAGGATCTATTCGCGGGCGTACCCGGCGACGTCGTGGTGATCGATACCGGCAATTATTATCCGCGCGAGCGCGATGGTCGTATCGAGGGCATCGAAGGGGGCCTGCTCGAGAGTCGCTGGGTCGAGCAGCAGCTGGGTCGGTCGGTGATCAAGGCGTTCAACAATATTTACGCCAAGAGCCTGGGTGACAAAGGCACTGCAGCTGGCACGGCGGGACGGGTCGCGCTACCGATCGCTGGTGACGAGGCGGCCGCCAAGGCCGCCGTTTTGAAACTGGTCGAGCAGCTGGGTTTTGACGCTGTCGATGCGGGTGGACTTGACGAGTCGTGGCGCCAGCAGCCCGGCACGCCGGTTTACTGCAAGGACTACGACGCGGCCGGTGTTCGCAAGGCTTTGTCCGAAGCGAACCGGCAGCGCACACCGCAGTGGAGCGGTACCGAGAAGAGCCCGGGTACGTTCGACGCACCGGCCTGATTCGCGGGTAGCTTAAATAAAAAAGAGCCGGTGGCTTTGAAGTCGCCGGCTCTTTCGCGTTGGCAGTCGATCAGCGAACGGTGGCGCCCGGCGCGGCACCCTGATCCGCATCAAGCAGAAACAGATCGCTGCCACCATCACCGGCGGAAAGAATCATCCCTTCCGACAAACCGAAGCGCATCTTGCGCGGCGCGAGATTCGCGATGAACACCACGTTGCGGCCGACCAGCTTTTCCGGCTCGGCGTAGGCGGCGCGAATGCCGGAGAAAATCTGCCGCGTGCCGAGCACGCCCGCGTCGAGCTCAAAGCGCAACAGCTTGTCCGAGCCTTCCACCAATTCGCAGGCGGTGACCTTGCCGATGCGCAGATCGAGTTTGGCGAAGTCGTCGATGGAGATGGTCGATGTCGTCGCGGCTGTATCGCCGGTGGCTGGCTGGCTGTCACTCATGGGCTTGCTGGATTCCTTGGACTTTTTCATGGGCGCTGCCTTTACTGGCGTCGCTGGTGTTTCGCTGGATGCGCCCAGCGATTCCTTCGAAGCTTCGACCATGGCTTCGACGTGCTTCGGATCGATGCGGCCGAGCAGTGACTCGAACGGCTGGATGGTATGGCCGAAGAGAGTGCGGCGCGCATCATCGAAGCTGCCGATTGGCGCGGCAATAAATTGTTCGGCAGCTGCAACGGTCGCGGGCAGTATCGGCTTGAGCAGGCTGGCGAGCAGACGAAAGCCATTCAACGCCAGCGTGCAGACCTGCTGCAGTTCATCGCGACGGCTATCGTCTTTCGCGATCAGCCATGGTGCCTTGGCGGCGATATAGCCGTTGACAAGATCGGCGATGGTGATGAAGCGGCGAGTGACCTCCGCAAATTCGCCGGTTTCGTAAAGCTGATCGATGCCGTCGTAGTGCGCCAGTAGGGTCTGCCATAGCGCGGATTCTTCGGCGTCAAAGTGATCGGCCAGCTTGCCGTCGAAGAATTTCTGCACAAAGCCGGCGGTGCGACTGGCGATGTTCACCCACTTGCCGATCAGGTGCGAATTGACCCGTTCCTCGAAGGCCTTGAGATCGAGATCCACGTCGACCGGCGCATCGCTGAGCATGGTCGCGAAGTAGTAGCGCAGAAATTCAGGATGCAGGCCGACGTCGAGATAAGTACGCGCCTTGATGAAGGTGCCGCGCGACTTGGACATCTTGGCGCCGTTGACCGACAGATAACCGTTGACATGCAGTGCGGTCGGCGTGCGCATCTGTGCGCCGTGCAGCATCGCAGGCCAGAACAGGCCGTGGAAATTGATGATGTCCTTGCCGATGAAGTGGTGCATCTCGGCGGTGCTGTCGGGCGAGAGGAAATCATCGAACTTCAGCCCGGTCTGATCGCACAGCGCCTTGAAGCTAGCGAGGTAGCCTACCGGCGCATCCAGCCAGACGTAGAAAAACTTGCCTGGTGCATCGGGTATCGGAAAGCCGAAGTAGGGTGCGTCGCGCGAGATGTCCCAGTCCTTCAGGCCGCCGTCCAGCCATTCCATCAACTTGGCCACCACACCGCTATTGGCCACCGGCTTGCCGCCGGTGAATTTGCCGCCGAACCAGTCGCGCAGCAGTGGCTCGAACTTGGAGAGTTCGAAGAAGTAATGCTCCGAATCGCGCAGTACCGGCGTGGCGCCGGACATCACCGAGTACGGATTGATCAGGTCGGTGGGCGCGTAGGTGGCGCCGCAGTTTTCGCAGTTGTCGCCGTACTGATCGGGTGTACCGCAGTTGGGACAAATTCCCTTGATATAGCGGTCCGGTAGAAACATGTCCTTTTCCGGATCGAAAAGCTGCTGGATGCTGCGATTGGCAATAAAGCCACCGGCACGCAGCCGCGTATAGATCAGCGAGGCCAGCTCGCGATTCTCTTCCGAGTGAGTCGTGTGATAGTGGTCGAAGCTGAAATGGAAGTCCGAAAAATCCGCTTCGTGGCCCGCGCGAATCTCGGCGATGAACACCTCTGGCGACACGCCAGCCTTTTGTGCCGCCAGCATGATCGGCGTGCCGTGTGCGTCGTCCGCAGCCACGAAATGCACATCGTTACCCATCATCCGCTGCGCGCGCGCCCAGATGTCGGTCTGGATATAGCCAAGCATGTGGCCCAGGTGCAGCGGGCCGTTGGCGTAGGGCAGGGCGTGAGTGACGAGCAGGCGACGGGGCATAGTGCGTTCGATCAATGGACAGTGCCGAATTATGGCATGCAGGCGTTGCTGCTGTTCGACACGAGATAGCGCGCCTTGTAGCGAGTGCTTCGAAAAATCCACACAAATTTGCAATGCACGTTAATGCATGTTTATATATGTTTAAGCATATTTAATGCATTGGTGTGGAGACAGTGTTGGACGAGACGGAAGGCCGGGCAAGGCTCGAAAAGGCAACGCGGGCGACGCGAATGATTTTCCTGATGTCGGGGTTGGCGATGGCCAGCTGGGCGCCGATGGTGCCGTACGCCAAGGCGCGGCTGCACCTGGATGATGCCGATCTGGGTCTGGTGCTGCTCGCCTTCGGTGGCGGCTCGATGTTGTCGATGCCGGTGATCGGGTGGCTCGCCAGCCGTTATGGCAACCGTCGGGTCATTGGCTTTGCCGGCGCTTTGATGTGCCTCGCATTACCCATATTGACGTTGGTTCCGACGACGGCGTTACTCGCCGTCGGCCTGCTTTATTTCGGCGCGATGCTCGGTGCAGTGGATGTGGCGATGAATGCGCATGCGGTCGATGTCGAGCGGCTTGCGGGGCGCGCGGTGATGTCCGGCTTCCATGGTCTTTTCAGCTTAGGTGGACTGGCCGGTGCAGCGGCCATGAGCGCCATGCTTGCCAGCGGCTTGCCCTTGTTGGCGTGTTCGCTGTTGCTGTCGCTGGTTATCGCCGTGATCCTCGTCAGTCAGCAAGCTAGCCTTCTGCCCATGGTCCGCGCCAAGAACCATTCATCCGTCAGGCCTCCATTCGTTTTTCGACTCCCGCGTGGTTTGCTGCTGTTGGTGGGCGCGCTTTGCTTTGTCAGCTTTCTGGCGGAAGGCTCGATGCTCGACTGGAGTGCGCTGCTGCTGCGGGATTTTCATGGTTACAGCGCGGCCTCTGCTGGCCTCGGTTACGCATGTTTTTCGGTAGCCATGGCAATGGGCCGGCTCAGCGGAGATCGCCTGATCGCCCGATTGGGACCGGTGTGGACTGTGCGAGCCGGGGCCGCGCTGGCCGCGGCCGGTTTTCTTGTTTCAGCGTTGATGCCATGGCAGACCACGGCTTTGTTCGGCTTCGTACTGGTTGGTCTGGGCGCGTCCAATATTGTGCCGGTGATGTTCAGTGCCGCTGGCCGTTTGCCGAATACGGTGCCAGCAGTGTCGATTGCAGCAGTCACCACGCTTGGCTACGCCGGCCTGTTGCTGGGGCCGGCGTTGATCGGGTTTGTCGCCCACGCCACCAACCTGCCCATCGCGCTGGCCGCGGTGGCGGCGCTGCTTCTGCTGGTGGCGGCATCCGCCAACGTCGTCCGTCGTTGATCGTTGCTTATCCTGTTGAAGGTATTGCCATGAATGATTCATCCGCTAACGAACAAGAGCTGCCGTTGCCCGATACGGTGATTTTCGATCTCGGCGGTGTGCTGATCGACTGGAATCCGCGCCATCTTTATCGTCGTTTGTTCAATGACGATGTCGCGATGGAGCGATTTCTCTCCGGGGTGTGCAGCCCGGAATGGAACGAGCAGCAGGATGCCGGTCGCCAATGGCATGAAGCGATCACGCTGCTGTGCGCACGGTTTCCGTCGCAGGCCTCGTTGATCCACGCCTATCGCGAACGCTGGGAGGAAATGCTTGGCGGTCCACTGCATGAAACGGTCGCTGTACTCGACGCGCTTCGTGAGCGCGGCGTACGCCTGTATGCGCTGACCAACTGGTCACACGATACGTTTGTCATTGCCCGCCAGCGCTATGCGTTTCTGCAATGGTTTCAGGACATCGTGGTTTCCGGCACCGAAGGCCTGATCAAGCCGGACCCGGCGATTTTCCAGTTGCTGCTGCAGCGCGGGGACATCGACCCGGCCCGCGCGGTATATATCGACGACACCTTGCGGCATGTCAAAGCAGCCAGGGCGCTTGGCATGCGTGCTTTGCTGTTTCGGGATGCTTCGACCTTGCATCTTGAGCTTTCGTCGCTCGGCCTGCTCGAGCCGCATGCAAATGGGCAAACGGCATGACCAAACCAATGCCTAACGAAGCGCTTCCACGAGAGCGTCAGCAGTGGATTCTGGACCGACTGCGCAGTCATGGTCGCGTGGTTGCGATCGAGCTGGCGGACATGTTCAAGGTTTCCGAAGACTCGGTCCGCCGTGATCTGCGCGATCTGGCCGCACAGGGTCTGTGCAAGCGTGTTTACGGCGGTGCGCTCCCGCTTTCCGCGTCGTCCACACTGAAACAACGCCGTAGCGAACACGGCACCCGCAAGCTGGCCCTGGCACGCAAGGCGGCGACTTTGGTACGCCAGGGACAGGTGTTGTTGATCGATGCCGGCTCGACCAATACCGCGATCGCCTCGGCGCTGCCCGAAAACTTCGGCTTGACCGTGGTGACCAATGCACCGGATGTGGCACGGGTGCTGATCGATCGCGAGGGCTTCGAGATCCTGATGATTGGTGGTCGCATTGATACACGCATCGGTGCGGCGGTCGGCGCGCAGGCCATCCGCGAAATACGCCGTATTCGCGCCGACCTGTGTTTCCCTGGCGCCTGCGCCATCGATTCGATGCATGGCTTGTGGAGTTTCGACAGCGAAGAGGCGCTGTTGAAGCGGGCAATGATTGAAGCCAGCGGCGAAACGGTCGTTGTTGTCACCCAGGAAAAGCTGGGTTCGGCCGCCACGCATCAGGTCGCCAGCATTGCCGAAGTGCAGCATCTGGTGATCGAGCATGCGGTCGATCGCGCCGCCCGATCAGCTTTCAATGCCAGCGGCGTCATCGTGCACCGGGCCGATGCTGTCGCCAGCGGCTGACAACCGATGGCATGCCCTGAACAGAGTGAATAAAAAGACCCCATGCGAGATTCGCATGGGGTCTTGATGGTGAAGCAGGCTTCCTGTGCAGGCCCGAAGGCTGGATGTTTATTGCGCCAGGCGATACCACGTTTGCGAGCGACCGAGCAGGGAGAAGCCGATATAGCCGCGGACGTCCATTTTTTGGCCGCCGCTATCTAGGGTGAGCTTGACCTTGTAGACCTTGCCGGTTTTCGGATCGGTGATCTTGCCACCATCCCACACGTCGCCGTCTTTCTTGACGCCCGACATGATGGTCATGCCCTCGACCGGCTGGTCCTTCATTGCGCCCTCGCACAAGACGCATTTCGGGTGCTCGCCGCCGCCCTTGGCGATTTCTTCCTGCGACAGGTTCATCACCTGCAAGACCTTGCCCTGCAGTGCACCGCCGTTGTCGGTGATTTCGATGACCGATTTCTGCTTGCCTGAAACGTCGTCTACCTGTTTCCATTTGCCGACCGGCGAGTCGCTGGCGGCCAGTGCGGTAGCGGCGGCCAGCAGCAGGCTGGTGGCGAATGCAATGCGGAACAGTGGCTTCATGGTATTTCCTCCCGTACGAAAGCGTATGGACGGAGATTGACCAGCCGCCGGGAGGCGGTCAAGTTGCACTGCGCAAACACTTGCCGTTCACGGGCATGACGGCGATCGGGGCAACGGCTGGCATAATGACCGGTCACCTATCTCTTGCTCCGGTTACGCACCCTCTATGAATTTTCCAAGCGAAGCGCTCGTCCGCCGCCTTCTCGCCGAACAGGCGGATCCGCATACGGGCGCGTCGCTCGGTGACGCAGTGCGTGCCGTTGGTGTTGATGGTGGGCGGGTTTCTGTGGACATCCAGCTGGGCTATTCCGCTGACGGCGCCATAGGAGAGCTGACCCGGCGTGTTCAGCACGCGCTTGAGGCGGACGCGGCGATCGAGTCGGCAGCGGTGTCGATCACCAGCCGCGTGCACGTGCACAAGGTGCAGGGCGCGCTGGCGCCGCTGCCGAACGTGAAAAACATCATCGTGGTCGCCTCGGGCAAGGGCGGCGTGGGCAAGTCCACCGTCTCGGCCAATCTGGCGTTGGCGCTGCAGGCGGAAGGCGCCAAGGTCGGCGTGCTGGACGCGGATATCTATGGCCCGAGTCAGCCGCGCATGCTGGGCGTGAGCGGCAAACCGGAGTCGCCGGATGGCAAGGTCATCATCCCGATGCAGGCGCATGGGCTGTCGGTGATGTCGATCGGCTTCCTGGTCGAGGAGGACACGCCGATGATCTGGCGCGGCCCGATGGTGACTCAGGCGATGATGCAGTTGCTCACCGACACACGCTGGGAGCAGTTGGACTATCTGATCGTCGACCTGCCGCCGGGCACGGGCGATATCCAGCTGACACTGTCGCAGAAGGTGCCGGTAGCCGGTGCGGTGATCGTTACGACGCCGCAGGACATCGCCCTGCTGGATGCGCGCAAGGCGCTGAAGATGTTCGAAAAGGTCGAGGTGCCGGTGCTGGGCATCGTCGAGAACATGGCCACGCACGTTTGTTCCAGCTGCGGCCATGAGGAGCATATTTTCGGCGAAGGTGGCGGTGAGCGCATGGCCGAACAGTATGCCGTGCCATATCTGGGTTCGTTGCCTTTGGACATCCGCATCCGCGAACAGTCCGATGGTGGTACCCCAACGGTGGCCGCGATGCCGGATTCCGATCTCGCGGCGTGTTATCGCGAAATCGCCCGCAACACGGCAGGACGGCTGTCGCGGCAGCCGCGCAACAAGTCGCTGGGGCTGGGCAAGATCGTGGTGCAGGGCGCGCCGTGAACACGCGGACGCGTTGGTTCGTAAAGCGATTTTGTCCACCTGCCACCCGTTCGATCGAATGATTCGCGGAAGATGAGCCGCGACATGGTATTTTCCGCATCTTGACGCCGGGCCAGCCTGTTGCTGCGGCCCGACCACCCAACTGGAGCACGTGTGAGCATCAAACCTGACAAGTGGATTCGTCGCATGGCCGAACAGCACGGCATGATCGAGCCGTTCGAGCCGGGCCAGGTCAAGCTGCGCGACGGCCAGAAGCTGGTGTCGTACGGCACGTCGAGCTATGGCTACGACGTGCGCTGCGCCAACGAATTCAAGATATTTACCAATATCAATTCGACCATCGTCGATCCCAAGCACTTCGACGAAGGGAGCTTCGTCGACATCAAGTCCGACGTCTGCATCATTCCGCCGAACTCGTTTGCGCTGGCGCGTACGGTCGAGTACTTCCGCATACCGCGAAGCGTACTCACCATCTGTCTGGGCAAGAGCACCTACGCGCGCTGCGGCATCATCGTCAACGTGACGCCGCTGGAGCCGGAGTGGGAAGGTCACGTGACACTGGAGTTTTCCAACACCACGCCGCTGCCGGCGCGTATTTACGCCAATGAAGGCGTCGCACAGATGCTGTTTCTCGAATCCGACGAGGAATGCGAAACCAGCTACAAGGATCGTGGCGGCAAATATCAGGGCCAGCAGGGCGTCACGCTGCCGCGTACCTGAGTCATCGCTTCCTGTGCCTGAACGGCCTTTGTAAAGGCCGCTGCCATTGCCGCGGCCGGGCGTTACACTTCAACCGATTGAATCGATCCACCGCACGGGAGACTTGCATGATCCGTTTTTCCACACTGCTGAAGCGCGCCACGGCCGCGATCATGCTCGGCAGTCTACTGCTGCTAGCCGGCTGCCATATGTTTGGTGGTGGCACCAAGGGGGTCAGCACCGCCTCGATGAAAGGACAGTTCGACACCACGATCCAAGCTTATAAGGAAGGTCAGTTTCTGGTTGATGGCGCGGTGTTGTCGGCGATCGATACAGGTAGCCATTTCGCCTACCTGAAAGACCAGGGCAAATTGCCCAAGACCGTTTTGCTGACCGCCAGCGACGACTCGAAAATCCGCAAAATTCACTTGCAGTACATGGCTCGCTTGCAGCTCGATTACGGTTTTCGCGTCTATTACGACGACAAAGGCGTGTTGACTGAAATTAATCCGGTTGATACCAAGGCGCGCGAGCTGGAGGATCATCATGATAGGGCTCCGGTGAGCGACTCCTCGCAGCAGCCTGGTAGTGCCACCAACGACAACCGACCTAGCAGTAACGGGCAGTAATCCCCGCGTTTCATTGCCAGATGATTTCGCTGAAAGCCCGCTGAGTGATCCGCGGGCTTTTTTTATAGAATTGCCTCGGCAGAAAGAGATTGCGACGTTTGGTCGATCGCACCGGCATTCAACTTGTAGTCTATGGTGATAGTGATTGCCATGCGCAGTGAAATCTCCAGCGCCAGCATCACATCTCTCAAAGGGCTGTTGCTGAGCGCCGCGCACACCACTACTGGTACCGGATTGAAGCGCAGCAGAAAGCCGATCACGATCACGGCAATGCCGAGCAGTGGCCAGTAGTTCACAGGCAGGATCCAGCCGAAAATATACGAGACATCAGATGGCTCCCGGTGCGGCGATACGCAGACCTGCAGCCTGCAGCGCTTCACGCAATCGGCTGGCGAATGCCAAGGCGTGGGTGCCGTCACCATGCAGGCACAAGCTGTCGGCATGGAGTTTCAGGTGACTGCCATCGGCAGTCAGTGCGTGACCTTCGCCAGCGATGCCAATGGCTTGCTCGGTGGCTTGTTCGACATCGTCGATAACGGCGCCGGATTCATTTCGTGGTTGCAGCGAACCATCGGCCAGGTAGCGCCGATCGGCAAAAGCTTCAGCGACCGTTGCCAGACCGATTGCGTTACCCGCGTCGGTCAGGGCTGATCCAGCCAGGCCGAACAAGTGCAACTGCGGGTCGAATTGCTGCACGGCATCGGCGATCGCCCTGGCCAGTGAAGCATCGCGTGCGGCCATGTTGTATAGCGCACCATGCGGTTTCACATGCGCCAGCCGCGTGCCGGCGGCTTGGGTGAAGGCGTGCAGAGCACCGATCTGGTACAGCGTCATTGCATGCACCTCGTCAGGCGTTATGCGCATCTCGCGGCGGCCGAAGCCTTGCAGATCGGGCAGCGAGATGTGTGCGCCGATCGCGACGCCGTGCGCGATCGCCTGTTTTACCGTGTACTGCATGATCGTCGGGTCGCCGGCGTGGAAGCCACAGGCGATGCTGGCCGAGCTGATCAGCGCCAGCAGTGCGTCATCGTCGCCCATGCGCCAGGCGCCGAACGACTCGCCGAGGTCGCAGTTCAGATCGATGCGTTTCATTGCGGCTCCCATGCTCTTGCCTGCCTTAGTCAGATGCCTCATGCAGCCGTTGCTCGACGATGTCAATTTGACGGGCCAGCCGCCGTTGCCGATCGGCCAATCGTGAGGCCGCTTGATCCATCGTGGACAAATGAAAGCATACGGTATCACCGGGGCGACGTTGCCCCAGGTGTGGCAGATCCACGGCAGCGATCTGGCCAATGCGGGGATAGCCGCCGGTTACCGGTGCTTCCGCCAACAGGGCGATCGGCTGGCCGGACGGCGGTAGTTGCAGCGTACCGGGCAAGGTCGCTTCGGAAACAAGTTCCAGCGTCTGGCGCAGCTTCAGCATATGGCCGTCCAGACGTCCGGCCGTACGATTGCTGTCCTTGCTCAAGATGAACTTTCCCTCAAGCAAGAGCTGCCGAGAGTCATCATCCAATTGCTGGAAGTGACTTCCCGGTAATAGCGCTATGGGTTGAAAGGCAAAGTCGAACCACGTGAGAGGATCGATGCCCCAGCGCAGGGCTTGCACCTTTTTCGGATTCGGCGGCCATTTGAGCGGCGCAGCGTAACCTATCAGCAGCTCGTCACCGGCGCGCAGGCTGCGGCCATCGGCATGGCCGAGTTTTGCATGCAGATCACTACTGCGACTGCCGAGTATTGGAGCCACATCGAAACCGCCGCGCACGGCAAGATAGCTACGGCAGCCGATGTGCATGCCGCCTAGCTGCAGAACGCTGCCGGCAGGAAGATAACAACGCGTCCACATGGAAATGGATTGGCCGTTTGCGTGGGCGCCGATGGTGGCGCCGGTCAGCGCGATCACGCTGGCATGAGTGAACTTCAGCGTGGGACCGAGCAGGGTGCATTCGATCGCAGCTTCACCAGCGCGGTTGCCGACCAGTGCATTGGCCAGTTGCCATGCTGGCCCATCCATTGCCCCGGCGCGGCCCACGCCAAGCGCCGCATGTCCGGCGCGACCGGCGTCCTGCAATGTGCTGGACAGCCCCGGCTTGATGACGGTTACGCTCATGGCGCGTGACCGGTAGCAAGCTGTCGGTAGGTGGGTTGGTCGATGGCGTGGAATCTGACCCGGTCCCCGGCGGTCAATAATGACGGCGTATCGGTGGCGGCATCGAACAGGCGCAGTGGCGTGCGGCCAATCAGCTGCCATCCGCCGGGTAGTTCATCGGGATAGATGCCGGTCTGGTTGCCGCCAATGGCGACGCTGCCGGCCGCTACACGCTGGCGAGGATCGGTGCGACGTGGCACGGCCAGCGACGGGTCCAGTCCCAGCAGATACGGAAAGCCTGGCGCAAAGCCGAGCATGGCGACGCGGTATTCGGCCGCGCAGTGTCGCGCGATGACTTCGTCGGTAGTGAGCTTGGTGATCGCGGCCACCTCGGCGAGATCCGGCCCGTCGGTGTCGCCATAACAAACCGGAATTTCGATCAATCGTGAGTTTGTGGGTGCAAGCGGCAAATCAGTCAGCGCCTCCAGCACGGCATCGCCCATGTGCTGATGCGGTGTGCCCTCGTCGGGGCGCTGCCACTGCTCGGGATCAAAACGCAGCAGCAAGCTGGCATAGGCCGGCACACATTCTAGCGTGGGCCATCGTTGTCTCAGGCAGCTGACGGCGGCATGTACGCGTGCATTGATGGCGCTGTCGATGGTGGAACCGAAGCGCAGCAGCAGGGCGTCTTCCGCCATCGCCTCAAACTGGATGGCAAGCGGCATGCTTACTCGGCCGCGTGGGTCAGCGCGTATTGCAGCGCCTTCACACGCGAAGCCAGCGCTTGCTTTTCATAGGCTTCAGCGTTGCCGTTGCCCCACACCGGGCCAGGCCAGGCGGCATCGCCTTCAACGCGAGCGACAAGATGCACGTGCAGTTGGCGCACGATATTGCCGAGCGCGCCGAGGTTGAGCTTGTCGCATCGCGCCACCGCTCGAAGCGCAGCAGTGGCGCGATTCACTTCCTGCCATAGCGTATGCTGTTCGTCGGCGGCAAGGTCGGTGATTTCGACCATGCCGCTGCGGCGAGGCACCAGCACCAGCCACGCATAACGCGCATCGTTCATCAGCAGCACGTCGCACAGCGGCAGCGACATCACGGTAACCGTGTCGGCGGCCAGTCGTGCATCAAGTGCGAAGGGCTGCTCGGCCATGCTTACGCCAGGTTCTTCTCGAAGAAGGCGAGCGTGCGTTCCATCGCCAGTTTGGCGCTGGGGGCGTCGTAGCTGCCGCGCTGGTCGCAATTGAAGCCGTGATCGGCGTCGTAGACGTAGAAACCGGCATCGGGATTGGCAGCTTGCACCTTGGCGCGATCGTCGGCGCTGATATGCGCGTCGCGCTCGCCGTAATGGAAGACCAGCGGCGCCTTGGCTTTTTGGTCGACAAACATCACGTTGCGGCCGCCGTAGTAGCTGACGCCAGGCAGGCCCAGCTTGATCGCCGACAGATACGCCACGCTGCCGCCCCAGCAGAAGCCGACCGTGCCGACTTTCCCTGCGCTGGCAACGCGCTTGGCGGAGGCTTCGATGTCCTGAACTGGTTTGTCGAAACCGATCTTGCCGACCAGATCGATGCCTGCTTTCATGCCGGCTTCGTCATAGTTCAGTTCGACATTTTTCTGTGCGTGATCGAACAGGGCGGGCGCAATGGCGGTATAGCCGGCTTGCGCGAAACGATCGGTGACGTCGCGGATATGGCTGTTGACGCCAAAGATTTCCTGGATCACCACGATGCCGCCCTTCGACTTGCCTGCGGGTTCGGCCAGGTAGGCGTCGATGGTGGTGTTGCCGCTTTCAAGCTTGATGAACTGACCCATGAGTTGTCCTGTGTTGTGAGTGGAGAAAGTATCGGCTGGCATAGCAAAGAACGGGGGAGCGATGCCGACGGAGCTGATGAATCGGTTGCGTAAAGTCTAGCGCGAGGTGCGGCCCTGGCATGTTAGGCATTCGTCGTCGCAAGGTGCTGCGGACGATGGATGCGGCGCGCGGGGTACAATACGCAGTCTTGCCATCACGTTTTCAACCCATGCCCGCCTCAGCCAGCCCCTCCGCCAGCACGCAAAAAATCGGTTTCGTCAGCCTCGGTTGCCCCAAGGCGCTGGTCGATTCCGAGCGCATCCTCACCCAGCTCAAGGTCGAGGGTTACGAAATCGTGCCCAGCTATAACGCCGCCGATGCGGTGGTGGTGAACACCTGCGGCTTCATCGATTCGGCCGTACAGGAGTCGCTGGATGCGATCGGCGAGGCCTTGCACGAGAACGGCAAGGTGATCGTCACCGGCTGCCTGGGCAAGCGCGAGAGTTTGATCCGTGAGGCCTATCCGGACGTGCTGTCGATCAGCGGTCCGCAGGATTACGCCAGCGTGATGACGGCGGTGCACAAGGCGCTGCCGCCAATGCGCAATAAGTTTCTCGATATCGTGCCGGACACCGGCGTCAAGCTCACGCCGAAACACTATGCGTATCTGAAAATTTCCGAAGGCTGCAACCATCGCTGCAGCTTCTGCATCATTCCGTCGATGCGCGGCAATCTGGTGTCACGCCCGGTTGACGAGGTGCTGCTGGAAGCCGAGCGGCTGGTAAAGGGCGGCGTCAAAGAACTGCTGGTGATCTCGCAGGACACCAGCGCCTACGGCGTGGATCTGAAATACGCCGAGCGCCTGTGGCGCGACAAGACCTACCGCACGCGCATGACCGAACTGTGCGAAGGCCTTTCCGAACTGGGCGTCTGGTCGCGGCTGCACTACGTCTACCCGTATCCGCACGTCGACGAAATCATGCCGCTGATGGCCGAAGGCAAGCTGCTGCCGTATCTGGATATTCCGTTCCAGCATGCCAGCCCGCGCATTCTCAAGCTGATGAAGCGGCCGGGCAATATCGACCGCACGCTGGAGCGCATCAACAACTGGCGCAAAGTCGTGCCGGATCTGACGATTCGCAGCACTTTCATTGTGGGTTTTCCCGGCGAAACCGATGCCGAGTTCGAGGAACTGCTCGACTTTCTGCGTGAGGCCAAGCTCGATCGCGTCGGTGCGTTCGCCTATTCGCCGGTGGACGGTGCCAAAGCCAACGACTTGCCTGATCCGGTTTCCGAAGAGCTGAAGGAAGATCGCCTCGAACAATTCATGATGGTGCAGGCGGAAATTTCCGCCGCCAAGCTGCAGCAGAAAATCGGCCGCACCATCAAGGTACTGGTTGACGAAGCGGGGAAGGACGGCGCGGTCGCTCGTTCGGCTGCGGATGCGCCGGAGATCGATGGCACCGTCATTATTGCCGACGGGCAGACGCTGCGGCCGGGCCAGTTTGTCGATGTGGTCGTCGAGTCCGCCGACGAACACGATCTGCACGCGCGCCTCGTCGGCTGATCCATGCGTTACCACGCGCCGTCGCGCGAAGTGGTCGATGCCACGGTGTTTGCGCGCCAGCCATTGGTGGCCTGGCGCGACTATGCGGCGTTTCTGCAGGGCAGTGAATGGCCATCGATTGAAGCGCTCAACGCGGCGCTGCCGGCCGATGCCGTGGTTCGGTTTGTGGCCCAGACGCCTGCACTGCTGTCCGACGGTCTGCATTACGAGCAGCGCATCGCCGAACGCGGCGATATCGCGACTCGCGAAGGCAACTGGCATGACCTCTTGAACGCGTTGATCTGGTTGCGCTATCCCGCACTCAAGCAGGCATTGAACCGGCGCCAGATGCGGGAGGTCGATCAGATGGGGCCGAAGCAGCGCTCCCGTCCGCAATATGCGATGACCCATTTTGATGAGGGCGGTGTCATCGTCGTCGTGCGTGATGCCAGCCTGATGGCGCTGTGGGATGCGCACGATTGGTACGGCCTGTTCTGGCAGCAGCGACAGGCCTGGCTGGAGGGTGTCATTCAAGTCCAGATATTCGGTCACGCCTTGCTCGAACACGCCTTGAGTCCGGACAAGCTACTGGTGGGCAAGGCGCTGGCCTTCCAGGCCACCAGTGCAAGCGACCTGTCCGAGGTTCAACGCCTGTGTATCGACGCCATTGCCAGTGGCGACTGTCTGAATGACCCGCTCGAACTGCGGCCTTTGCCTTTGTCGGGTATTCCGGGCTGGCATCCCGACGGCCAGCACGAAGCGTTTCATCGAACCAGCGTCTGTTACCAGCCGCGGCGGGCGGATCGCCAATACCCCGCGGCCAGGCGAGTGGATTGATGTCTTGATCGAGTGATTTATTCGCGGCGAATGCTGTGCGGTTGTCGCGCACTCATACTCATGCAGGGCACCGATGCTAGGCTCGGCATTCTATTGAAGCTACCGAGGAGCGTTTGATGAAAGCACACACGACTTTGTCCAAGCGCATGACGCTTACCCTGCTGGCTGTGCTGGGGGGAATGCTGTTGTTGGCGCCGCTGTGGGCGCAGGCCCAGCAGGTGCCGGTCTTTTCCGCCGCAGACAAACAAGCGATCGTCACTTATCAGTTGAATGAAGACAACTTCAAGCGGCTATTGGGTGCCACCAAGGAGGCGCACGACGTGGGCATCAATCCGCAACAGCCGAAGGATTTCTCGAACATTCACAGCCTGGACGACTTGGCCAACTTGCCGGTGTCCCAGGACAAACGGGTCGGGCCGCTGCTGCAAAAATACGGCTTTACCCCGCGCGAATTCCTGCTGGCGAACTTTGCTCTGATGAATGCCGGCATCGCCGTGCAGGCGAAGAGCAATCCGGAAGCGGCGCAGTACATGGACAAGAGCCGAATCAATCCGGCGAATGTCAGTTTTTACGAGGCGCATCAGGCACAGATCGCCGCGCTGCAAGAGCAGCTGGGTAACGGGCAGTGATTGAAGTGACGCCTGCGGTCATGCCGCGGGCGTCACGGGTTTCCGTGTCCGGTTTCAGCGATAGCTGATCGCGATAATCGCGAATGCTGCCGGTCCCCCCGGCAATTCCACATTGATCTCATCGTCGGTACGTCGTTTGAGTGCCGCGCGTGCCAGCGGCGAGTCAATGCTGATCCAGCCGAGTTTCGCGTCGGTCTCATCGGGGCCGACAATGCGGTAGTGCAGGATCTCGCCGGTATCGACGTTTTCCAGTTCGATACGGGCGCCGAAGAATACCAGGCCACAATCACCTGGCAGCCCTTCGGCCACCTTGAGATCAGGAATGCGCTTGCTCAGATAACGTGCGCGCCGGTCGATCTCGCCGAGCTGCTTTTTGCGGTAGATGTATTCAGCGTTTTCCGAGCGGTCACCTTCGGCCGCGGCGGCTGCGAGCGCTTTCACCACCTGTGGCCTCAGCACGTGCCACAGGTGATCGAGTTCGGCTTTCAGCCGCTCGAATCCTTCGCGAGTGATGATGGCCGTTGAACGAGGTGAGGGTGCACGCCAGCGGCTCACGTGCTGTGTACCAGCCGTGATCGCTGCAGCCCGATCTCGGCATACAACGGGTGATCCGGCCATGCGGAATCCAGGAGGTCCAGCAGTCGCGCGGCTTCGCTTTTGCGTTCCGGCTCTTCGGCCAGCAGGCGCGCGGCCAGCAGCCCGACGTGCGGTACCTGCGTATCGCGCGGCCACGCGTTGAGAAACCCGCGGCACAGGTGCAATGCGATACGGCGCATGCCGAGTCGGGCGGACAGATCAGCCAGCTCGCCACACGTGCGCGGGTCGTCGGGAATGAAGTCGGGATCGATGCCGCAACAATCCTGCAGCACGCCGAGCGCACGTTTGGCTTCACCCTGGGCGATCAACGAAGCCATCCAGATCTGGCCGTGTACCAGCAGCCCGTCGCGAAAGCCCTGCTGCTGCAACAGCTTTCGATAGGCCAGGTGTAGCGAGGTCGGCGCCACGCGATTCTGCATTCGTACGACCAGCAACGAAGTGGCCGCTACCGGGTCCTGCAGTGCCAGTGCATCGACTTCCGCCAGCAGATCCTCGTCGGCATCCTGGCCGCCGATCTTCGCCAGCTTTGGCGCTTCCGGTTCCAGTCCGAAGCGTTCATGGCGCTGGTGTATCAGTACGCCCATCAGATGAAAGGCCAGCACGGCGAGATAGGTGTAGGCGAATGCGAACAGTGGCAGCGCCAGCAGTCGCGGCAGCAGGGCCGTAGTGACCGAGGCGATCACAATCGTGATGCCGAGCAGCAGATTGATCGCTACCGGTATCAGGTACGCGCTGCCGAAGGCACCGATCACGCGGGCCCAGTTCAGAGGGTTGATCGCCAGCGCCATATTGCCGTCGAACGCCAGTGACATGTCGATGGCCGGCAGCACCAGCGCAAACAGGATCAGAAAAGGCACCAGCAGGTGCGGGTAGAACACGATCGCGATCACGCAGAAGGCGACTATCAACAAGTGGATGGCCGTCAGCCCCCAGGCACTCGCATCGCTGCTGTCGACGCCAACATCGGGCGGATCGGCATAGCCGTTGGCGGTATGCAACAGGCAGGTGGCGGCATAGCGCCAGGTGGCGGCCCATATGAAAATGCTGCCCAGCGCTCCGATGTACGACGGTAACAAGCCCACGTAATGAATCAGCGCCAGCGCGACACAGGTAGCCAGTCCCGAACCGCGCAGCGGATAGCCGAAGCCGCTACGCAGGCGCTCGCGGAACGGTGTTTCGGCGGAGGTAATTTCGATGCGCGGCATCAGCAGTTCAGCGCTTGCCGCCGAAGATGCCACCCATCACGCCGCGCAGAATCTGCCGGCCCAACTGGCTGCCGACGGTACGAACGACCTGCTTGCCCATCGTCTCGATCATGCCCTGACGGCGCGTTGTGCCGAACACGGCATCGCGCACGGCGCCACCCCAATGTGATCCCGCCGCTGCACCGGTCGACGGTGCCGGTGCGCCGCTGTCTTTGCCGGCAGCAGGGCCTGCACCCACCGCGCTGTTTGCGGCCGCTTTTTCATCCGCGCGCCGTGTCAGCATCTCTTCCGCCGAATCGCGGTTGATGGCCGTGTCGTATTTGCTGCCGACTGGCGAGCGCTGTCGAACTGCGGCGCGCTCCGCGTCGCTGATCGCGCCAATGCGGCAGCAGGGTGTGGTCACCATGATCTGCTGGACCGGCGTTGGTACGCCGCCATCGGCCAGGGCGGAGGCCAGCGCCTCGCCGACCGCAAGCTGGCCGATCGCGGTAACGACGTCGAGCTTGGGATTGGTGACGAAGGTTTGCGCGGCCGCCTTGACCGCTTTCTGGTCACGCGGGGTGAAGGCGCGCAGCGCGTGCTGGATACGATTGCCGAGCTGGCCAAGAATCACGCCCGGCACATCATCGGGATTCTGCGAACAGAAATAGACGCCCACGCCCTTGGAGCGGATCAGTCGCACCACTTGTTCCACGCGCTGCAGCAGCGCGGGCGCCGCATCGTCAAACAGCAGGTGTGCCTCATCGAAGAAAAACACCATCTTCGGTTGGTCCAGGTCGCCGACTTCGGGCAACTGCTCGAACAGTTCGGACAGTAGCCACAGCAGGAAGGTCGAATACAGTCGCGGCTTGAGGATCAACTGGTCGGCAGCCAGCACGTTGATGACGCCGCGGCCGCTCATGTCCTGCCGCATCAGGTCGGTCAGCTCAAGCGCAGGCTCGCCGAAGAAACTGTCGGCGCCATCGCTTTCGAGTTTCAGCAGCGAGCGCTGGATCGCCGCGATGCTGGTGGGGCTGATCAGGCCATAGCGGCCGGAAATGTCCTTGGCGTTCTCGGCAGCAAACGACAGCAGCGCGCGAAGATCCGGCAAATCAAGCAGTAGCAGACCCTGGTCATCGGCCACCTTGAACACGACTTCGAGCACGCCTTCCTGGGTATCGTTCAACTCCAGCACGCGTCCGAGCAAGGTGGGCCCCATTTCGCTGACCGTGGCGCGCACGGGGTGACCGAGCTTGCCGTAGATGTCCCAGAAGATCACCGGATTGGCCTGTGCCTTCCATTCGCCGAGTTTCAGCTTGGCCAGGCGTGCCTTGAGTTTGTCGCCCGGCTCGGCGGCCGCCATCGACAGGCCGGCCAGATCGCCTTTGGCATCGGCCAGAAAGCAGGGCACACCCAAACGCGAAAAGCCTTCGGCCAGCACCATCAACGAAACCGATTTGCCGGTGCCGGTGGCACCGGCGATCATGCCGTGGCGGTTGCCGTAGCGAGTGTCCAGGCTCACGCTGGTGCTGTCGTTGCGGCCGATCAGAATTTCGGTCATGGCTGTGCATCCGTAGGTGTCGGGCTGATTGTAGCGATGATGCTGCGGCCGACGCGCATCAGCAGTCCGCGCATCAGCAGCCGTTGAGTCGAAGTGCCGCGCGGGCTATGGTGGGCGCTTTGCAGCCAGCGAATCCTCCATGTCGGTACTTTTCCGTTGCTTCCGCATCGCGCCTCTCGCTGCGGCCACGACTTTGCTTGTCGCCTGCGCGTCCACGCCGTCAGCGGCAGGCAGACCCAGTGCCTCGGTCAATGCGCTCTACGGCCAGCTCGATCAGGCCAGCCAGGGTTATGAAATTGCGCTGCAGCAGTCACGTGAGGGCAATGCGCAGGCGTCGCAAACGACGCTGACGCAATCGCTGGACCAGCTGAAAGCCGCCGCCGCTCGCTGCGGTACGACGCCGGGCTGCGATTCACAGCGCTTTTATTCGGTATTCGATCGTTTGCTGCGGTTGAAGGATGGCGACTTCGGTGGCGATCAGGATCTGGACAGCGACGTCGACCCGACGCAGGCGGCGTTGCCCACCGGCAAGACCGGTGCCGCCAGCTTGCCTGAAGCGCAGCGCAGCGTGACCCTGCTGCATGGACACAAGCTGTCCGAACTGATCGCCATGAATGGGCCGGTCAAGGCCGCGCTGGAAATGTGGCTGACCCAATGGCGCCCGGCGTTGATGGATGCCTACGTCAACTACCAGTACATGCGTTTCGAGATGTGGCCACAGTATGAAAGCGCCGATCTGCCCGAGGCCCTGCTGTTCGGCATCATGGCCAAGGAGTCCGGCGGCAAGGTACATGCGGTGTCGCGCTCGGGTGCGGCGGGGCCACTGCAATTCATGTACGCCACCGGCGTGCGTTTCGGACTGACCAGCGATAGTGGCTTCGACTTGCGCTACGACCCGGCGGAATCGGCGCGCGCCAATGCCGAGTACATCAACGAGCAACTCGGCCAGTTCAACAACAATCTCGAGCTGACCATTGCCGCCTACAACGGTGGCGAAGGGCGCGTGCGACGGGTAGTCGGTGACGATACGTCGGTGAGCTTCTACGACCCGCGCATCTATAACCAGCTGTCGCAGGAGACACGTGACTATGTTCCGTCGGTGCTTGCCGCGGCATGGCTGTTCCTGCACCCGGACAGTTACAACCTGAAGTTTCCAAAGGTGGATGGCGCGCCGGGCAAGATCACGCTGCAGCGCTCCGCTTCGCTGTCCGAATTGACCGTATGCCTAGGTTCGTCCTATGGCATGAATGACGGCTGGTTCCGCACCCTGCGCAACCTCAATCCAAGACTTGATCCACAGGCCGAGCAACCCGCCGGAACGCAATTGCAGATCCCCAAGCCGCTGGAACGCGTTTATGCCTCGCGCTGCGTTACCGGCCCATGGCCCATCCTCGCGGCAGATCTGCATACTGCGGTGATCCCGGTGGTGAGTTACACGCCACCGCCGCCGACTCCTGCGCCCAAGGCCGAGCGTCGTTACAAGATTTACAAGGTCCGTCGTGGCGATTCGCTTACCAGCGTAGTGCGCAAGCTGCAGTGCTCAAGCGTGCAGGAAGTGGCCGAGTTGAATGGCTTGAAGCATCACTCGATCAGCCCAGGGCAAACGCTGAAGCTGCCCGATTGCCGCTGAAGGGTGAACGGTGATCCGGGCGGCTATTTATCAGGCCGCCTGACCTGACTGCATCCAGCTGTCGACGGTGTCGACCTCAGGGCGAACCTCTTTGATCTCGCGCAACAGTTGCATCAGATGGCGGTAGTGCGGCTGAAGCCGCGGGTGGGTCGAATTCTTGGTCTCGTGATAGGCCACCGCCAGCCAAAGGGCGATGCCGCGCATCGCGACTTCGGGGTTGTTCGAGCACGCGCGTTCGTAGCCAGCCTCGGTGCCCTGGCCCCATGGCAGATAGCGGGCCTCCGGTGCGGTGCCGTACAAGTGGGGGAACTCGCTGCGCGAGGCCTGTCCGATCTCGCGCAGTGCCAGCATGCTCATGCGTGGTCGGGTGCGTTCCGGCAAGGCGCGGAGGCTGCGCTCGATACCGTGGAGCTGACGAGCCAGCTGTCGCGCGCGCATCATCACAAGCAAAGGCGTGAGTAATTGCATGGTGTCCCCTGGGTGTTCAACGGCAAGGCAGCAGTGCTGCACGGCTGGAGCTGATCCTAGTGGAGGACTGCACGGGCTTACGCCTAGAACGTCACAAAATGACGTGTTGCGTCATCACATTTAGAGCGGCACGGTGCTGCGGGGCTGGTCTGCTGCCCGAGTGCTTCAGCAGACGCCGATCCGCTGACCGACCTGTACCTGTTGCTGCGGCTGCAGCGTATCGAGCGTGGCCATGCCTTCGGGCATCAGCATGATGACGGTGGAGCCCATATTGAAGCGCGCCATTTCGGCGAACCGCTCCAGCGTGATGTTCTGGGCTTCAAACGACTTGTGCCGGATCGAGGAGGCGTAGGGTGGAATCACCAGCCCGTCCCACACGGTGGCTACGGACGACACCAGAATCGCGCCAACCATGACCAGCACGAACGGACCGTGCTCGCACTCGAAATGGCAGATCAGTCGCTCGTTGCGCGCGAACAGCCGCGGAATCGCCTCGACCGCGAACGGTGCCACGCTGAAGATGCGGCCCGGCACGTGCACGGTTTCCTTCAGTCGCCCGGCCAGCGGCATATGCACGCGGTGGTAGTCGCGTGGCGACAGGTAGACGTTGACGAAGCGGCCGTTGCGATACGGCAACGCAGAGGCCTCATCGCCGAGCAGTTCGGCCGCGGTGTAATCATGCCCCTTGGCCTGGAAGATCCGGCCGTCCACGATGTCGCCGGACTGGCTGATGCGCCCGTCGGCCGGGCAGAGCAGGGCGGCCGGATTAGCATCGGCAAGCCGCGCATCGGCGCGCAGTTTGCGGGTAAAGAAGGCGTTGAAATGCTGGTAGGCCAGGGCATCGGGCTGCACCGCCTCGGCCATATTGACCTGGTAATTGCGCACGATTGTGCTGATCAGCCAGTTCTTCCACGGTGCGAACGTCCAGCGTGTGGCCCAATAGACCACCCGTGAAAGCAGGCGGTGAGGAAGGATGTATTGCAGCAATACGTTGAAGGTCATCCGCGGAGTATAAGCAAGGCGAGGGCGATTCCGGCGGCTGGCTTTATACTGCCGGGCTACCGACCGCTTATGCCCAGGATCCAACGTGACTGCCGAACTTGCCTCGATCATCGACTTCATCCGCTATGGCGCAAGTCGCTTCTCGGCCGCCGGGCTGACCTTTGGCCACAGCCACGACAACCCGATCGACGAGGCCACCCACCTGGTACTGGCCAGCCTGCATTTGCCACCGGACATTCCGCCGGCCTACGGTGCCGGCCGTCTGACCAGCGAAGAACGAGAGGCGGTACTGGGGTTGATCGACCGCCGCGTCAACGAGCGCCTGCCGGTGGCTTACCTGGTCGGTGAAACCTGGTTTGCCGGGCTGAAGTTCAAGAGCGATCGCCGCGCGCTGGTGCCGCGTTCGCCGATCGCCGAGTTGATTGAGTCGCGTTTTGCGCCGTGGCTGGACGATCGCCACATCGAGCGCGCGCTCGACCTGTGCACCGGCTCGGGCTGCATCGGCATCGCCATGGCCGAGTACAACCCGGAATGGCAGGTCGATATCGTCGATATCAGCGAGGACGCGCTGTCGCTGGCGCGCGAGAACATCGTGTTTCAGCACCTCGAAGGCCGCGTCAATGCGATCCAGTCCGATCTTTTTGCCGGCGTCAAAGGCCAGCGCTACAGCCTGATCGTCTCGAACCCGCCGTATGTCACCGAAGACGAGTACACCGCGCTTCCGGGCGAGTATCGGCATGAGCCCAAGCTTGGCCTGACCTCCGGCGAAGATGGCCTCGACCTCTGCCTGCGCATGCTTGACGAAGCCGCTGACTACCTCACCGACGACGGTCTTTTGATCGTCGAAGTCGGTGAAAGCGAACACGCGCTGGCCGCTTTGCTGCCTGAAGTTCCTTTTATCTGGATCGAGTTCAAGGTCGGGGCGATGGGCGTGTTCGCGCTCGAGCGGCGTGATCTGGTCGAACATGCCGGGGTCATTCGCGCCGTGGCGGCGGACCGTCGCGTTGCATCTTGAAGATATCGATTCGTGCAAGTCTGCGCGTGAATGGTTAGCGCGGTGCACAACTGAACGCCATCGCGGTTAAGCTGTTTCGGTTATTACTGATGTCCAGGTGTCATGTCCAGCAACTCGTTTGGCAAACTTTTTACGGTGACCACCTTCGGTGAAAGCCACGGGCCGGCGATTGGTTGCGTGATCGACGGCTGCCCGCCCGGGCTGCCGATCAGTGCCGAAGAATTTCGTCAGGATCTGGACCGTCGTGCTACCGGCAGGAGCGGCTACACCTCGCAGCGGCACGAGGCGGATGACGTGGAAATTCTTTCGGGTGTCTACGAAGGCAAGACCACGGGTACGCCGATCGGACTGCTGATTCGAAACACCGATCAGCGCAGCAAGGACTATGGCGATATCGCGCAGACTTTTCGCCCGGGTCACGCCGATTACACCTACTGGCAAAAATACGGCATCCGCGATCCGCGCGGCGGCGGTCGTTCGTCCGCACGCGAGACCACGATGCGGGTCGCTGCCGCGGTCATTGCCAAGAAGTGGCTGGCCGAGCGTTGCGGTGTTCGCGTGCGCGGTTATCTTGCGCAGATCGGCGACATCACACCGGCGACTTTCGATTGGGATGCGGTCGAGCAGAATCCGTTCTTCTGGCCCGATGCCGGACAAGTGGTCGAGCTGGAGGCTTTTATCAACGCGCTGCGCAAGTCTGGCGATTCGGTAGGCGCGCGCGTCAACGTGGTGGCCGATGGTGTGCCGCCGGGTTGGGGCGAACCCATTTACGGCAAGCTCGACAGCGACCTGGCCAGTGCATTGATGTCGATCAATGCAGTCAAAGGTGTGGAGATTGGCGACGGCTTTGCCGCTGTCAGCCAGCGCGGCAGCCAGCATCGCGACGAAATGCGGATGGATGGTTTTGCCTCCAACCACGCGGGTGGCATTCTCGGCGGTATCAGCAGCGGCCAGCCGGTGATGGCTTCGATGGTGTTGAAGCCGACCTCGAGCATCCTGATTCCCGGTCATAGCGTCAACACGGCTGGCGAGGCGACCGAGGTGGTGACCAAGGGACGGCATGATCCCTGCGTTGGTATTCGCGCCACGCCGATCGCCGAGGCCATGATGGCGCTGGTGCTGATCGATCATGCGCTGCGCCATCGCGCGCAGTGCGGCGACGTCGGCATCGTTACTCCCCGGATTCCGTGATGTGGTCGGATACGTTTTCGGCCAAACGATTAGTGAGAAGGACGGCGACTGAGTGAGCGAGCGACCACGCGTATGGGTATCGCGCCCCATTTTTCCTGAAACTTTGGCCACGCTGGGACAGTATTTTGATGTCTCGGCGGAGGCGGTCGAGCAAAAGCTTTCCGCCGAACAGTTAAAAGCCACGCTGATGGACTTCGACGGCGCCATCCTGGGCGGCAGCGACCGCATTGATGCCGTATTGCTCGAAGGCAATCAGCGGTTGAAGGTGGTCGCCAACCTTGGCGTTGGCTACAACAATCTGGATATCCCTGCGCTGACCGAGGCCGGGGTGCTCGCGTGCAATACGCCCGAGGTGCTCGATGAGACTGTCGCTGACTATGCCTGGGCCTTGATGCTGGCCGCTGCACGCCGTGTTGGTGCCGCCGAGCGCTGGCTGCGGGCAGGGCAATGGCATGGCATGCGTTTCGATGACTGGCTTGGTGTCGACGTGCATGGCAAGACGTTGGGTATCCTCGGTATGGGGCGCATCGGCCAGGCGATCGCCCGTCGCGCGGCCGGTTTCGGCATGCCGGTGATCTACCACAACCGCCATCGGCTGGTAGCGGATATCGAGCAGGACTGCAAGGCGCGCTACGTTGAAAAGCCGGTGTTGCTGGCCGAGTCTGATCATCTGATTCTGGTGCTGCCGTTTACACCTGAGAACCGGCACACCATCGGCACTGCGGAGTTGGCGTCGATGAAGCCGCAGGCCGTGCTGGTGAATATCGCGCGTGGCGGCATCGTTGACGATGCGGCGCTGGCGGCCGCCTTGCGTGAGGGGCGGCTGGGTGCGGCAGGACTGGATGTCTTCGAAGGCGAGCCGTCGGTGCATCCCGATTTGCTGGCGCTCGATAACGCCGTGCTGAGCCCGCATATTGGCAGCGCCACCGAAGAAACCCGACGGTCGATGGCCACATTGGCGGCCAATAATGTCATTGCGGCGTTGGGGTTCGGGCCGGAGGCGGGGCACCCGCCCACACCAATCAATCCCGAAGTGTTGGCCAAATAAGGTGGCGCGCGTGGCCGTCCAAACACCTGCACGTATACTCTGTCGCGCCTGTTTGATCTGATCTGCATCCTTGTCGTTACCAGGCAATGTCTACAGCGAACTTCCCAACTGAAACGGAATCATGAGTAAAAAGAGCAGTTACAAAGTGGCCATGGTGGGTGCGACGGGCGCCGTGGGCGAGGCGCTTCTCGCCATTTTGGCCGATCGCGATTTTCCGGTCAGCGAACTGGTGCCGCTGGCGAGTGAGCGATCTGCCGGTGGCAAGGTCAGCTACGCCGGGCACGATGTAACGGTGCAACTGCTCGATACCTATGATTTCACCGGTGTCGATATCGCTTTCTTCTCGGCCGGCGGCTCGGTGAGCCGCGAACACGCCCCACGCGCCGCCGCCGCTGGCGCGGTGGTAATCGACAATACCTCCGAGTTTCGCTACGACGACGATGTGCCGTTGGTGATCAGCGAGGTCAACCCGCATGCCATCGCCGACTACACGCGCCGCGGCATCATTGCCAATCCGAACTGCTCGACCATGCAGATGCTGGTGGTGCTGGCGCCAATCCATCGCGCGGTGCAGATCGAGCGGATTAATGTCGCTACCTACCAGTCAGTCTCCGGTGCTGGCCGTAAGGGGATGGAGGAGCTTGGCAAGCAGACCGCAGCGCTGCTGAACTTCCAAAGCGTGGAACCGGGCAAGAAATTCCCCGCGCAGATCGCGTTCAATGTCATCCCGCAGATCGACGAGTTCCAGCCGAATGGTTACACCAAGGAAGAAATGAAGCTGGTGTGGGAAACGCGCAAGATCCTTGAGGATGAGTCGATCCAGGTCAATCCAACCGCAGTGCGCGTGCCGGTGTTCTATGGCCACTCCGAAGCCGTGCATATCGAGACGACCGACAAGATCACCGCCGAGCAGGCGCGTGAGCTGTTGCAGCAAGCTGAGGGCGTGGTGCTGATGGATGAGCGCAAGCCCGGTGGTTATCCGACGCCCGTTGGGGAAGGTGCCGGCAACGATGCCGTTTACGTCGGACGTATCCGCGAAGATATTTCGCACGAACGTGGTCTGGACCTGTGGATTGTCTCGGACAATATCCGCAAGGGCGCCGCGCTCAACGCCGTGCAGATTGCCGAAAAGCTGATCGAGGAATATCTGTGAGGGTAGGCTTGGGCCAAGTGCAGGTTTTGAAAGCGGCGGGTCTGACGATGTTAATGGCATCGTTCCCGGCATGGGCTGGCGGTCAGGCAACGACACACAAGGTCAAATCAGCCGCGGCTACGCAGGCATCTTTGGCGCAGACCAGGCAGAAACTTGAGCAGCAGCAGACTCAGGTGAAACAACTGCAGGACACGGTGGCGAAGCAGGAATTGGACAGCAAGCAGTCCACGCAGCGCCTGCAGCAGCAGGATCAGACCATTGCCAAGATGCAGCAGGAATTGCAGGCATTGCAGGCCAAACAGCCGGCTGGGCATCGCTAAGGGTGCATAAATAGCGAGAACGAACTACAGCAATGTACTGCAAGTGGTCGTTTCAGCTATTGTTGATTGGTCTACATGTAACTAAAGTGGCACTGCGTCTGGAGCACTTGCTGCCGTGTCAGCAACTTCATCAGTGGCGTTTAAGAGTCGTCGGGGGAACACGCAATGAATCGTTCGTTGAAGTTGTCGATGCTGATCGCGTTGGCGCTGGGCAGTAGTCAGGTATTTGCGCTGAACTTGGGCCAGATCCAGGTCAAGTCGGCCCTGTGGCAGCCTCTGCTGGCTGAAATTCCGATCAACGCCGCGACACCAGCTGATCTGAAGGGCCTTACCGTACAGCTGGCTTCCAGTGAGGACTTTACCCGGGCTGGCATCGTCGGTGGGCGAACTGCCGTGCCACTGAATTTCAGCGTGGTCACCAGCGGCGGCCGACCGGTCATCCGCATTACCAGCACGGCGGCGGTGAACGACCCTTACCTTGATCTGTTGCTTGAAGTGAACGGGCACGAAGGCAAGAGCGTTCGTGAATTCGCCATTCTGCTCGACCCACCCAATTCGACGCCGGATGCATCGGTGGCCGCTGCTGCGCCTACGCGCACGGAACCAAGCCGACCGGCCCGCAGCACGACATCTACCTCGATGAACACGGCATCCGCAGCTGCGCCAGCGCCTCGAGCGCGACGACCCGCTGTCGAACCCAAGCCGGAAGCCACATCTGCTACCGCGAGCAAGGGCAAGTATGGTCCGATCGAGAGTGGCCAGACGCTGTCGTCGATCGCGCGCAGCGCCGCGCCGGGTAGTGGCGTAAACATGAATCAGATGCTGATCGCGCTGAAGCAGGCCAACCCGGACGCTTTCTATCGCGACAACATCAATGCCTTGAAGCGCGGCGTGATTTTGCGTATCCCGACCGCCGCCGAAGCGCAAACCCTGGACGTTGCCGCTGCTGTTGCCGAAGTGCAGCGCCAGAACAGCGACTGGCGTGCAGGGCGGGTCGGCAAGTCCACCGCCATAGCCGACGCCGCAACACGGTCATCTGCTTCCGGCGTTCAGGGCTCGACGGCGAACGGCGCAGCGGATCGGCTTGCGCTGGTATCTGCCAATGATCAGAAGGGTTCGTCCGATCAGGCCGGCACGGCTAGTGGCAAGGGCGACAAATCGACATCGGGTCTGCGCCAGGATCTGCAGCGTACGCAGGAAAGCCTGGCCAGCGCCCAGCAGCAGAGCAGTGATCTGAAGACACGCCTGCAGGACATGACCGACATCAACAGCAAGAACGAGCATCTGCTGTCCCTCAAGGACAGTGAGATAGCCGATCTGCAAAACAAGCTCGCTGCGGCACGCAAGGCTGCCGGCTTGCCGACACAACCGGCGCCCGTGATTGCGGCGGCTGCCGCACCAGCGCCGGCCATGGCGGCAAGCGCAACGGCAAAGCCGGTGACCACGGCTGCTGCTGCGGGCACTGCTGCCGCGCCGGGCTCAACTGCTTCTGCTGCCGGCGCAACCCCGGTTGCCTCAAGTTCGACGACGAAGCCAGTTGCTGCCCCAGTAGCACCCACCAGCTCACCGGCTGCGGTCAAGCCAGCTCCGGTAATCGCGCGGAGCTCTGCGCCCCTGGCGGACGAGCCCTGGTACACGCAGACCTGGGCCTGGGCTGCCGGCGCCGGTGCCGTCGTGGTTCTCATTCTGTTGGCCTTGCTGGGCCGCCGCCGCAAGGCAACCGCTGAAATTGAACAACCCTCTTCGTTGGCTGACCGCTTTGGCTCCGATTCGATGGGGCACGATCCCAGCGATATCGATCAGAACGAGTTGCTCGATCAGCTGGCCGAACATCCGGACGATATCGGCCTGCATCTGGAACTGGTCACGCTGTATTACTCGCGTCGTGACGTCGATCACTTCGAAGCCGCCGCCGAAGCGATGCATGCGCACATCACCGACACCGACCAGGACGAGTGGCAGGACGTGTTGCACATGGGTGAAGACCTCGCGCCAGGTCATCCGCTGTTCGATCACCATGTCGAGTTGCCGCCGCATGAAATGAACGAAGCGCGTCGTGCGTTCGATCTCGACCATTACGCCTCCGATGAGGTTGCGCCTGAGGTCGAGGCGCCAGCGGCGAAAACTCCGTCGACGATGCCGCCGTTGCCACCGTCCAAGACGGTCAGCGAATACCATTTCAATTTTGATCTGAGTACGCCGGACCGGGTGAATTCGCTTGCTGACGAGCCGGAGGCCGGGCAGCCTTTGCCCGAACCGACCATGCCTGATTCCCACGCCGAGCTTTCGTCGGCGGAGTCGGTCAAGCCGGCTTCAAGGTGGCAGTTTGACGAACTCGCAACGGCTCACGAGGACAGCGAGCACGAGGGCAGCAAGCTCCATGGACTGGATGATTTCAATGATGATCCGGTCGATACCAAACTCGATCTGGCTCGCGCCTACGTCGACATGGGGGACGCCGACGGCGCCCGCGCGATGCTCGGTGAGGTGCTCAAGGAAGGTACGCAGATCCAGCAGGACGTCGCCAAGCGGCTGCTGGAAACGCTGCGCTGACTGTCCAATACATGATGTAGCCACTGTCGGGCCGGCCTTTGCCGGCCCGACTTTATTGGCGGCCGCCGACCAGGGATGTTCCAGTGTCGCGAGCGCAGGATGCGCAGGAGCGACCTGCTAATCTTGTGCGTCATCGATTGAGCTTTTACCGAACGTCATGCGCATTGCCCTTGGTATCGAATACGACGGCACCGATTTCTCCGGCTGGCAGCGGCTGAAAACCGGGGCCAGCGTGCAGGCGAGCGTGGAACGTGCGCTGTCGAAGGTCGCTGCGCATCCGGTTGAGATCAGCTGCGCAGGTCGCACGGATGCCGGCGTGCATGGTCGCTGCCAGGTCGTGCATTTCGACACCGACGCACAGCGCGACATGCGCGGCTGGATGCTGGGCGTATCGTCCAACCTTCCCGACAGCGTGGCGGTGTTGTGGGCGCAGCCGGTGGCCGCCGAGTTTCACGCGCGCTACGCGGCACGCAGCCGGCGTTACCGCTACCACATTCTCAATCGACAGGTCCGCGCGGCGCTCGATGCGCGTTACGTCACGTGGGAACGCCTGCCGCTGGATGCCGGGCTGATGCACGAGGCGGCCCAGGCACTGCGCGGTAAGCATGATTTCAGTGCGTTTCGCGCGTTGTCCTGCCAGGCTGCGCACCCGCGCCGCACCGTTCTGGATGTGAGCGTGCGACGCGATGGCGAGCAACTGTTTGTCGACATCGAGGCGAATGCTTTTTTGCATCACATGGTGCGCAATATCGTCGGTTCACTGTTGCTGATCGGCCGCGGCGAAAAACCGGTGGCGTGGCTGGGCGAGCTGTTGGCCGGTTGTGATCGCCATGTAGCTGGTCCAACGGCGCCGGCATCCGGGCTGACCTTTCTGGGGCCGCGCTATCCCGCGCACTGGGGTCTGCCGGCCGAAGTCTGTCTGGCGGAGTCAGCACCGACCGAACCGTCATTGAGTGAGGTGGCATCGTGACGCGTATCAAGTGCTGTGGCATGACCCGGGTCGAGGATGCGCTGCTGGCGGCGCAACTGGGTGCCGATGCCATTGGTCTGGTGTTTACCGCGCGCAGTCCACGTCGGGTGACCTTGTCCCAGGCGCAACGGATTCGTCAGGCGTTGCCGCCATTTGTGAGCGCCGTGGCATTGTTCATGGACGATGATGCAGCGCTGGTGCGCGACGTGATCGAGGCGGTACAGCCCGATCTGCTGCAGTTTCACGGACTGGAAAGCGACGCCTGGTGCGCGCAGTTTGGTAAGCGTTACCTCAAGGCGATCGCGATGGGCGAGGGAGCGTCTGCGCTTTCGCGGTTACATGACTATCCGCAAGCGTGCGGTCTGCTGCTCGATGGCCATGGGCTGGGTGAAGCCGGCGGCAGTGGCCGGACGTTCGACTGGTCGCAGATGCCGGAAGGCCTTGCCCAGCCGCTGATTCTCGCTGGCGGCCTGACCCCGGCCAATGTGGCCCAGGCCATTCGTATCGCTAGGCCGTGGGCGGTGGATGTGGCCAGCGGCATCGAGATTTCGCCCGGTATCAAGGATGCCGGTAAGATGGCCGCCTTGATTGACGCCGTTCGATCCGTCGCGCTGCCTGCTTGATGGCAACGATCAGACGCCGTGCCAGCGGTTGCGCCGCGACGTTGTGCCCCTGTGTGGCTGAAGCTGCGGCTGGGATGATGTTTTTTTGTCTTGATTGAGTGAGTGCATGAGCAAGATCGTCGACTTCAACGCCTACCCCGATGCGCATGGCCGCTTTGGCGACTACGGCGGCAGCTATGTGGCCGAAACGCTGATGGCGCCGCTGGCGGAACTGACCGAAGCGTACGAGCGGCTGCGGCACGATCCGGAGTTCATCGCCGAGCTCGATCGCGATCTGAAGTATTACGTCGGTCGCCCCAGCCCGATCTATCACGCCGAGCGGCTGTCGCAGCACGTTGGCGGCGCGCGCATCCTGCTCAAGCGCGAAGACCTGAACCACACCGGCGCGCACAAGATCAACAACACGGTGGGCCAGGGTCTGGTCGCCAAGCGCATGGGCAAGCCGCGGATCATCGCCGAAACCGGCGCTGGTCAGCATGGCGTGGCCAGCGCCACGGTGGCTGCCCGGCTGGGCCTCAAATGTGTGGTCTACATGGGCGAGACCGATATCGAGCGGCAGAAGATCAACGTCTTCCGCATGAAGCTGCTTGGTGCTGAAGTGATACCGGTGACGTCGGGTTCGAAGACCTTGAAGGACGCGCTCAACGAAGCGATGCGCGACTGGGTCACCAATGTCGCCGATACCTTCTACATCATTGGTACCGTGGCCGGCCCGCATCCGTATCCGATGATGGTGCGTGATTTCAATGCCATCGTCGGACGCGAGGCGCGCGAGCAGATGCTGGAGCAATATGGCCGCCTGCCGGATGCGTTGACCGCCTGTGTCGGTGGTGGCTCGAATGCGATTGGTCTGTTTCACGCATTTCTCAACGATGCCGACGTGCGCATTGTCGGTGCCGAAGCGGCGGGCGAGGGCATTGCGAGCGGTCATCACGCCGCCTCGCTGTTCGCGGGGCGTCCTGGTGTGCTGCACGGCAATCGCACCTACGTACTGTGCGATGACAATGGCCAGATCACCGAGACGCATTCGGTCTCGGCTGGCCTCGACTATCCAGGTGTCGGTCCGGAGCATGCGTTTCTGAAAGATGCCGGCCGTGCCGAGTACGTTGGTGTAACCGACGACGAAGCAATGGAAGCCTTTCATCTGCTGGCGCGCACCGAAGGCATTCTTGCCGCATTGGAATCAGCACACGCGGTGGCGCAGGCGATGAAGCTGGCGCGCGAGTATCCGAAAGATGCGTTGATTCTCTGCAACCTCTCCGGTCGCGGCGACAAGGACGTGCAAACCATTGCCGAGCGCGAAGGGGTCACGATATGAGCCGCATCGACCAGCGCTTTGCCGCTCTGAAGACCGCGAATCGTACTGGGCTAATTCCGTTTGTCACCGCTGGCGATCCCTCGCCAGAGCATGCGGTGGCGCTGATGCACGCCTTGGTCGAGGCGGGTGCGGACGTGATCGAGTTGGGCGTGCCGTTTTCCGATCCGATGGCCGATGGCCCGGTGATCCAGCACGCCAGCGAGCGCGCCATTGCCAAGGGCGTTGGCCTGGTGCACGTATTGCGCTGGGTAAGTGAATTTCGCACGCGCGACAAGGACACACCGGTAGTGCTGATGGGTTATCTCAACCCGATCGAAATCCATGGTTACGCGCGCTTTGCGAAAGAAGCGGTCGAGGCAGGTGTGGACGGCGTGCTGGTCGTGGATTGCCCGCTGGAAGAGGCCGCGGTTCTGCAACCACTGATCGACGCCGGGCTGCAGCAGATTCGTCTTGCCGCGCCCACTACGTCGCCCGAGCGTTTAGCCCAGTTGTGCGAAGCTGCCACTGGTTTTCTATATTACGTGTCATTTGCTGGCATCACCGGTGCCGGGCATTTGAGCACCAACGATATTGCTGCGCGCGTGGCGGAGATACGTTCGCGTTCTAAGGCACCCGTAGCAGTCGGCTTCGGCATCCGCGATGCAGCGAGCGCCAAGGCGATTGCGGGTTTTGCCGACGCGGTAGTAATTGGCAGCGCACTGGTTGAAAAGCTGGGTGGTGCGTCCGATGTGATCGATATCGCTGGACGGATCAAGGCATTTCTTGCACCGATCCGCGCGGCACTGGACGCGCGTTGACGCGCGATGTTTCGCTTGCCGACACAGCCTATGCGAACCTGTGACCAGCGACACGGCGATATTTGACTGAATCTTTCTACAAGCGGTGATGCGATGAACTGGCTGCAAAAAATCATGAATCCGCGCACGCGCAAGTCGCAACCTAATGCCGGCAAGGGTTCGGTACCCGAAGGCGTGTGGGAAAAATGCGGCGGCTGCGGCAGCGTGCTGTACCGGCCCGAGCTGGAGCAGAACCTGATGGTCTGCCCGAAGTGCGGTCACCACGGCTATATCGAGGCGCGCACGCGGCTGAATGCGCTGCTCGATGAAGGTTCCAATCAGGAGCTGTGGGCCAACATGGAGCCGACCGATCCGCTGAAATTCCGCGACTCCAAAAAGTATCGCGACCGCATCGTCGCCACCCAGAAGAAGACCGGCGAAAAAGACGCACTGATCGCGATGAGCGGCACACTGAAGAACCGGCCTTTGATGGCGGTGGCCTTCGAGTTTGCCTACATGGGCGGCTCCATGGGCTCGGTCGTGGGTGAAAAATTTACCCGCGCCGCCGAGCGCGCGCTGGCCGAGCGCAGCGCTCTAGTGTGTTTTTCAGCCACCGGCGGCGCGCGCATGCAGGAGGCGCTGTTCTCGCTGATGCAGATGGCCAAGACCTCGGCCGCGCTGGCGCGTCTGCGCGATGCAGGCGTGCCCTACATCAGCGTGCTGACCAATCCAACGACCGGTGGCGTGTCCGCCAGCCTGGCGATGCTCGGCGATATCAATATCGGCGAGCCAAAGGCATTGATCGGTTTCGCCGGCCCGCGTGTAATCGAGCAGACCGTGCGCGAGACGCTGCCGGAAGGCTTCCAGCGGTCGGAGTTTCTGGTCGATCACGGCGCCATCGACATGATCATCGATCGCCGCGAGATGCGCGACAAGCTGGCGGATCTGCTCGGCATTCTTTCCAGTCAGGCGCGCGCGGCCTGATCATTCGGAGCGGCAAGTTTTCCACAGCGAATGTGGACCGCTTGCAGCAAAGCCTGTGGACAAACTGGCTTTGCTGTTTACCGATCAAGGACTTGTTACGCGCTGCGCAGGTTTTATTCAAACCCGCGCAGCCGCTTCGAAGAAGTTTTCCACAGCGATTGTGGAGCGAGCGGCTTAAAGCCTGTGGACAACATTGCTATCTACCTGACTTCAAAGAGACTTGTGACGGCGTGTCGATGGTTTGATCACGTCGAATTCGGCTTCCGCGAAAGCGTCAGGCGTGCATGGACAACCATGGCGTCAGATACAGCGAAGCAGCGCCGAGACCACTGCCAATAAAAATCGCTGCGAGCACATCACTGGGATAGTGCAGGCCGAGAATCACGCGCGAGGCAGCGATCAGCGCAGTGAAGCTGACCAGCAGCGGGGCCAGTGACGGAAACCAGCTGATGGCCACGATGCTGAAGCTCACGGCCTGCAGCGTATGCCCCGAAGGAAAACTGAACTCGTCCAGTGGCGGCACGTGCGCAATCACCCCTGGGCATACGCGATACGGACGCGGCCGGCGCGTCCAGCGTTTCAGCAGTCGATACAGCAACAACGCGGTGAGGCCGGTCAGAGCCATGTGCTCGGCGGCAAGCATGCCGCGTTCGCCGCCGAGCACCGCCAGCACTGCCATCAGCGAATACCAGAACACGCCATCGCCGAGACGGCTGATGGCGCTGAAGAAAAATCCGACCGCGCGTCTTGCACCCCATCGATTGGCCGCGATGCAGACGCGGCCGTCGAGTGCAAAACGTGGTCCGAGGGTGAGCTCGGGGCTGAGTTCAGGCGTGCGAAACGGCGGCAGCAGCTTCATGGGTGCTCTCCTCGGCCAGATCACGCAACAGTTTTTCAAAATCGCGGATGACCGCGTCGGGCGACAGGTCGGACATGCCTTCGTGTGCGACGCGGCCCATATGCCGGATCAGTGCAGGGTTGCTGGCCAGATTGGCCGCAGCGTTGATGAATGACGCCGCGTTGCCCGACTCGATGGAGTACCCATTGATGCCATCGACCAGATGTTCGCGGGCGGCCCCTTCGGCGTAAGCGACCACCGGTAGGCCCGCCGCCAGCGCTTCGAGAATCACGTTGCCAAAGGTTTCGCTGAGGCTGGGAAACGGAAACAGGTCGGTGCTGGCGTAGTGCCTGGCCAGCGCGTCACCGCGCTGCACGCCCGCAAAGATGAAATCCGGATTGGCCGATTGCAGCGCGGCGCGTTCCGGGCCATCGCCGACCCAGACGTAGCGCGACTGCGGCACCCGCTGTTGAATGGAACGGAAGGCTTGCACGGCGAGAGCGAGATTTTTTTCCGCCGCAATACGCCCGACGTAGAGCACCACCGGAGTCGAAGCGTCGACACCCCAGTGGGCGCGCAAGGCGTTGTCGCGAAAGCGCGGATGGAAAAGCTGGGTATCGACCGCGCGCCGCAGCAGGCGCGCATTGTCCACGCCCATGGCATGCAGCTCGCTGGCCAGTGCTTCGGTGGGTACCAAGGTAGCGCCCGCGAGGCTGTGAAAGCGGCGCAGGTAGCCACGCACCAGTGGCGTCAACAGGCCAACGCCGTAATGATTGGCGTAGCTGTCGAATCGCGTATGGAAGCCGCTGCTCAGGGGAATGCCCATGTGTTTGGCCGTGCGCATCGCCGACCAGCCCAACGGGCCTTCAGTGGCGACGTAGATAGCATCGGGCCGCTGTTCCGCCCAATGTTGGCGCAGGGTGCGTCCAGCGGGCAGGCCAAAGCGCAGGCCGGGATAGCACGGCAGGGCACCACCGCGAACGCTCAATACGTCGATGCCCGCTTCGTCGGTGTGTGGCTGTTGCTGGCGGGGGCGGACAAGGTCAACGCTATGACCGCGGGCGGCAAGACCGGCGGCGAGGCTGTGCACAGTCAGCGCGACGCCATTGATTTCCGGTGGATAGGTTTCGCTGACAATGCCGATGCGCATGAGCGTGCCCCTACTGTGTTGGCCTAGCTTCGCCCGATCGCGTTGCGTCAACGTGGCGGGCGCATGACGTTGTGGTGACTGCATCGATGGCCGACATCACTTCCACTGGATGTTTTCAGTCAGCGTGCGTGCCTACACTGGTGGCCCTGTCACCCTGGAGTGCAACGATGAAACCTGCCTTGATGAAACGCTTAGTGCTTGCAGTCGCTTTTTCTCTTGCCGGGTTCGCCGCTGTGGCCAATGCCGCCGAAGCGCCCGGTTTGCCGGTCACCAAGGCGCCGGCTGGCGCTGAGGTCTACATCATCTCGCCCAAGGACGGCGCTACCGTTGGCGAAAGTGTCACTGTGCAATTCGGCCTGAAGGGCATGGGCGTGGCCCCTGCCGGCGTCGACAAGGAGAAAACCGGCCATCACCATCTGCTGGTGGACGTGAAAGATCTGCCGCCCGCCGGTCAGCCGATTCCCAAGGACGAAACGCAACTTCACTTCGGCGGTGGCCAGACCGAAACGACGCTGAAGCTGACACCGGGTATCCACACGCTGCAACTCGAAATGGGTGACCAGAACCATATTCCATTCGACCCGGCGCTGGTGTCGAAGAAGATCACCATTCACGTCAAGTGAGGGATGGTCAGGTCATCGATGGCATTGGCTGTCGATGATCTTGCTTGCTCAGTGACCGAAATAGACTGATGCGCCCAAGCCGGCTTCCCAATCGTTGGCGTAGCCACTGAGGCGATGACGAAAGCTGGCGTCGAGCTGCATGTTCTTGGTGATCTGCCACGCTACGCCGCCGCCGGCCAGGGTGCCGTTGCCGTTGTCGGGGTCGTGTTCCACCGCTGCTTCAACGTAAACCGATAGCTGCGAAGTCAGCGCCCGGGTTTCGCTTAGCGCAAACGTCTCGCTGTCTCGACCGCCCAGGCGGGCATCGTTGATGTAGCCGCCCAGCGTGTTCTTGTCGTCGAATTGCCAGTTGATCGCCATGCCCAACTGGTATTGATTACTGTCGTTGCGGAATGCGCGTTGACCGTCGGTGAATTCGACGCTGCCCAGCAGCCCCCAGGTCAGCTGTTTTATGGATGAGGGCAGGGCATATTTCAACGCCAGGCTGCTGTCGCCACGGCCGGTGCTGCTGTCGCTACCGTCGGCACCGCTGGTATGCAGATGGTTGTAGAACGAGTCGCCCAGTTCCAGCTCGAGCTGGTGGCCGAGGCCAATACGCAGCGAACTGTCGGCGGTGTATAGCGACGACGTGGTGCCTTCATCCCGGCCGCGCGTCCAGTCCGGCAAGCCTTGTTCGAACGTTATCGCGCCGAGGTCCAGCACGCTGGGCGAAAACGACAGGCCGGGGCGGTTGTAGCCCGGATTGTCGGCTCGCACGGGTGCGCTCAGTCCTATGCAAGCGACGGCAAACAGCACCCCTGACGCCGTGCGCCGCACGCTGGGCGTAACGCATATCCGGTGACCGCTGTCATATCGGCTAAAATCCACGCTTTAAGCTCCCCACTATTTGAATTCGATGACCGTACGCACCCGCTTTGCTCCCAGTCCCACCGGTTTTCTGCATATCGGTGGCGCGCGCACCGCCCTTTACTGCTGGCTGGAATCACGCCGTCGCGGCGGCGAGTTCGTGCTGCGCATCGAGGATACCGACCGCGAGCGTTCGACCGACGCCGCGGTGCAGGCGATTCTCGATGCGATGCAGTGGCTGGGCCTGAACCACGACGAAGGTCCGTTCTACCAGACCCAGCGACTGGAGAGATACCGGCAGGTGGCTGACGAGCTCGTGAAGGCGGGCAAGGCTTACTATGCCTACGAGAGCAAGGACGAGATCGAGGCGATGCGCGAAGCGGCGATGGCGAAGGGCGAGAAGCCCCGCTACAACGGCTATTACCGCGAGCGCAACGAGCCGCTGCGCGACGATCCGAACCGGGTGATCCGCTTCAAGAATCCGAGCGAAGGCTCGGTGGTGTTCGACGACAAGGTCAAGGGTCGCATCGAGTGGGCGAATGCGGAGCTCGACGATCTGGTGATCTTCCGTTCGGATGGTTGGCCGACCTACAACTTCGCCGTGGTGGTCGACGATATCGACATGGGCATCACCGAGGTGATCCGCGGCGACGACCATGTCAACAACACGCCGCGGCAGATCAACATCTATCACGCGCTCGGTGCGAAGGTACCGGAGTTCGCGCATTTGCCGATGATCCTGGACAAGGAGGGCAAGAAGCTCTCCAAGCGCACCAGCGCGGTCAGCGTGATGGAATACCGCGACGACGGCTTTCTGCCGCATGCGCTGCTCAATTACCTGGTGCGACTGGGCTGGTCGCACGGCGATCAGGAAATTTTTTCCACCGATGAAATGATTGCGCTGTTCGATATCGCCGACGTCAACAAGGCCGCCTCGCGCTTCGATACCGAGAAGCTGGCGTGGCTCAATCAGCACTATCTGAAAACGGACGATCCGCAGGCGCTGGCGCCGGAGTTCGAATGGCACCTGGCGCGCGCCGGCGTCGACACATCGAATGGCCCGGCAGCTGCCGATGTGATCGTGGCATTGCGTGATCGCGTGCATACCTTCAAGGAAATGGTCGACAAGGCGATGATCTGGTACGGGCCGATCGTCGAGTGGGACGACAAGGCGGTGGCCAAACATCTGAAGAACGATACCGCGGTTGCGGTGTTGGAGCAGGCTAGGGCACTGCTTGCCGACTGCGAATGGCAGCCCGAGCCCATTCACCAGGTGATCGAGCAGATCGCGGCCACGCTTGAACTGGGCATGGGCAAGATCGCGCAGCCACTGCGCGTGGCGCTGACCGGCACACAGGTCTCACCGTCGATTGATCACACGCTGTATCTGACGGGTCGTGCTGAAGCGCTGAAGCGCATCGATGTGGCCATCGGCAAGGCGCAGAGTTAGATGGCCGCCATGCCGATGATTCTCTGACAGCGGCATGGACGATCTGCTCGCCAAGGCGTCGCAAGGTGTCGATCCTGATTCACCCGATGCCTTTTTTCGGATATTTCTCAACCTGTTGAATCTGATGCCATGGGCAGCCATGTTCTGGTGGAGCGTGGCGTTTGTCGTGGTCGGCGCCGTTCTGGGCTGGTTTCGTGGGCGTACAGTGGAAGGCATCGTCTGGGCAGCTGTATTCGGCCCGATAGGCTGGGTCGTGGTGCTGATGAAGCCGCTGAAGCGGCCGCGCGTTGAGCCGCCACCGCTGAAATAGGTCGGCCGTGGCCGGTTTGCACGGCGGTGTATCATCGTAAGTCGAGGTAAAAGACGTGACTCATGGCAGCACCGACAATCTGCACACACATCATCCGCACGATGCGAAGAAGTTCGTGCGCGCGGTGGAAAATGCCAGCGAGGAGCGTGGCCTGCGGCTGACGCCGCTGCGCAAGGAAGTGCTGCAGCTGTTGGCAGCGGCCGAAAAGCCGGTCAAGGCTTACGATTTGCTGGACCAACTGCGCGAGCAGCACGGCAACGCGGCGCCTCCGACGGTATACCGTGCGCTGGATTTCCTGCTTGAAAACGGTTTCATCCACAAGCTGGAATCGATCAATGCTTTTGTCTCCTGCCATCACCCGGCCGAAGCGCATCAGGTGCCGTTTCTTATCTGTGACACCTGCTCCAGTGCGCAGGAGGTCTGTGATGAGCGCGTGGCTGACCTGATCGAGGCACAGGCGAGCGCGCTGGGTTTCAAGCCGCAGGCGCAGACCCTGGAAGTCCACGGCACCTGCAAGGCCTGCCGCAAGCTCTGAAGCGGCAAGGTGACGGACATCTGAAGGCTATGGCTTTCGAGAATGTTATAAAGTAACATCTCCTGACTGCGCACAAGCCGCCCTACCAGGCGACGCACAGACCTAGCCTATGAATTCTGATCAGGCACCTAAATCCCGCTGGTGGCATGTCGCCGACCGCGTGGGCGCGACAGCTTCATTCCTGTGTGCCATCCACTGCGCGGCGCTGCCCTTTGTTCTGGCACTGCTTCCTTTTATCGGGCTGCAGTTTCTGGCTGATCACCGCTTCGAGCGAGGCTTTGTTTTCTTTGCCTGTGCGCTCGCCTTGTTCGCACTGATTACCGGATACCGGCGACATCAGCGCGCACTGCCGCTGATGCTTGCAGTACCCGGCTTGCTGCTGCTGATCCTCGGTGTGACTTATGCGGAGGGCATCTCGATCATCGTGCACAGCGTGCTGGTAACCATCGGCGGCCTGCTGGTGGCCAGCTCGCATTTCGTCAATCTTCGCAGCGATCGCCGCTACGGCCATGCCCATGTGCACGGCCCGCAGTGTGTGCATTGAACTGAATGGCCGGGCGGCGTAGTGATTGTGTAACGGCAGCCGCCATTTCTAGCATGTGCGTATGAGCACCACCCACGAACATACTCACGATCATGCGCATGACCAACCCTCAGGCCATGCGCACACCCACACGCATCACGATCACGGGATCGACGGCATAGGCGATCCTGGCAGCCGTCGCCGGAGCAAGTTGCTGTTCGCCTTTGCGCTGACCACGGTGATGATGATTGCCGAGGTGTTTGGCGGCTTGTGGTCCGGCTCGCTGGCGCTGCTCGCGGATGCGGGCCACATGATGGTCGACTCGCTGGCGCTGTTGCTGGCTTTCGTGGGTGCCTGGATGGCGACCAAACCAGCCGACGCACGTCGCAGCTACGGCTACGGCCGGATGGAGGTGCTGATCGGCTTCGTCAACGCATTAAGCCAGTTCGTGCTGGTGGGCTGGATCATCTACGAGGCGGTGACCCGGCTGATGCATCCCGGTGAAATTCTGTCCGGCGTGATGTTCGTGGTGGCGATTCTCGGCCTGTTCGTCAACGTGATCGTGCTGCGCATGCTGCATGGACATGCGCATGACGACGTAAACCTCGCCGGCGCGAGCCTGCATGTGCTCGGTGATCTGCTGGGTTCCGTAGCGGCGGTATTGGCTGCACTGGCCATCCGCTGGATGGGCTGGCTGTGGGCGGATCCGGTGCTGTCGTTGCTGGTTTCCCTGCTGATTCTCAATAGCGCGTGGCGCTTGCTGCGCCTGTCGGCGCATATCCTGCTCGAAGGCGTGCCTGACGGCATGGATTGCGCGGAAGTGGAGAAGTCCCTGCGTACGGCGCACCCTTCGATCCGCAATATCCATCATCTGCACGTGTGGCAACTGGCCTCCGGTTCGCGCATGGCCACGCTGCACGCGGAATTGCACGAGCCGATGGCCAGCGCACCTGCCTTGCTGGCCATCAATCAGCTGTTGCTAGAACGCTTCAATATCCAGCATGTCACCGTGCAGGTTGATCCGGACGGCGAGTGTTTTGATCAGACGCCCGGCTGCGTTGGCCACGGTCACCCCTGATTTTGGCGCTTTGCGCCAGCGCTGCTATGATGCAAGGTCAACCATTCAATCATTCGTAAGGAGTTCCCATGGGTAAGGGCGATCGCAAGACCCGTCGCGGCAAGACCTACCGCGGCAGCTACGGCAATACCCGTGCGCACACCGCGGCTCCGGCCGTTGTTGGCGCCAAGGAAACCGTGATCAAGCCGGTGGCCGCCAAGAAAGCCGCGCCGAAGAAAAAGTCGGCCTGAGTTTTCGGCCAGCTTTTGACGAAGACCCCCGCCTGTGCGGGGGTTTTTGTTTTGGCGAGCAGGGCTTGTGTAAAGCCTGAACGTTGGCTTGCGCTGACCAATTGAGCGGTTTGCGGCAATGTGTATCGCCATGTATTATCCAACTATTGTATTAACGCATTAGTACGTTATGAAGCGCCGATCGCTCGATCCGGAGACACCTGACGCATCTGCCAAGCTGAGTTTGTGCGAGGCGCTGCTCTCGTTGAAGAACGCCGACGAGATGGGCGCCTTTCTCACCGATTTGTGCACGCCAGCCGAGCTCGAGGTGTTGGTGGATCGTTGGCGCGTTGTGCCGTATCTGCTGGAAAGTCTCTCGTATCGTGAAATCCACGAACGCACCGCCGTCAGCATCACCACCATCGGACGCGTGGCGCGCTATCTCAATCAAGGCAACGGCGGTTATCTGGCGGCGGCAGCGCGGGCAGCGCGGCGTCAATCGCAGACAGCAAAAAGGCCAGGGCATGAAACAGCGTGATCGACTTCGCATAGCGATGCAGAAATCTGGGCGACTCACGGAGCCGGCGCTGGATCTGCTCAACCGCTGCGGCCTCAGCTTCCGGCAGAGCCGCGACAAACTGTTCTGCTTTGGCGAAGGCGAGCCGGTGGATCTGCTGCTGGTGCGCGATGACGATATTCCCGGGCTGATTGCGCAGGGCGTGTGTGACCTCGGCATTGTCGGCCGCAATGTGCTGGACGAGTTCCGTCTGACCACCGGTCGCGAAGCCGCGCCGCTGGTCGAGTTGCGCCCGCTGGGCTTCGGTCGCTGTCGCCTGTCGATCGCCGTGCCGCAGGAGCTGGATTACCAGAGTCCGCAAACGCTGGAAGGCGAACGTATTGCCACGTCCTATCCGGGCCTGCTTGGCGAGTGGCTGCGCTCCCACGCGGTCAATGCCAGCATTGTCACGCTATCCGGCTCGGTCGAGATTGCACCGAAGCTGGGTACGGCTGATGCGATCTGCGATCTGGTACAGAGTGGTGGCACGCTGGTCGCTAACCAATTGCGCGAGGCCGAGGTGCTGCTGGAAAGCGAGGCGGTGCTGGCCGGGCCATTGACGCTGCCGATCGACGAGCGCGGCGACATGCTGGAACTGCTGCTGAAGCGGCTGGACGGCGTGATCCAGGTGCGCGAGTCGCGTTTGCTCTTGTTGCAAACCTCGCGCAGCTCGCTGGAGGCAATCACCCGATTGTTGCCCGGTGGTCCGCAGCCAACCCTGCTGGCCGTGGCCGGCCAGCCGGATCAGCTAATGCTGCAGGCGCTGTGCGCTGGCGAAGTGAGCTGGCGTCAGTTGGAAGAAATCAAGAAAGCTGGCGCGCGCGAGATGTATGTGCTGCCGGTGGAAAAAATGCTGGCTTGACCCAGGTTGGCTCGGGCCACGGCTCTTTACCCTGTTGTAGTGAACCGTGTCGTAGTGAAACATGTTGTAGTGAAAAGGTTGTCATGAACAAGGCACTCGCAAACTCTGTCACTCGTGATCCGCTCGGCATGAAACGCCTGGACTGGAACGTACTCGATGATGCCGGTCGTCGCGCTGCGTTGGCGCGCCCTGCGCAGTCACGTGCCGACGATCTGCGCCGTGGCGTCGAGCAGATCATCGCCAGCGTGCGCGCCGGTGGAGACTCGGCGCTGCTGGAAC
>Ga0302302_1000118_pt1 | contig 46539 bp, 39 predicted proteins | sample III_Palsa_E1_3_FD_198766 | JGI IMG/M metagenome (GOLD analysis project Ga0302302, IMG submission 198766) | Peat permafrost microbial communities from Stordalen Mire near Abisko, Sweden - III_Palsa_E1_3 | ecosystem: Environmental > Terrestrial > Soil > Palsa > Peat permafrost | place: Sweden...
CGGGCCCGTGGTGGGCGGCCGCGGCCGCCGCCCGCGCCTGGCGCAGATAGTCGGCCTGGGGATAGGGCCGCGATTCCAGGCCCGCGCGCCCACGCGCGTCGCATTCGCAGGCCAGCAGCAACTCGTAAAATCGCTCCGGCCGCCGCAGCGCGTCGGTTTCGGCGAACAGTTTCATGAGCGTGGCGGGTCGCAGTTCCAGCGCGCGGTGCACGAGGGTGTGTTGACGTGACGTGAGCACGGCGAGCTCGCGGCAGTCGTTCGGCGCACGCAAGCGGTGTGAAAGCTTCTCGATGGGCGCCTGCCCCAGCTCCTCATGACCGTGGTGGCTGGGCCAATGATCCGGCGGCGTCAGCGCCTTGCCCAGATCATGCAGCAGCACCGCGTAGCGGATGGTCAGAGGCGCCTGGCGCTGCGCCGCGTAACGCACGGCGAGCATGACGTGCACGAAGGTATCCACTTCCGGATGCCACTTGGGCGGCTGCGGGACGCCGTGCAGGGCCGCCAGCTCGGGCATCAGCACCTGCAGGGCACCGCAGGTGCGCAGGATTTCGAAGTACACATCGGGACGCGGTTCGAGGAGCGCACGCGCGGTTTCGCGCCACACGCGTTCGGGCGTGAGCGCGGCGATCTCGCCGCTGGCGGTCATCTGCGCCATCAGCGCGACCGTCTCCGGCGCAATCTGAAAGCCCGCCTCGGCGTAGCGCGCCGCGAAGCGGGCGACCCGCAGCACCCGCACCGGGTCCTCGGCGAAGGCGTCCGACACATGCCGCAGCAGCCGCTGCGCCAGATCACGCTGTCCGCCGTACGGATCGACGATGCGGCCGTCCGCGTCCTCGGCCATGGCGTTGATGGTGAGGTCGCGCCGCTTCAGATCCTCCTCCAGGGTAACCTCGGGCGAGAACACGGTGGTGAAGCCGTGATAGCCGGGCGCCACCTTGCGCTCCTGCCGGGCGAGTGCGTATTCCTCCTTCGACTGCGGATGCAGGAACACCGGAAAGTCCTTGCCGACCGGCGTATAGCCCTGACTCGTGAGCTCGGCGGGTATCGCGCCCACGACCACCCAGTCGCGCTCGCCGACTGCGCGGCCGAGCAATCGGTCACGAACTGCGCCACCTACCAAGTACACTCGCATGGACTCATGTTAACCGAGAGTCGCAAGCTGCTGAGGATCGTGCTGCTGCTGGCGGGCTTAACCGTGCTGCCCGGCTGCGGCAGCCTGTACCTGTTGCAGGCGGCGCGCGGGCAGGCGCAGATCCTGGTCGACCGGCGTCCGATCAGCGAAGTGGTGGCCGATCCGAGGACACCGCCCGCGCTGCGGGATACCCTAGCGGAGGTCAGCACCGCCCGCGACTTCGCCACCCGCGAGCTGGGCCTGCCCGACAATCGCAGCTATCGCCTGTACGCCGACATCGGCCGGCCGTACGTCGTGTGGAACGTGGTCGCCGCGCCGGAGTTCTCGGTGAGCCCCAAGGTGTGGTGCTTTCCGATCGCCGGCTGTGTGACCTACCGCGGCTATTTCCACCAGCAGGCGGCGCAGGGCTATGCCGGCAAGCTGATGGTGCTCGGCTATGACACCGTGGTGTCGGGCGTCCCGGCGTATTCCACGCTGGGACACTTCGATGATCCGATCCTCAATACCATGCTGCCCTATGGCCGCGATCAGCTCGCCGCCATCATCTTTCATGAGCTGGCCCACCAGCTCATCTATGTCGCAGGCGACTCGGCCTTCAATGAAGCCTTTGCATCCACGGTCGAGGAGACCGGTCTTGCGCGCTGGCTGACGGCCAAGGGCCGTCCCGCCGACATCGACAAATTTCACGCCGGCGAAGCGCGCGCGCAGCAGTTCTCGGAACTGTTGCGCCAGGCGCGGCTGGACCTCGCGAAGCTGTATGCCTCGAAGCTGCCCCCCGCGGACATGCGGGCGGCCAAGCAGGCGCGCCTGGCGGCACTCGGGGATGCGATCCGCGCGACGGAGAAACGGCTGGGTACGCAGTCGGGCTACGGTCCCTGGATGGCCAAGGGCTTCAACAATGCGGAACTGGCGTCGGTGGCGACCTATGAGAACTGCGAGCCGGGGTTCAGGCGGTTGCTGGCGCAGCAGGACGGCGAGCTGCCGCGCTTCTATGCCGCGGTGCGGGCCCTGGCGAAGCAACCCAAGGCCGAGCGCGATGCGCAGGTGTGCCTTACTGGACCGGAATGAGTACCGTCGATTTGCCCCGCTGCACTTCCAGCACCAGCGTGGCGAGGCCCGCGGTGCGGTCGCGCAGCTGCTGCAGGTTGGCCACCTGGGACTGATTGACGGCGACGATGATGTCGTCGCTGCGGATGCCCGCGGCGGCGGCGGGACTGCCGCTGTCGACATTGCGGACCACGACGCCGCTGCCGCCGGCGCTTTCCGCCAGCGTCGCGCCCTCGAAGGCCGGATTGATTTCGGCAGGCAGCACGGGGGTCGCCGCGGCGGCTTCCGGCGGCTGCGAGATCAGCGCCTGGACATGCCGCGAGCGGCCGTTGCGCAGCAGCTCGATGTCCGCGGTATCCCCCACGCGCAGCAGGCCGATGGCATTGCGTACGTCCGCCGGCACCATCACCGTCGCATGATTGATGGTCACGATGATATCGCCGCTGTGGATGCCGGCCTGCTCGGCCGCGGAGCCGAGCAGCACCTGGGTGACCAGTGCGCCCTGGGCACCGCTCAATCCCAGGGCCTGGGCAATGTCGGGGCTGACCGGGTAGGTGTCGACGCCCAGCAGCCCACGCTTCACTGAGCCGAACTGCTCGAGCTGATCCGTGATGCTGCGGACCATGTTCACCGGGATCGCGAAGCCGATGCCGATGTTGCCGCCGGAGCGGGCGAGGATGGCGGTGGCGAGGCCCACCATTTCGCCGCGCAGGTTGACCAGCGCGCCGCCGGAGTTGCCGGGATTGATGGCCGCGTCGGTCTGGATGAAGTCCTCGAAGCCGTCCTGGTCGAGGCTGCTGCGGCCGAGCCCGCTGACGATGCCCGAGGTCACGGAATTGCGCAGGCCGAACGGATTGCCGATGGCCACCACGAAATCCCCGACCTCGAGTCGGGCCGAGTCGCCCAGGATGATCTGCGTGAGCTTCAGCGGCCGCACTTTCAGGACCGCGAGATCCGTGGGTTCATCGATGCCCACGACTTCCGCCTTCATGTCGCGCCCGTCGATGAGGGTCACGGTGATTTGGCTCGCGTTCTCGATGACATGCGCGTTGGTGAGGATGTAGCCCTTGCCGGCATCCAGGACGACGCCGGAGCCGGCGCTCTGGAACTGGGGCGAGTGGGCGCCGCGGGCCTGGGGCACATCAAAGAAGCGATTGAACGCGGGATCCGCGAGCAGCGGATTGGCGGGACTGCTTTCGGTGATGGAGCCGCGGGTGGCAACGTTGACGACGGCGGGTGCGACGCGCCTGACCATCGGTGCCAGCGACGGCATCGGGGCCTCATCCGGTGCGCTGCTGGGCACGGGAGTCAGCGTCGCGGCAAGCGCGGCCTGCCCGGTGAGGAGTGCCAGCGCCGCAAGCGCAATGGGACCTGTAGCGACGCATTTCATGGCCGGCATTGTAGCCCGGCTTGCGACCTCTACATGCGGGCCGCGCGCCGGTGAGGGCGCGCGCCAGCTTCAGCTCAATTGAACGAGTCGGATGAGGGCGGCTTAGGCTGCCTGGACCTTGATGCGATGGGCTTCGGGCTTCGGCTGCTTGGGGATGGACAGCTCGAGGACGCCATTGACGTGAGTCGCCTTGATGGCATCGGTCTGCGCAGCTTCCGGCAGCGTGAAGCGGCGGACGAAGTTGCCTGCCACGCGCTCGACGCGCTGGAAGCTGCCTTCGGTCTGCTGCTCTTTCGCCTTGCGCTCGCCCTTGATGGTGAGCACACCGGCGTCGGCGGTGATCTCGATGTCATCCGGGCTGACGCCCGGCAGATCGGCGCGAACGACATAGCGCTCGGCCTCTTCGTGCACGTCAACGGAAGGAATCCAGGCCACGGTGCGCGCGGTTTCAAACTGCCGGGTGAGGCGGTCGACCAGCGACCAAGGCTCATAGCGAACGATAGTCATGTTGTGAGTCTCCGTAATAGATCGCGACAACCGCGAATGGCACTGATCTATGGCTGAAGGGCCGACTTTCAAGGGTGAGCGCAGCTTTGCAAGCGCAATTCTTAAGGCGCGGAACCCTGTTGAAACCCTGTGGGCAAGCTGTGCGCCAGCTGGGTGGAACCTGTAGATCCCCAGGCACAACATCTTGGGCTGCGCCGTGAATGAATTTTTTGCGGTGCGGGGGGTTCCGGACGGGTCCGTGGCCGCAAGAATTGGCGCAACCTATTGTTTTTTCAACACTAAAAAACATGAAAAAGTGTGTCTATTGATTCTTGACGGTTATGTTGCACGTCTTTAATCTCGACCGCTCGACACAAGATCTTGTGTCGCTCAAATGGGGAATGGAGCGTCACGCATCCAATGAATACCGTCGTGAAAATCGAACCGCGCGAGATTGATACCGTCCCGTTCCAGGAGGCATCCCTGGACATCTGGGATAAGAAGTATCGACTCACCGCGAAGGACGGCACGCCCATCGACCGGTCGATGGACGATACCTACAAGCGCGTCGCACGTGCCCTGGCCGATGTCGAACCGCAGGAGCTGCGCGAGCAGTGGAACGAGCGTTTCCTGTGGGCATTGCGTCGCGGCGCGATTCCTGCGGGCCGCGTCACGTCCAACGCCGGCGCGCTGGAACACAAGCCGGCGACCTCCACGATCAACTGCACCGTGTCGGGCACCATCCGTGACTCCATGGATGACATCCTCGGCAAGGTGCACGAGGCGGGCCTCACCCTCAAGGCCGGCTGCGGCATCGGCTACGAGCACTCGACGCTGCGGCCCCGCGGCGCGTATGTGTCCGGCGCGGGCGCCCACACCTCCGGCCCGCTGTCGTTCATGGATATCTTCGACAAGATGTGCTTCACCGTCTCCTCCGCCGGCGGCCGCCGTGGCGCGCAGATGGGCACCTTCGATGTCGGCCATCCGGATGTGCTGGAGTTCGTGCGCGCCAAGCGCGAGAACGGTCGCCTGCGCCAGTTCAACCTGTCGCTGCTGATCACGGACGAGTTCATGAGCGCGGTGCGCGAGGAGCGCGACTGGAAGCTCGCCTTCCCGATCACGCGCAAGGAATACGAGACCGAGATCCCGAGCCTCAACGACACCAACACCTTCGTCTGGCGCGAATGGCCCATCCACGACGGCTACGTCGTGAACGATGAGGGCCTGGTCGCCTGCAAGATCTACAAGACCATTCCGGCGCGCCGGCTGTGGGACGTCATCATGACGTCTACGTATGACTTCGCCGAGCCGGGGTTCATTCTCATCGACCGCGTCAACGAGATGAACAACAACTGGTGGTGCGAGGATATCCGGGCCACAAATCCGTGCGTGACTGCGGATACGCGGCTCGCCAACCGGTTTGGCATGACCCGCATTGGCGATCTGTACGAAATCGGGATCGACATCGAGGCGACGGTCGACAAACGCACGCTCGGTGAGGACATGGGTGTCACCTCTCGCCCAGCGGTTCCTGCGTTCATGACGTCTTCTTCCGCCGATGTCTTCCGTGTCGTGACCAAAGCGGGATATGAGATCAAGGCCACGGAGTGGCACGATTTCTATACGACGCGCGGCAAGATCAAGCTCAAGGATCTGAAGCCCGGTGATGAACTGCTGATCCAGTCCGGCAAGGGGCAGTTCGGTGGGTGCGGCAGCGCCGAGGTGGGCGTACTGCTGGGCCTGCTCACGGGCGACGGCCATATCACCAATCGTGGAAAGGGCGAGCAGGCCGCGGTCGTAAATCTGTGGGGCGGCGATCGCGACCTTGCGGAAACCCTCGTGGCGTCCATCAATACCTTGATTAAAGGTTGGTCCGATAACGCACGAACCTACCAGGTCAGTGCGGTGGCAGTTCCCGAGCGCAACCTGGTGATGATCCGCTCCATTCTGCTCCTGCGCGTACTGAAGGAAATGTATGGCCTCAGTCCTGATCTGAAGACTTCGGTGCCGGAGATCGTCTGGCGCGGCAACGTGGAATGCGTCAAGGGCTATTTGCGCGGGTTGTTCCAGAGCGATGGCACCGTGCAGCGCGATGATAAGAACTCCTATTGCACAGTGAGACTCGCGTCCAGTCAGCCATCGCTGCTGAAAGACGTGCAGATGCTGTTGTCCAATTTCGGCATCTTCTGCCGGATATTGAAGCGCCGGGCGGCCTGCGAGCGGATGCTGCCCGATGGCAAAGGTGGCAAGCGTCCGTATAGCTGCCAGGCCGACTACGAACTCATCATCGGTTCGGAGTCACGCGACTACTTCATGCAGGAGATAGGTTTCCTGACTGATGCCAAGAACGAGAAGTACGGCGAATGGCGTGCGCAGCGCTCCAGGGCGCGTGTGGAGTCGTTCACGAGTGCCATCGCATCGATCGAGTACGTCGGTCGTGAAGCGGTATTCGATACCACGCAGCCTGATCACAATTCTCTGGTCTTCAATGGAATTGTGACAGGGAATTGTGGTGAACAACCGTTACCGCCGTATGGTTCGTGCCTGCTGGGCTCGGTCAATCTCACGCGTTTCGTGCGTCATCCGTTCACGGATTACGCCGAGTTCGATTGGGATGAATACCGCGAAGTGGTGCGCGTGTTTACGCGCATGTTGGACAACGTGGTGGAGATCAACGGCCTGCCGCTGGAAAAGCAGCGCGGCGAGATCATCCGCAAGCGCCGCCATGGCATGGGCTTCCTCGGCCTGGGCAGCACCATCACATGCCTCGGGATGAAGTACGGCTCGAAGGAGTCGCTCAAGTTCACCGAGGACATCTCGCGCGAGATGGCCGTGGCCGGCTGGGAAGCAGGACTGGAGCTGGCGCGCGAGAAGGGTCCGGCGCCGATCATGAGAGAGGAGTTCACCGTCACCCGGGAAATGCTGCGCAAGCGACCCGAGATGGTCCGCGATGGCTGGCATCCCGGCGACCGTATCGCCGGCCGCGTACTGCACGCCCGCTACAGCCGCTACATGCAGCGCGTCGCCGAAGTGGCGCCGCAGCTGGTGCAGGAGCTGGCCGAAGTCGGCGCGCGCTTCACGCATCACAGCTCGATTGCGCCCACGGGCACGATTTCGCTGTCGCTCGCCAACAATGCCTCCAACGGTATCGAACCGTCATTCGCGCACCACTATTTCCGCAACGTGATCCGTGAAGGCAAGAAGTCCAAGGAGAAGATCGACGTTTTCTCCTTCGAACTGCTGGCGTATCGCGAACTGATCAATTCCAAGGCGCGACCGGATGCGACCAATGACGCGGAGAAGCTGCCGGAGTACTTCATCTCCGCGGATGATGTGACGCCGGAGCAGCACGTCGATATCCAGGCCGCCGCCCAGAGGTGGGTGGACTCCTCGATTTCCAAGACCGCGAATGTTCCCACGAACTTCCCCTTCGAGAAGTTCAAGGGCATCTACCTGTATGCCCATGAGCAGGGGCTGAAGGGCTGCACGACGTTCCGCTTCAACCCGGAGGCCTTCCAGGGTGTGCTGGTGAAGGAGGCCGACCTCAAGAACACCGTCTACAAGTTCACGCTGGAGGACGGGACGGTAGTGGAGGCGCGCGGCGATGAGGAGATCGAGTACGACGGCGAGATGCACACCGCCGCGAACCTGTTTGACAGTCTGAAGGAGGGATACTTCGGCCGCTATTAGCGCCGGAGACTTCCAAGGAAAGCGCCATGACCATCAAGATCGCCAAGAAAATCGTCAAGTACAACGTCGAGAAGCCGGAGGACAAGGCCGACAAGGAGGCTGTCAAGGAGGCTGCGGAAAAGGCGGTTGCCGAGAGGATCGCTGCCGCGCGTCTCACGGGCGATGAGCCGGAGATGTTCAAGGACCGCAGCGGACGGCTGGCCAAGGTCATCCGCATGCACGAGAGCGTGGAGCGGCCCGAGGTCCTGATCGGTTCGACGTTCAAGATCAAGACGCCGGTGTCGGATCACGCCATGTACGTGACCATCAACGACATCGTTTTGAACGAAGGCACCGAGTACGAGCAGCGGCGTCCCTTCGAGATCTTCATCAACTCGAAGAACCTCGATCACTTCCAGTGGATCGTGGCACTGACGCGCATCATTTCCGCCGTGTTCCGCAAGGGCGGGGATGTGACCTTCCTGGTCGATGAGCTCAAGGCGGTCTTTGATCCGCGCGGCGGCTATTGGCAGCCGGGCGGCAAGTTCATGCCCTCGATCATCGCCGAGCTCGGCTATGTCATCGAACGTCATCTGCAGAACATCGGCCTGCTGCGCAAGGTTGGCCTCGATGAGCATCAGCAGAAGCTCGTGGACGAGAAGCGCGCCGAATTCATGGCACGCGCCAAGCAGACCGATGCCTTTGCGAAGTCGCATTTCCCGGAAGGTGCGCAGCTGTGCAGCAAATGCAGCACCGCGGCCGTCATCATGATGGACGGCTGCATGACCTGTCTGAATTGTGGTGATTCGAAGTGCGGTTAGGGTGAGAGCCGACCTTTTGATGAGCGGGGGGGCAAAAGCTAAGCGAAGCTGACAGACCCGGCGCGGTGGCCGGAGTGCCCCTTTTGAAGGCAGCCCTGATACGGCTGCCTTTTTTTGCAGCGTCGACCCCACCTAAAGGAAAAGCGAAGAATGTTTACACCTGTCCACGTTGTCCGGGACTTCTATGATCATCTCGCCCGCGGAGATTTTGCTGCGGTTCTGGCTCTTTTGGCAGAGGACATCGAATGGACGGACGCCGAACGCTTCCCCTATTACAGCGGCACATGGCATGGCCCCCAGGCTGTGCTGAATAACCTTTTGATCCCGCTTTCGAGAGACTGGACCGATTTTGCTGCCAAGGCGCACGAGTTCATCCATGACGGCAATCGGGTCGTTGCGCTGGGCACGTATTCGGGTACCTACAAGGCGACCGGTAAGTCGACGACCGCGGACTTTGCCAATATCTGGACCGTCCGTGCCAACAAGCTGCAAACCTTCCACATGCATACGGACACTGCGAAAGTGCTGGCGGCGATGAGTAAGTAGCAGCGCTTAAGTCAGCCGGCGTAGCGCCCTTTGAGGCTCAAACAAGAGGATGCTGCCATGAAGAAGATTTACGCTGTGGGCCGACGTTGATGGCTGGCTCGCAGACGCTGTCCCTAGGGCTGGATGAACCCGCCCGTGATGCTGCAAGCGTCACGTTGGGTCCTGGCGCCGTGCTGCTGACCGCCTTTGTTAGAGAGGAGGCGGCGGCGCTGCTTGCCGCCATCAACGCTATCTGTCGCCACTCGCCGCTGCGGCACATGGAGACTCCGGGCGGGTGGCGGATGTCGGTCGCCATGAGCAACTGCGGCGAGGCCGGTTGGGTGAGCGATCGCTCAGGGTACCGCTACGACAGCATCGACCCGGATACGGGAACGACGTGGCCGCTCATGCCGCCACGGTTCACCACTCTTGCTGGCTGCGCCGCCGCCGCCGCCGGCTACACAGGATTTTTCCCCGACGCGTGCCTCATCAACCGCTATGAACCCGGCGCGCACATGTCCCTGCACCAGGATCGCGACGAGCGAGATAAGTCGGCTCCCATCGTGTCCGTGTCGCTCGGGTTGCCTGCCACTTTCCTGTGGGGTGGCCACAAGCGCGCGGAGCGGCCGGTCCGGGTACCGCTGCTGCATGGCGATGTGGTGGTCTGGGGCGGCGTTGACCGGCTGCGGTTCCACGGCGTCCAGGCATTGGCCGCCGGCACCCACCCGCTGACCGGTGCGGTTCGGTACAACCTCACGTTTCGCAAGGCCCGCTGATGAGCTTCCTCATCAGGCACGCCTTTAGGCCGCTGACATCGAGGCTGGTCTTGCGGCCAGCAAGGCGCTGATCGAAGTCTTGGCGTCGCCGTAGAACATCCGCGTGTTCTCCTTGTAGAAGAGCGGATTTTCTATGCCGGAGTAGCCCGTGCCCTGACCACGCTTGGAAACAAACACCTGTTTTGCCTTCCATACTTCCAGGACCGGCATGCCGGCAATCGGGGAGTTAGGATCGTCCTGCGCCGCCGGGTTCACGATGTCATTGGAGCCGATGACGATCACCACATCCGTGTTGGGGAAGTCCTGATTGATTTCGTCCATCTCGAGCACGATATCGTAGGGGACCTTGGCTTCGGCCAGCAGGACGTTCATATGCCCGGGCAGCCGCCCGGCAACCGGATGAATCGCGAAGCGTACCCGCTTGCCGGCTGCGCGCAGTCGCTGGGTGAGTTCCGACACCGCACCTTGCGCCTGGGCCACCGCCATGCCGTAACCCGGCACGATGATGACGGATTCGGCTTCATCCAGCGCTGCGGCAACGCCTTCCGTGTCGATGCCGAGCTGTTCGCCCTTCATGGTCACGGTGGTGCCGGGCGCGGTGCCGAAGCCACCGAGGATGACCGACAGGAACGAACGGTTCATCGCCTGGCACATGATGTAGGAGAGGATCGCTCCGGAGGAGCCGACGAGCGCTCCGGTCACGATCAGCAGGTCATTGCCCAGCAGGAAGCCGGTCGCCGCAGCCGCCCAGCCGGAATACGAGTTGAGCATGGAGACCACGACCGGCATGTCGGCGCCGCCGATCGCCATGACCAGGTGTACGCCGAGCACGAAGGCAATCAGCGTCATCGCGTACAGTGTCCAGCTGCCGGCGTGCTCCATGTACAGCCCCAGCAGCACGAACGCGCCGATGAGCAACGTGATGTTGACGACGTGGCGACCCGGCAGGACCAGCGCCTTGCCCCCGATTCGGCCCGACAGCTTGCCGTACGCGATGATCGAGCCGGTGAAGGTAACGGCGCCGATGAACACGCCCAGGAAGATCTCGACCTCGTGGATGTTCCCTTCGGCGACTGACGCGAACTCATGCGGTGTCAGGTTCGAATTCAGACCGATGAAAACCGCGGCCAGGCCCACGAAGGAGTGCAGCGCGGCCACGAGCTGCGGCATGGCGGTCATTTCGACCCGCCTCGCCACCACGGCGCCCAGCACCGCGCCGAGCGCCAGCATGGCTGCCAGCACGAGTGAAAAGCCGACTTCCGCCGAAACAACTGTCGCGCCCACGGCCAGTACCATGCCGACGATGCCGTACCACACGGCGCGCTTGGCGCTTTCCTGGCCCGACAGGCCGCCCAGCGAGAGGATGAAGAGGACGGAGGCCGTGATGTAGGCGGCGGTCTGAATGCCAGTGTTCATGCTCAGTCCTGACCGATCACGATTTCTGGAACATGTTCAACATGCGCCGGGTCACCATGAACCCACCGACGATGTTGATGGTCGCTATCGCAACCGACACCGCCGCCAGCGATGTGACCAGGCGGGACCCGGACCCGCCCGTGATCTGGAGCAGGGCGCCGATGATGATGATGCCGGAAATGGCATTGGTGATGGCCATCAACGGCGTATGCAGCGCATGCGATACGCCCCAGATGACCTGGAAGCCCACAAAGCAGGCGAGCGCAAAGACGATGAAATGACCCATGAATACCGGTGGTGCAAAGGCACCCACCAGGAGCATGAAAAGACCGCCGAGGACCAGCAGACCCACCTGCCGCCGGGTCGCCCTGCGGAAGCGCGCGGCTTCCAGTGCGCGCTTGTCCGTCGCGGTCAGTGCCTTGGGCATTTCCGTGGGCTGCTGCGCCGCGATGGCGCGGATTTTCGGCGGCGGTGGCGGATAGGTGATCTCGCCACCGAACACGACGGTTGCACCCCGGATCACGTCATCCTGCATGTTGTGGACGATGTTCCCGTCCTTCCCCGGCGTCAGGTCCGCCATCATGTGGCGGATATTCGTGGCATAGAGTGTCGAGGACTGGTTTGCCATGCGGCTCGGAAAATCCGTGTAACCGATGACCACGACACCGTTCGCCGAAACGATGCGCTGGTCCGCGACCGTCAGCTCGCAGTTGCCGCCGCGCTCGGCCGCGAGGTCGATGATCACGGAACCCGGTTTCATCGCCGCCACCATATCGGCCAGCCACAACTTCGGTGCCTCCCGGCCGGGGATCAGTGCCGTGGTGATCACGATGTCCATGGCCGGCGCCAGTTTGCGAAACTTCTCGAGCTGCTTGTCGCGAAACTGCGGCGAGGACGGGCTCGCGTAGCCACCGCTCAGTGCGCCGTCCTGCTGTTGCTCGGTGAATTCCAGGAACACGAACTGCGCACCCATGGATTTGATCTGTTCGGCGACTTCCGGGCGCACATCAAAGGCATGGGTGATCGCACCCAGACTCACCGCGGTGCCGATGGCCGCAAGACCGGCCACGCCCGCGCCGACGACCAGAACCCTGGCGGGCGGTATCTTGCCCGCGGCGGTCATCTGGCCGGTGAAGAAGCGGCCGAAATTATTGGCCGCCTCGATTACTGCGCGGTATCCGGCGACGTTCGCCATGGAGGACAGCGCATCCATTTTCTGGGCGCGCGAGATACGCGGGACCATGTCCATGGCGATGACGCCCGCACCGGTCGAGCGCGCGGCATCGAGCAAAGCGTGGTTCTGGGCCGGGTAGAAGAAGCAGATGAGGGTCTTGCCTGGTCCCAGCCGGGAAATCTCCTGCTGCTCCGGTGGGCGCACCTTGGCGATCACATCCGCGGTTTCATACAGGGCCGCGGCGTTACCGACGACGCTCACGCCTGCGGCCCGGTAAAGCTCGTCAGAGAAGCCCGCCTGAAGGCCGGCGCCCGCCTCGATGACGCAGTGATATCCCAGTTTCTGCAGCTGCCGGGCGCTGTCGGGCGTCATTGCGACGCGCGCTTCCGCCTGCCCAAGTTCCTTTGGTGAGCCGATATTCATTTTTATCGGGCAGATTATGGAGGAACCCGAGGCAAATTTCAGGTGTGTTGACACCTCCAGCCCTGCAGCCGGATTCGCCTTGGCCAGGCCAGACCCCGACTCAACGGTGGGTCAGCAGTCCCACAGTCAACGTGACCACGAACAGCGCCGCCGAACCCAGGACGTAGGCAGGTCCGGGTGTTCGCACGGAAGGCACATCCCGAACTTCCCTCGATGGCACCGTCATTTCGGGCATCAGGCGGCGGTCGGCGCTGAATTTGACACGTGCCAGGATCGTGTTCGCAATGAAGCTCAAGTACACCAGCGCGTAGACGTAGTGTTCGGGATGCAGATTCGCGCCGCGGCCATAGGGATTGTGCAGCAATCGCAGCGTCCACAGCACATTTATGCCGCTCAGAAGCGTCAGGGCGATGCCCAGCCCGAGCGCCAGCATTGCGATCGTGTATACGAGTCCGGGACTGAACCAGCTGCGCGCGCAGTACTCCAGCGTCGACTCGTATAAACGGGCGTAGAGGTTCATTTTCCCGGCCTGGCCACTGGCCTTAACTTTACCGCGTAAAGTAACCGGGCGCGGCGGTCCCACGGATCCTTACAAAAATATATAGTGACGATTGCATATGGAAATCATCGTCGACAGCCTGCTGACAGGCGCCCAACAGGCAACGGGCCATGTGGTCATCATCGATGTGTTTCGTGCGTTCACGACGGCTGCCGTCGCACTTGCCAATGGCGCCTCCCGAATCACCATGGTCGCCACGGTCGAGGAGGCCATTGCCTTGCGCAGCCGAGGTGTCGGTCATCTGTGCATGGGTGAGGTCGAAGGGCGGGCACCACCGGGCTTTGACTTCGGCAACTCACCCTTCGCAATCCAGGCAGTCGACTTCACGGACAGGAGCATCATCCAGCGCACCAGCGCCGGGACGCAGGGCATTGTCGCGGCCGCTCGCGCGACCCGCCTCTATGCCGCCTCGCTGGTGACGGCCAAGGCCACGGCGCGGGCACTCGGCTGCGGAGCGCCTGAGCGGATCACGCTCGTTGCGATGGGGAAAAGCGGGCTGCAGCGCACCGATGAGGACGAGCTGTGTGCCCTGCATCTGCGCAATCTGCTGGAGGGTCGGGGCGGGAATCCGGAGGCGGTTCGTCAGGTGATTCAGGCGGGTCGTGAAGCCGAACGCTTCCGTGATTCAGTGCCGCCGCACCTTTATCCCGAAGATCTTGGTATTGCGCTCGACATCGGCCGCTACGACTTTGCCGTCAGGGTCGTGATTGAAGACGGGCGTCCCGTCGCGCGGATGCAGAGCGCTTGAGCTCCCGGTGCCTGAAGCAGGTGGCGATGTGGTCATTGACGACCCCCACGGCCTGCATCCACGCGTAGACAATCGTCGGTCCCACGAATTTGAAGCCCTTCGACTTGAGCGCCTTCGAGAGCTCTTCGGCGAGCGGCGTGACGGCCGGAACGTCGCCCTGGCGCGTGCGGTTGCTCTGTATCGGCGCGCCGTTGGCGAACGCCCAGACCCACTTCGAGAAATCGATCCCCTGCTCGCGCATCTCGAGGTAGGCGCGGGCGTTGCCTATCGTTGCGATGATCTTGGCCCGCGAGCGGATGATCCCGGCATTGCCGAGCAATCGCACCACGTCGCGTTCGCCGTACCGGGCGATTTTTTCCGGATTGAACGCTGAGAAGGCCGCTCGGAAATTCTCGCGCTTGCGCAGCACCGTGATCCAGGAGAGGCCCGCCTGGAAGGCTTCCAGATTCAGGTATTCCCAAAGCTCGCGGCTGTCGTGGACCGGCACACCCCATTCGCGATCGTGGTAGGTCACGTAGAGGGGATCCGCGCCAGGCCACGCGCAGCGCGTTCGGATTGCCTTGCTCGCCATGTTCACTCGACTCCCTGCGGATCGAAGCGCCAGGAATGCGACGTCCGTCGGCACACAGGTCGATGCGGCGTGACGCGATTCGCGAAAGGGCCGCCGATTATGTTCGCCGGCTGGACTAGAATAAGCCTATGAACAACCAACAGTTATTCTCGCTGCGTGACGGTAACACGATCCCGCAGCTCGGGCTCGGCGTATTCCAGACGCCCCCGGATCTCACCGCCTCGGTGGTCAAGATCGCTCTGGCCACGGGTTATCGGCACATCGATACCGCGGCCATCTACGTGAACGAAGCCGGGGTGGGCGAGGGACTGCGGACCTCGGAGCTGGCGCGCGACCAGGTCTTCGTCACGACCAAACTGTGGAATGCGGATCAGGGTTTCGATGCGGCGTTGAAGGCCTTCGACCACAGCATCAAGCGTTTGGGAGTGGACTACCTGGATCTGTACCTCATTCACTGGCCCTCCCCGCGGCGCGACCTGTACGTGGCGTCCTGGCGCGCGCTCGCGCGCCTGAAGGACGAGGGCCGCGTCCGCTCGATCGGGGTGTCGAATTTCGGTGTCGAGCACTTGCAGCGCCTCATCGATGAAACCGGGGTCACGCCCGTGCTGAACCAGGTCGAGCTGCATCCCCACTTCCAGCAGCGCGCGCTCATCGAGACGCACAAGGCGCTGGGGATTGCCACCCAGTCCTGGAGTCCGCTGGGCCAGGGCGCGGAACTTGCCGATCCGGTCATCGGCGCCATCGCGGCCCGCCACGGACGCTCGCCCGCCCAGGTCATCATCCGCTGGCACCTCGACAGCGGCCTGATCGTCATTCCGAAGTCGGTGACTCCGAAGCGGATCGCTGAGAATTTCGACGTCTTCGGCTTCACGCTCAGCGCCGAAGACATGGAGGCCATCGCGAAGCTCGATTCGACCGCCGGCCGTATCGGCCCGGATCCGGCGACCGCGAGTTTCTAGCAGGCTACGTCGGGATTCGACTCCACGCGCCTGGCACTCTGCGCAATCAGTGCCTCCACCTGATCAGGATCCACCGGCTTGGTGAGGTGGAAGTCAAAGCCTGCCTCCAGGGCGCGGCGCTTGTCCTCGTCCTGACCCCAGCCCGTGAGGGCGATCAATACCACGAGCCCGCCCCACGGCGCAGCACGGATGGCCTGCGCAACGCCGTACCCGTTGAGCTTGGGCAAGCCGATATCAACCAGGGCGATGTCCGGTTTCAGTTGCCGCGCCAGCTCGACGGCTGCCTCGCCATCATGTGCGACATGCAGTTCGTGGCCCCCGAGCTGGAGCAGAAAGCTGAGGCTTTGTGCGGCATCCACATTGTCGTCGACCACCAGGATGCGCCGCTTCTCAACCGCGGCCACCGCCGGCGCAGGCGACGCGCGCTCCGCAACTCCCGCACCGCTGGCACGTGAGGGCAGCCACACGCAAAATTCGCTGCCCCGACCCAGCCCGGCGCTGGTCGCGCTGACGCGGCCGCCGTGCAGCTCGACGAGACCCTTCACCAGCGCGAGCCCGATGCCGAGGCCGCCCGCTGCGTGATGCAGCGTGCTCTTCACTTGCGAGAAGATCTCGAAGATCTCCTCGATCGATTCAGGCTCGAGCCCGACTCCGCTATCCCGGACGCTGATGCTCACGCCGCCGCTCTCGGCCCGGGCCAGAAGTTCGATGCGTCCGCCCGGTTCGGTGTATTTCGCGGCATTGGTCAGCAGGTTCGAAAAGACCTGCGACAGGCGCAGCGGATCAACGTCCACCTCGATCGGTTCCCGCGGCAGCGACACGGTCAGCTGATGGTTGCGCGTTTCGATGAGCGGTCGGGCCACTTCCAGGCTGGACTCGATGATCGCGGCAACCGAGGCGCGCTGGCGGTGCAGGTCAATCTGGCCCTGCGTGATCTTCGATACATCCAGCAGGTCATCGAGCAGACCCGCCATGGTCTGCACCTGCCGATCGATGATGCTCGTGGCCAGCTCCCGCGTCTTCGTGTCGGCGCCGGGCAGGCGCAGCACTTTCGCGGCATTGCGGACCGGCGCGAGCGGATTGCGCAGTTCGTGGGCGAGGGTGGCCAGGAACTCATCCTTGCGACGGTCGGCCGCGCGCAGTGCCGCCTCTGCTGCCAGCTGCTGCGTGATATCGGTGTTGGTGCCGAACCAGCGGATGATCTTCCCCGTCGCGTCCCGCAACGGCGCGACGCGCGTCAGGAAGGCGCGGAACTCACCCGAAGCGCTTCTGATCGGAAAAGTCATCTCGAAACGGGCGCCGGTGGCGAGCGAGGCGCTCCAGCGCTCCACGACTTCGGGTAGCACGCTGGGGTCGTGCACCGACTGCCAGCCCCAGCCGTACATGTCCTCCGCGCGCGTGCCCGTGTACTCGTACCAGCGGCTGTTGTACCAGATGACGTTGCCGGTCTCATCGGCCATCCAGCACAGCAGCGCAATGTTGTCCGCGAGCGTGCGGAACCGGGCCTCGCTCTCGGCCAGGGCCTGTGTGGCCAGCACGCGTTCGGTCACGTCGGCACCTTCGACGAAGATCCCCGTCACCTCGCCGCCGGCGTTGCGGATCGGCTGATACACGAAGTCCAGGTATCGCAGCTGCAACGTGTTCTCATCGCCAGGCCGCGGCAGATGGATCGGCGCCGCATGCGCAATGTGCGCGACGCCCGTCCGGTAGACCTCATCGAGGAGGCCGATGAACCCCTGCTCCTCGACTTCCGGTAGCGCCTCGAGCACGGATCGGCCCTGGATCTCGCGCTGCCCGACGATTTCACGGTAGCGGCGGTTGTAATACTCGAACCGATGCTCCGGTCCGCGCAGCACACACATGAAGCCCGGCGCCTGGTCGAACAGTTCGCGCCACCGCGCCTCCGCAGCGCGCAGGGCTCTCTCGGCCAGCACCTGTTGCGTGGTTTCGACACAGATCACCAGCACCCCGCCGACGCCGGTCGCCGTCGATTCGTCGTCGATGGGGTTGTAGCTGTAGGTCCAGTACACCTCATCGATCCGACCGTGACGCGAGATCGGCACCAGTTGATTCTCGTTCCAGGTGCCGCCGTGGCCGGTCATCACCTGGTCGATCTGCGGGCCGATGATCGGCCAGATCTCCGCCCACACCTCCCGGCCCGGCCGACCCAGTGAGCCGGGATGCCGATCGGTGCCGATCGACGGGCGGTAGGCATCGTTATAGAAACAGATGAGATCCGGTCCCCACCAGATGTACATGGGGTGACCGCTGTTGAGCAGCATCCGCAGGGCGGTGCGCAGGGGCTGCGGCCAGGTCTGCGGATGACCGAGCGGCGTCCTGCTCCAGTCGTGGGCGCGCATCAGCGCACCCATCGCGCCCCCGCCGTCCAGAAACCCCAGGCTCGAGGAAGGCGCCTTACCTGACATGGTCACGATTAATCATTATGAGTCATACGCTTTGCAGCTCACCAGGATGCCACGCTGCAGCGACTTTATTTCAAGCTTCAGCTGGGCTTCGGAAACACCACGCCAACACACAATCCCGGTTGGGCACCGGTGAGCACCAGCCGCGCGCCGTGCAGCTGGGCGATGGCGGCGACCAGCGACAGGCCCAGGCCGTGCCCCTCGGCCGTGCGGCTGCTCGAACCGCGATAGAAGCGGCGCGTCACCCTGTCGTAGTCCTCGGGCGCCACCCCCGGGCCATCATCGATGACCGACGCCACGATCTCCTCGTTCGCCGCCACCAGCTCGAGCCGTATTTTCGTGCCGGCCGGCGTGTGCCGCAGCGCATTCTCGATCAGGTTGCTGAAGAGCTGGGTCAGCAGTTCCTCATCGCCGCGGATGGCGAGGGCGGTCTTGAACTCGCGCGACAGGTGCCGTCCGCAATCCTCCGCCACCGGCACGAACAGCTGGTACATCCGTTCGAGCAGCACGCCGAGCGCGACCGGAGCAAAGGTCCGGACCCGCGTGCCGGCTTCGATCTGCGAAATCCGCAGCAGCGCTGAGAACATGGACAACAGCTGATCGGTGTCTTCGAGCGCATGGGAGATCGCCGCGGAGTAATCCGCGATGCCCGTGGATTTCTCGCGGGCCGTCTCGAGCCTGTTCCTCAGCCGCGTCAGCGGGGTCCGCAGGTCGTGTGCCACATCGCTCGACACCTGCTGCAGGTTCTCCAGCAGCGCGGAGATCCGGTCCAGCATTTCATTGATGGCGCGCGCCAGCCGATCCCATTCGTCGCCGCGGCCACGCAGCGGAATCCGTTCGTTCAGTTGCCCGGCGATGACCCGCTCGCAGGTCTGGGTGATGGCATCGACCTGCGCCATGAACCGCCGCCCCAGCAACAGGCCGCCGAGGATGGAGAATGCGCAGGTGCCGAGCGCGACCCAACCGAAGGCATGCAGGATCCGCTGGCGCGTGACATCCATCGCGGCGGTGTCCCTGCCGACGTACAGGGTGGCCGTCGCGGTGAGCGTCGCGCAGCGGCCGAGGAGCCGCTGCGGACGGTCCGCGCACTGCACGAACGGCAGGTTGCCGGCCAGCACCTTGCCGCGCGTGTCCTCAATGACCATGTACATTTCGGGTGCGAACCGCGGCCGCAACGTCGGTCCGGATGCGGGTGTGCCCAGTCGCTGCTGCACGACTTCGATGGCCTCGTCGAGTCCCTCCGCGCGCAGGCCGTTCATCACCGTCGAGATATCCGATTCATTGGCCGCCATCAGCGCCTCGCGCCCGGTGCCGTCGACGATCCACAGCACGGTGCCGATCAGCGCCGCGGTCAGCGTCAGGAACGCCACCGCAAACAGCGCGGCGAGCCGGAACGACTCGGCCTTGAAGATTCTAATTTGCGGCAAGCAGCCGATACCCGGTGCCGCGCACGGTCTGGATGGCGTCGCTGCCGCCGTTGGCGTTGAGGCGTGCGCGCAGTCGGCTGATGTGACTTTCGACCACGCTGGTGTGCGGATCGAAATGGATGTCCCAGACATTCTCGAGCAGCATCTTGCGGGTCACCGCCCGATCCACGTTACGCACCAGATATTCCAGCAACCGGAACTCCTGGGGCAGCAGTTCCACCGGCTGGCCGCGCCGCGTGACCGTGCGCAGCACCAGGTCCATTTCGATGGATCCGGCAAACAGTCGCGCGGCACCGGGCGCCTGGCGCCGGGTCATCACCCGGATCCGCGCCAGCAGCTCCTCGAACGCGAACGGTTTGATCAGATAGTCGTCGCCACCGGCCTCCAGGCCCCGCACGCGATCGTCGATGCCGCTCATCGTCGTCAGATAGATGATCGGCGTGGCCTTGCGCAGCCGCACCGCCTTGACCAGTTCCAGGCCGTCCATGCCGGGCAGCATGCGGTCCACGATGATGGCATCGAAGTCGTGACAGGTGGCCTCGCGCAGGCCCGCGATGCCATCGCCGACGTGTACCACCTCGTAACCCTGCTCGCGGAAGCGCTCGATCAGCGATTTCGCCAGTTCCGCGTCATCCTCGGTCAGCAAGAGTCGCATGGAGGGCCGAGTGTATCAGTGGGTGCCCACCACCAGCACCGTGAAGGAGTCCGGCAGCGGCGTGGGCCGCGGGTGCGGCTGTTCGGGCGTCGCGGCCGGGGCGGGGCCGAACTCGGCGGTGACCAGGTAAACCCGACCGGTGACGGGATCCAGCGCCATGGTGCGCGCGCCGGCCTGCGTCTTCACGGTGTCGAGCACGCTGTAGTGATCCGCGGATTCCTGGCGGACCACCGTGAGGGTGCCCTCGCCATTGGAACTGAACACCAGGCCGCGCTTTTCGTCATACGCAGCCGCGTCCGGTCCGCGGCCGATCGGCACCTGGGCGACCTGCGCGCCACTGGCGCCGTTCGTCACGGCCATCACATTGGCGTCGCACACGGAGAACAGCCGGTGATGAGCGCGATCAATCGCAAGCCCGGTCGGGGAATTGCAGCCGGGCAGGGGCCACGTGGACTCCACGGCAAGCCTGCGGCTGTCGATAACCACCATCTGGCCCGGATCGCTTTCGATGTTCACGAAGATGTGGCCCGCGTGATCATCCTGCGCAAATTCCGGCTTGTCCGGCACCGGGATCGTGGCGACCACCGCAAGGGTCGAGGCATCCAGCACCGTGACATCCTTGCTGCGGCCATTGAAGGTGAAGACGTGTTTGCCCACCGGCTCATACAGGATGCAATCCGGATTGTGCGCCGGCACCTTCACTTCCTGGAGGGTCTTCAGGGTATCCAGATCGAACACCGTCACCGAATCGGCGCGGCCGTTGCTCACAAAGCCACGATGCAGGTCGGGCGCCAGCGCAATACCGTGCACGCCCTGCGTGTTCGGAATGGTGCCCAGCACCTTGCCTGTCTGCGTGTCAATGACATCGACCTGCGTGCCCCGGCTCAGGAACAGTCGGTGCAGGGCATCGAGGGTGAGATAGTCCCAGCCACCACTACCCCCGATCTGCCAGCGTTCCAGCACCTGCATTCGGGAGTCCGCCTGCGCTCCGGGGGCCAGCACGGCCGTTGCGGCGGCCAGTGTGAGCAGGAGGCCTAAAGATCTGGCAACACGGTGAGTGAACACGGCGCTCTCCTTAGTGACGGCCTGAACTATGCCCCCGGCCGGGTTCCTGAGGGTTTACAAAGATGTACACATGATCCGGCGCCGGCTTGCTAGCCTCGATCCGAACCGCTCAATCGAGGATGGAATGTTCCAGGGTCGCAACCACCTGGCCACCGCGTGCCTGCTGACGCTGCTGGCCTGCACCAGCTGCGCACTGCAGGCCCCGAAACCCGTGGTCCCCGATGTGCCGGCGGCATTTGCAGACGGATCAAACGCCACGCAAGCGGCATGGCCGAGCAAGGACTGGTATCACGGCTTTCGCAGTCCGGCACTCGATGCGCTGATCGCACAGGCTTCGCGCTCGAACCTCGACCTGGCAGCGGCCAGCGCGCGTGTCGCGCAGGCCGACGAGCGCGCGCGCCAGGCGGGGGCTGCCATTCTTCCCAGTGTCGATGCGTTTGGTAACGGCAATTACCTGGCGGGCCATTCCGGCAGCGGCAGTGCGCATGAACTCGACTGGTCGGCGTTGCTCTCCGCAAGCTACGAAGTCGACTTCTGGGGCCGCAATCGCGCGAGCGCCAATGCCGCGCGCTTCCTCGGCACGGCGGCCCGCGCCGATCGCGATACGCTCGCCCTCACGACGCTGGCCGGGGTCGCCGATGGCTATTTCGAACTGTTGTCGCTGCGTGAGCGCCTGGGCATTGCGCAGTCGAACCTGGAGGCGGCGCGCGGGCTGCTCGCTGTGGTGCAGGCGCGCTTCAACGAAGGTGCCGCCGATCCGGTCACGCTTGCCACCCAGCGCGCGGTGCTGGCTGCGGCACAACTGGCGATTCCCGATCTGCGCCAGCGCGAGGCCGAAGCGCTGACGGCACTCGCCTTGCTGGTCGGTCAGCCACCGGAAGGATTTGAGGTCGCGGCTGCCACGCTCGACGCGCTCGCCGAACCGCAGGTGGCCCCCGGGTTGCCCATGGACCTGCTGAGGCGGCGCCCCGACGTGTACACGGCCGAGGCGAACCTGCGCGCCGCGGATGCGAATCTCGTCGCGGCGCGCGCCGCCCTGTTGCCGACACTGACGCTGACCGCCGCGGGCGGCCTGCAGAATCCTGCGATGAATGCCGCCGTCATTGCACTGACCGGCACCGGGCCGGGCGTGAATCTCGGCGCGGGCCTCACGCAAAGCATCTTCGACGGCGGCCGGCTGCGCGCGGTGCGCGATGAATCGCGCGCGCGCGATCAGGAACTGCTGGCGATCTACCGGCGGGCGATTCTCGCTTCGCTCGTGGATGTCGAGAACACCCTCACGGCCATTCACACTCTGGATGCTGCCGGTGAGTTCCAGAACCAGAACCTCGCGCAAAGCCAGCTGGCATTCGACGGTGCCCAGCTTCGCTACCGCCAGGGAGCCGGCGACTTCCTCACGGTGCTCGAGGCGCAGCGTGCTCTGTACGCCGCACGCGATCAATACTGCCAGTACCGGCTCGCCCGCCTGCAGGCCCGGGTCGCGCTGTGCAAGGCGCTGGGCGGCGGCTGGGAGCTTCAGGAGTGACTGCGTTGCAAAGAGGCATGGCGCTGATTGCAGTCCTGGGCTGTGGACTGCTGGGTGTCGCGGCGTGCCACCGCACGGCGCCCATCGAGGATGCGAGGACGCCCCCGGCTGCGGCGCCGGGCGCGGGAGTGACGCTCACCGCCGCAGAGGTGGCCAACGAAGGCATCGCCACCGCGCCCGCCAACGCTGCGGACTATGCGCCCGAGACCACCGGCTACGGCGTCGTCATTCCACACGACGCGGTGGCAGTGGCCGTTGCCGAACTGACGACGGCGCAGGCGGCCGCCGCGCAGAGCCGTGCCGGGGCCGCGCGGGCCCAACGTCTGGCCGGAACGCCCGGCGCCCTGGCAGCGGATACGGTGGAAAGCGCCACGCGCCAGGTCGCAGGCGACACGGCCGCGCTGGCTCTCGCGCAGCACCGGTTGTCCGCCGTCATCGGCGGCGGGCTGCCTGCCGGCCTTGCCAAGGGGCCGCAACTCCAGGACCTGGCGAGCGGCAAGCTGAAGCTGCTGCGCGCGACCTTTCCGCTCGGCGCGCAGCTGTCCGGGACGCCGGCGAGCCTGCGCGCGGCACGCCTGGATGCCGCGACGGGGTGGACCTTGCACCAGGTGTGGAGCGCGCCCGCCGATGCGAGCCTGCCGGGACGCAGTTTCTTCGCGCTGCTCAAGGACGGCGAGGCGGGTGAAGGGGAACGGCTGCTGGTGTGGGCACCCGGCACGGGCGCCGCGCAGCACGGCGTGACGGTGCCGGCAGCATCCCTGGTGATCAGCGACGGTAAGTACTGGTGCTATGTCGAACGCACGGCCGGCGTGTATGTGCGGCGGGAAGTGACCACCGACCGGCCGCTCGGCGCCGATTACTTCGTCACGCAGGGCATCGCCGCCGGCGACCGGATCGTCATCGCTGGCGCCGGGCTGCTCCTGGCCCGTGAAATGAACCCCGGTACCGAGGCGGACTGAAGCCGATGCGTGCGCTCATCGCCCTGTGCGTGCGCCGCTTCGGTGCGGTGACGGCACTGTCCGTGCTGGCCCTCGTGCTCGGCTGCTGGGGTGTCCGCAACGCGCCGCTGGATGTATTTCCCGATTTCGTACCGTCCGAAGTCGATATCCAGACGGAAGCCCCGGGGTTCTCGCCGCAGCAGGTGGAGGAACTGGTCACCCGGCCGGTCGAGAATGCCGTCAATGGCGCCTCGGGCCTGGCCACCCTGCGCTCCGAGTCCATTCCGGGACTCTCCAATGTGACCGTCACCTTCGCCGACAACATCGACGTGCACATCGCCCGCCAGGGAATCTCCGAGCGCCTCTCGGAACTGGGCAGCGCCCTGCCCACGGGCGTCGGCGTCCCGAAACTCTCGCCGCTGGTTTCGAGCACGATGGACCTGCTCAAGATCGGCCTGGTCTCCGACAAGGTCGACGCCTATGTCCTGCGTGATACCGCCGAGTGGGTGATCAAGCCGCGCCTGCTGGCCGTGCCGGGCGTGGCGCACGTCATCCTCTTCGGCGGCAACGTCCGGCAGCTGCAGATCCAACCCGACATGCAGCGGCTGACGAGCTTCGGCATTTCCCTCAACGATATCGCCGAGGCTGCCAGGGCGGCCCTGCCGCTGCGCGGTGCGGGCTTCATCGACACCGCGAATCAACGGGTGCTGATGCAGTCGCCGATTCCCGCGCCGCAGATCGCAACACTGGCCAAGGCGGTGGTCGCGGTGCGCGGTGGGGTGCCGATCCTGCTCGGCGACATCGCCACGGTCAAAATCGCCCCCGCGTTGCGTTCCGGCGATGCCCTCATCATGGGCAGGCCGGGAGTGCTGCTGTCGCTGGCAAGTCAGTACGGCGCCAACACCCTCACGACCACACTGGCGGTCGAACAGGCACTCACGAGTCTGCGACCGGCGCTTCAGGCGCAGGGCATCAGCCTATACCCCGCCCTGCAGCGCCCGGCGAATTTCATCGAGCGGGCCCTCGGTGATCTGCGCCGCTCACTCATCATCGCCGGTGTGCTGATCTTCGTGGTGCTGTATCTCTTCCTGCGCGATCTGCGCGCCGCCGTGATCGCCTTTACGGCCATACCGCTGTCCTTGCTCGCAGCGATTGCGGTGCTCGATCGAATGGGGCTGACCCTCAATACCATGACCCTGGGGGGATTCGCGGTCGCGCTCGGCGTGCTCGTCGATGATGCCATCATCGGTATCGAAAACATCCTGCGCCGCCTGCGCGAAAACCGGCGGCTGTCGCAACCGCGCGCGCGCCTGGACGTGATCCGCGAAGCCTCGCTGGAGGTGCGCGGACCGGTGATCTACGCGACCGCCGTCGTCATCGCGGTGTTCCTGCCGGAGATCTTCACCTCGAGCCTGCAGGGCCGCTTCGTCGGACCGCTGGCGCTCGCGTTCATCTTCGCCGTGCTCGCCTCGCTGCTGGTTGCCATGACCACGACGCCGGCGCTGTGCGCGCTGCTGCTGCGCGGCCAGGACGCGCGGCCCGAGTCGCGGTGGCTGCTGCGCCTGCGTGCCTGGCAGAGCCGTGCGGTACACGGCGTCGCCGCGCATTTCAAGGCAGTGGTCGCGGTGCTGGTGGTGTGCGTGCTGGCGGCCGCCGCCGCGCTGCCCTTCCTCGGTGGCACCTTCATGCCGGATTTCCGGGAAGGCCATTTTGTCATCCAGACGTCCAGTTCCATCCCGGGCACTTCGCTTGCGCAAATGATGGCCGTCGGCCAGCGCATCAGTGCGCAGATTCTCGCGCTGCCCTACGTCGCCACCGTCAACCAGCAGATCGGCCGGGCCGAACTGGGCGAGGACACCTGGGGCCCGCACCGCAGTGAATTCCATGTCGAGCTCAAAGCCGATGCAACGGTGGACCAGAGCACGGCGCAGGAGGCGCTGCGCGAAATCCTCGAGCACTATCCGGGTCTGCAGACCGAGGTCGTGACCTTCCTCGGCGACCGGATGAGCGAGAGCCTCAGCGGCGAGACGGCACAGGTGGCCGTCAAGGTCTTCGGCGATGACCTGGACACGCTCGATCAGACCGGCGCACGCATTGCCGCGGTCGTGGGCAGAGTGGCGGGCGTCGTGGACCTGCAGTTCAAACGGCAGAGCGGCACCCCGTCGATCGCGATCCAGCTGCGCCCCGAGGCGCTCGCGGCCAGCGGGCTTACCGCGCAGGCGGTTCTCGACACCCTCGAGACGGCCTACACCGGCGCCCTGGTGGGACAGACGTTCAGCGGCACGCGCACGATCGATGCCGTGGTGCTGTTACCCGATGCGCTGCGGCAGCAACCGCAGGCACTCGGGCAGCTCATGATCAGCGGCCCGCTGGGGCCGGTGCCGTTGGCCCAGGTCGCCCGCATCCTCCTCACCCAGGATCGCTACAGCATCGAGCATGACGGCGGCCAGCGGCGCGTGAGCGTCACCTTCAATGTGAGCGGCGCCTCGCTCCAGAGTGTCGTGCAGCAGGCCGGACAGGCGATTGCCGCCCACGTGGCGCTGCCGCGCGGCGTCTATATCGAATTCACCGGCGCGGCGCAGGAGGAGATCCGGACGCGCAATCAGCTGCTGCTGTATTCGGCCGTGGCGCTGGCGGTGATCGTGATGATTCTCTTCATGGCCTTTCACTGGCGGGCCAACAGCTTCCTGGTGCTGGCGAATCTGCCGTTTGCGCTGGTGGGCAGCGTGGCGGCGATTGCGATCACGGGCATCGGCCTGTCGCTCGGCACGGTCGTGGGTCTGGTCACCGTCTTTGGCGTCAGCGCCCGCAATGCCATCCTGCAGCTGGCGCACTACGAACACCTGGTGGAGGTCGAAGGTGCGCCCTGGAGCCTGGATACCGTCATCCGCGGCGCCAACGAGCGACTGGTGCCGATTACGATGACGGCGGCCGTGACGGCGCTGGGCTTGGCGCCGCTGGCCTTCGGCATGAACCTCCCGGGTCAGGAAATCGAGGGGCCGATGGCCGTGACCGTGCTGGGGGGCCTGGTGTCCTCCACCGTTCTCAACCTGTTCCTGCTGCCGGCCCTCGCCCGCCGGGTGCGCCCGACGCTCTGACGGGGATTCATCCGCGCGCGCGGGCGTGAGTCACACGGATATCGGCACCAGCGGCAGCTCGGAGGGGGAACTGCTCGCGGTCGAGGCCGAGCACAAGGACAGCACGCGCTACCCGGACGGCGGCTGGGCCTATTTCGACTTTGGCCACCAGGGTGAGAAGGCGCAGGCCGAGCCGCTGCCGCGCACCGCCGAGTGCTACACCTGCCACCGGCTGCACGGCGCGGTGGAGTGGACCTTCACCCAGTTCTATCCCGAGCAGTTTGCTGTTGCGCAGCGTCTGGGGACGGTGCGCAAGGACTACGATCCCAACGCGCGACTGAAATAGGTTCGGCGGTCGGGAGCCGGCCTTCCAGCCATGCCTGGAAGGCCTCGGGCGGCAGCGGCGGGCTCATGTAGTAGCCCTGTGCGGTGTCGCAGCCCAGCTCGCGCAGCAGGGCATAGCTCTCGCTGTCCTCGACGCCTTCGGCCACGACTTTCATGCCGAGCCGATGGCCCATTTCGATGGTGGAGCTGACGATGGTGCGCAGGTCGGCATCGCCGCTGACATGCGACACGAACGAGCGATCGATCTTCAGTTCCTTCGCCGGCAGCTTCATCAGATAGCTCAAGGAGGAGTAGCCGGTCCCGTAGTCATCGATCGAGAGCTGCAGTCCGATCTCCGCCAAGCGCTCCAGCACCCGCAGCGCGTGCGTCGGATCTTCCATGAAGCCGCTTTCAGTGATCTCCAGGCACAGCGCGCTGGCGGGAACCTGGTGCTGCGCCAGGATGGCAGCGATGGTTTCGGGCAGCTCGCGATTGAGCAGGTCGCGGGCCGAGAGGTTCACCGACACCTGCAGCAGCAATCCTTCCCGGCGCCACGCGCCCAGCTGCCGCACGGCTTCCTCCAGCACCCACCGCGACAGCACCTTGATGTAGCCGGTGTGCTCGGCAAACGGTATGAACGCGGCCGGCGGTACGACGCCACGACGCGGGTGGTTCCAGCGCAGCAGTGCCTCGCAGGCCCCCACGGTCGCCGAATGCAGGTCGACCTTGGGCTGGTAATGCAGGCGCAGTTCGTCGTGTTCGACGGCATGGCGCAATTCCCCGAGCAGTGACAGGTGCTCCTGCTGGCTCGTGTCGTAGTTCTTCTCATACACCGCACAGCCGCTGCGGGTGCGTTTGGCCACGTACATCGCAATGTCCGCATTGCGCACCAGCGTCTCGGATTTGTCCCCGTGGGCCGGGAACATGGCAATGCCGATACTGGTGCCGACATCGAGCGGCTGGCCGTCATAGATGATCGGCACCTCCAGCGCCTTGATGATCCGGTGCGCGACGCCGATGACCGCCGCCACATCCGACTCGTGCACCAGCAGCGCGAACTCATCCCCGCCCAGGCGCGCGACGCAGCCGATATCCCCCTGCATCAGCCGCAGCCGCGATCCGACTTCGCGCAGCACGTGGTCGCCGACCCCATGTCCCAGGGAGTCGTTGACATACTTGAACCGATCCAGATCCATGACCATGATCGCAAGCGACCTGCCGCGGGTGCGGGCCTGCGTAATGCCCTGCTCGAGTTCCAGCGCGAACTGGGAGCGGTTGGGGAGCTGGGTCAACGGGTCTTCGTAGGCAAGCTTCAGGATCTGCTGCTCGCGCTCCGCGATGCCGGTGCGCATGTGCTCCATGCCCTGGGCGAGCGCACCGATCTCATCCTCCCGCGGCACTGATATCTCTTCCGAATAGTCACCGCGCCGGATCCGCTTCACGGCCGCCAGCAGCAGTTCGATCGGCCGGGTGATGCTCAGGGCGATCAGAACACTGCCGGCAATCGAAATCGCGAGACTCAGAAAGCCGAGCACCACCAGCGTCGCGCGCAGGGTGCGGAAGCTTGCCATGGCCGAGGCGATGGGCCGCTGCAGCACCGCGGCAACATGCGCATCATCAGCCAACGGCACGAGGCGCATCTGCTGCTGACCCTCGGGCAGTTGCAGCACCCGGGTATCGAGCGCGTCCGCGTAGTCCGGCAGCCCGGTTCGCAGCGTGTCGGCCACGGCGGCGGGCAAGGTCGTGGCGAAGATGTTCCACCGGCCCTGTTGCTCGTTCGCGAAGGAGACATCAAGGCCTGTGAGCTGGCGCAGATCCTGCGCCAGCGCGAGATCCAGCGGGAAGCACACGACGATCCAGCCGATCGTGACCGGTGCTTTGACCGGTACGGCGATGAGCTGGTAGGCCTGCCCGTGCAGCAGATCGGTGGTGCTCGCCACACTGCCGGTGCGGGCACGGGCGATGAGCTCGGGGAATTCGAAGGCATGGGGCGGTATGTCGGGCCGCAGCGTATCGGCGATCACCTGTCCCTTCAGATCGACATACAGCACCGCCTTGGCGTTGATGCGGGCCCCCTGGTTCTCGAGGGCCGAAAGCAGGGTGCCGGTGTCACCGGTGGCGATTGCCTCCCGAAACGCGAAGTCCGATGCGAGCACGCTGGCCGCCTGCGACAGGCGCTCGGAGTTCTGCTGCAGCACGCGCGCGAAGACTCTCTGACCGACGCTGAATTCGTCCTCGATCTTGTTGCGCGCCGCGCTGTAGCTCGCATCGTTGGTCAGCAGGAATTCCGCCGCCTGCACGATGCCCAGCAGTGCCACCAGGAACACCACCATCCTTACCCGCAGGCTGCGGAACCGGATCATGGCGTTCCGATGTGAACGGTATGCGTGAGGGCGCCGGCACCGGCGTCCACGTGCAGCGCTTCAGCACCCTGCTGGTCCTCCGTCATGGGCTCATGCCAGGTGCGCAGGGTGTAGTCACCGGGCGGGAGCCTTGAGAACATCGCCGTCCCGTCGTGGTCCGTGCGTGCGAAGTAGGGAGTGTCGACGACCAGCAGCCACGACACCATCAGATCGTGAATATTGCAGCCGAGAACTACGAGGCCCGCCTTGTCGAAGACCACCGCATCGGCCGATTTGCCGGCGTAGAGCTTCATCGTGAAGACCTTTGCCGGGGAGAACGAGTACACCGAATGGCGGATATTGTCGCTGTTGGGAAAGCGGACCGCCGTGCCGGTCTGTACGACGTTGATGCGCGGCACGAACTCCCGGTTCACCTGGTCGATGCTGTACTTGAGGCCCGCCGCCGGCGCGGGCGGCGAGGCGGGCACCGCGTAGACGATGGCATCCTCGACCGGCGCATTGGCTGCGCTCTGCACGTGCACGATGAGATCGGCTGCCGAGGCGAGAGATGCGAGGCATGCCGTCGCAACCGTCAGCAGCAAAGTTGAGTGCCGGGGCGCCATGCTTCAGGACGCCGGGTCTTTCGGCGGCGGTGGTGTGACCACGTTGATGACATCCGGCGCCATCGGTGCCAGGAGCGCCAGCAGTTCATTGCGCGCCCGCAGGTTCACATGATGCCGGCGCAGCGCGCGGCGCAGGTTCTCGACCAGGCCGAAGAACTCCCGCTGCGTGATGTGGTGATTCGCGTGCACCTCGCGCATGGAGTCACCGCCGTAATGGCAGCCGCCGCCGGCGAGGTCGCAGATCTGTTCGACGACCAACCGCTTGATGCGGGGGATGTCCGTGTTCCGGTACGACTGATTCAGGCGCGGATCGGCAACGGTCGCATCGATGGTTTCGGAGACCACGGCCGTCACCACCGGCTCCCCGCCGAGCCGTGCGTAGAGACTGGGCGAGGTGGCCCACGCGCGGCCGTGCAGGCCGCACAGGGCGCCCGCCGCCGCAGCCACCAGGGCTGCGTGTTTTGAGGCTGCTTTCATGATTCAAAGCATGGTAGGGGGGATTGCTGGAGGGCGGTGTTAAGTGCCTCACAGCTCCTGGGACATGCGCCGGATCACGGAAATTTCGGGCGAATACCCCGAAAATAATGGCGTCAGAAAGCGTGATGCCGTTCGCATTACGCGAGGACCTGAATGACCAGACCCGTCAAGGCGGCGCTTATAGGGCTCTCGCTGTTACACACTGCTGCCCCCGCGCTGGCCGGCGATCGGCTGCTCGCGACCGGCGGCATCATGCAGCTGGAAGGCAGCGCCGGCGGGGGCCTCACACCCTGGGCCGTCATTGCGGGTCTGGGTACCGAGGATGAGATCGGTGCGAGTGCCTTCTGCACGCAGGTCAAACCCCAGGATTTCAGGCTCGACAGCTGCGGTGTCGCGGCCGGACTCTACGACCGCGTGGAACTGTCGGTGGCGCGCCAGACATTCAGTCTCGGTGCCACCGCTCCGGGACAGAACATCGATCAGACCATCATCGGCGGCAAAGTGCGCCTGTTCGGCAACGTGGTGTTCGACCAGGACACCCTCCTGCCGGAGGTGGCGCTGGGCGTGCAGTACAAACACAACAGCAACTTCGACTTCATTCCCAAGGCGCTCGGCGCCCGGCATGCCGACGGCACGGACGTCTATCTGGCCGCCACCAAGGTGTGGCTGGACGGACCCTTCGGCCGCAACTGGCTCGCGGATGTCACGCTGCGGGAGAGCAACGCCAACCAGATGGGCATCCTTGGCTTCGGCGGCCCCGATGGCAACTACCACCTGCTCGCCGAGGGCAGCGTGGGCATATTCCTCAACGACAATCTGGTGTTCGGCGGCGAGTACCGCCAGAAGCCCAACAATCTGGCCGTGTTCCGCGAAGATGATTTCAAGGACGTGTTCCTGTCCTTCATCCCCGTGAAGTACTTCTGCGTGACGATCGCCTATGCCGATCTGGGCAACATCGCCAATCGGCCCCACCAGGCCGGAAGCTACGTCTCCATTCAGGGCAGCTGGTAGTCGCTCACTCCCGCCTTGAGCAGTTCGGCGCTGGCCTGCGCGACGGCGCGGCGGGCTGCCGGGGTCGCCGGAACGGAGGTGCCGATCCGGATGCCGGGATGGCCGTCCGGGACCACGGAGATGTGCTCGAACGTGAGATCCCCGTAGCGCTCGCTCCTGAAGTTGAAAAGCCCCAGGGCCCGCAGGCTGAATTCCGGCACTCCCCACAGGCGCCGGAACAGCGGAGAGGTGGCTTCCAGTCGCCGGATGAGTGTCTCGAAGCGCGGATCCTCGTCATGCTTGCTGTAGTCAAAACGCAGCCGCGCGATCAGATGCCGCGCCGAGCGCTCACTTTCAACTGTATCGACGTGCTCGAGCGGACGCACGAGCACCAGCTGCAGCAGGTTCCGCTCCGTCGGCGGCAACTTGGCGTAGTCACCGTAGATCGCCGCGCTCAGCGGATTCCAGGCGAGGATGTCCCAGCACAGATTCATGGCCACCGCCGGGATGCCCAGGCTTTGGATGAGACGCACGACATCCGCGGGAGCCTCTTCCAGCTCCCCTGCCTGGGTACGCGGGGCGCGGTGCTGGACCAGCGAGAACAGATAGACGCGCTCGTCCGGGGTCAGGCGCAGGGTCACGCAGAGGCGTTCCAGCACCTCATCCGACACGCGCATGTCGCGGCCCTGCTCGAGCCAGGTGTACCAGGAGACACTCACGCCCGACAGCGCCGCCACATCCTCGCGACGCAGACCGGTCGTGCGCTTGCGCCGCGAGGGCGGCAAGCCAAGATCAGACGGATCGATCCGGTTGCGGCATCGCCGCAGAAATTCAGAGCGCTGACTGTCGATCGGTGATCGCAGGCGCTTGCGGGTAGGTGCACTCTCAGATGCCTTCAACCTATGACTCCCACTTCCAGCATACTTGCCTGATCTGTGGGAAAATGTAGCTCAAACTGCCTCTTCGCGCATGGGAGCTTCCTATGACGAGCATCGCGATCGTGTTCTACAGTGGCTACGGCCACACCGCCCGGCAGGCGCAGGCCGTGCACAAGGGTGCGGCAGCGCCTCCCGGTGCGGATGCCTCGCTGTTCCAGATCGACACCCACGGGGAGCTGGCGCCGGAGGCCTGGGATGGGATCGCCAAGGCCGATGCGATCATCTATGGCAGCCCGACCTACATGGGCGGCCCGGCCTGGCAGTTCAAGAAATTTGCCGACGCCACCTCCAAACCCTGGTTCGCCCAGACCTGGAAAGACAAGATCGCCGCCGGCTTCACCAATTCGGCTTCCGTCAACGGCGACAAATTCTCGACCATCCAGTACTTCTGGACGCTGTCCCAACAGCACAGCCAGATCTGGGTGGGCACCGGACTGATGCCGTCGAACACCAAGGCGCATGGCCCGGCGGACATCAACTGGACTGCGGGCTATGCCGGCGCACTGGCGATTTCACCGGCGGATGCCTCGCCGGACGAGGCGCCCCGCTCGGGTGACCTGGAGACTGCGCGCCTGCTCGGCAAGCGCGTTGCCGAGATCGCCGCGCGCCTGCGGTGACAGGCCCGCGGTGCTGGGATTGATAAAGGGGGAACTCATGTTCATGAAGCAGTCGCTGGTAGCGCTGGTCGCAGTGTGCGGCGCGGTCACCGTGGCGCAGGCGCAGGCGCAGGCGCAGTCACAGCCGGATCACGGCTCCGCAAAGCAGGTCGCGCCCAAAACCAACTGCACCCGCGCCTCGCTGCAGGCGGCGGTTGACAGTTATCTTGCCGCGCAGAGGTCCGGTGACCGCACCAAGATGGCCTTTGCCGACAAGGTGAAGTACCTCGAGAACATGAGCGAAGTGGCCGCCGACAAGGGCGCCTGGAACACCGCCATGCCGATCGCGTTGTCACACAGCATCTACGATACCAACCGCTGCCGGACGTTCTCCGAGGTGATCGTGACCGAAGGCCCGGAGCAGCATGTGATCGGCACGCGCCTGAGCGTGGATGGCGGCAGGATCACCGCCATCGACAGTTTGATCTCGCACAAGGGGGACTGGCTGTTCAATGCCAACGCGTATCTCAAGTATTCGAGCAAGGAGGACTGGGGTGCACCGCCGGCCCAGGGTCGCAGCTCGATGCAGGTTCTCATCAACGCCGGCAACAGCTACCTGGACCTGTTCTCCGACAAGTTCGTGCAGACCCCATGGGGCAGGCCCTGCGCGCGGCTCGAGGGCGGCGCCTATACCAACCGCACCGGTGATCCGAACGCGACCTGCGAGGTCGGGATTCCGGCCGGCGTCCTCTACATCGTGAATCGTGACTATGTCGTCGACGAACAGCAGGGTGTCATCAACATCTTCTGCCGTTTCGGCAACAGCGCGACCGGTATGCCGGACTCGCACACCTTTCGGATCGTGAACGGCAGGATCCGCGGGGTGCACACGATCAGCATCAATCTGACCCCGGGCCGCGCTTCGCCCCAGGCCGATGACAACGGCGCGATCGTGCGTGAGCCGAGGACGCCGGAATGAAGGCGCTCCTCTGTGGCCTGATCCTGGGTGCCTGCGCGCTGCCGGCCTCTGCCCAGGCGCCGGCGAAACCCCTGGCCTGCGACAAAACGTGCCTGCAGGGCTACATCGACCGCTACCTGGACGCCATGCTCGCCCACAAGGTCAGTGATGACCTGTTTGCGCGCGAGGTCAAGTTCACGGAGAACGGCGTGCGCCTGCCGCTGGGCAATGAGGGCCTGTGGTTCCGGATGTCGGGCCGGGGCACGTACCGGTTCTACGTGCCGGATGTGGAGACGCAGCAGATCGCCTACTTCGGCACCGTCACCGAAAAGGAACGCGATGCGACCTTGCAGGAGGCCATCGTGCTGCGCCTCAAGATCGTCAACGGCCTGATCACCGAGGCCGAGCAACTCGTCATCCGGCCCGAGGGCGGCCTCACGAGCAATGGCGCGCAGGCGCCGCGGCCGCTCTCCACCGGTGACCGGGTGGAGAAGATGGGCGCACCCAACCCGATCTTCGCGGAAGTGATCCCGGAGGGTAAGCGCCCGTCACGCGATGAGCTCATCAGGACGGCGAACTACTACTTCTCCGGCCTCGAACGCAACGACGGCAAGGGCTATTACCCGTTCACCGACGATTGCGACCGTTACGAGAACGGCAACCACTCCACCAACGTGCCGATGCGCAATCTGGATACGGGCCAGACGGAAGTGATGGGCTGCAAGAAGCAGTTCGAGCTGGCGCTGCGCAACGTCGTGTCACGGGTGCGCGACCGCCGCTTCGTCGCGGTCGACCGTGAGCACGGGATCGTGTTTGCGTTCGCCTTCTTCGATCACGAGCAGATCAACTGGACCTGGCAGCTCGGTGAGCTCTTCAAGATCCAGGACGGCAAAATCCGCCGCATCGAGGCGATCTTCCAGCGCGCGCCGTATGGCATCAATTCGGGGTGGAGCACCTACGAGCAGGGCATCTCGGATCAGCCGCAGATCGTGAGGTGATCAGAACCACTCGCCCGCAACACTGCTGTCCGGGCGAGTGGCCTGCCGATCGCGCAACTACTTCGGCGGAATCTGATTGCTGATCGCGTTTTCCTGCTTGTTCAGCACCCGGTCCTCGCCCTTGGTGATGTGGCTGCCGTTCTGGCTGGCCATGTCACGCTCTTCCTGGCGCACCTGGTGATCTTCCTTGTGCACGGTGGCGGCCTGACCCCGGGTCATGGTGCCGTTCTTCACATCGTTGTGGATCCGACGGTTCTGATTCGCGAGGCGATGATTGACCTGCGTGCGGCGCGGGTGATTCTTCTGCCAGGTGGTCTCGGCGGAGGCGGTGCCCACCATGCCAGCCAGCAGCACCGCCGCGGCCGCGAACGTCAGGGATTTGTGGAAGTAGCGTGACATAAAGGTTCCTCCTACTGCAGGCGGAACTCCCGCCTCTTGAGCATAGGAACGGCGCAGCGGCGGCCCGGCTGACTGTGTTACAAGCAATTAAAGGTTTGCAGCAGGCAAAAAAAACCCCGCGTGAGCGGGGTTATGGGTCGCTTGCTTGCTATGGAGGAGCCATTCTTCTGGTTCTTATCCGTCCGAGGGCATCCGCAAAAGGGACGGTGCCCACTCTTATCTTGCTGCGGCAAGTCCGCCTTTACTTCTTTCCTTCCCGCGGCCAAAGGGGCCGCTTCTGCTGTAGAGAGTTGCAACGCTCATGCCAGCGCCGCCAAACGGCGTGCGATGTGACATCTTGTATCTGCGACGGGGGTCCAACCCGCCGCGACTTGCCATATGCGAGGCTTACGCCCCGTTTGATCAGACAGAACGGGGCGCGGGTTGGTGCGTCGCGAAACGCGGTGTCAAAATCATCGACACAAATGCGCCGCGGTGGCGCTGAAGTGTTGGTCAGATAGGATATAACTAATTGATAAATAAAGAACAATTAGTGTTGGTTGAGGTGTAAATGCTTTCGACACGCAAGCTTCAGATCCTGGCGGCGACCTGCCTGGCGGCGCTCGCACTGAGCCTCGGTGCCTGTTCCACGACGGCCTCGAAAGCCAAAGCGGCAGCGCACGCGCCCGTGCCGCCGACACCGGTCGCGCCCGCACCGGCCGCGGCGGCCCCGACTGCGGCTGTGCCAGCGCCGGCGCCCGCACCCCCGCCGACACCGCCTGCGCCGCCCATCACCCTCACGGGTGCACCGCCGGCCACCGCCACCCAACCGGCCCCGCCGCGTTCTCTCGACAAGCAGTTCCCGCAACCCCCCGCGCTCGACCGCGACGTGAACTTCTGGATCCGCATCTACACCGAAGTCGGCACCAACGCGGGCTTCATGCACGATCAATACAACCTGGGCGTGGTCTACGAGACGCTGCAGTTCAATCCCGACACCAGCGCCCGGCAGCGCGAGCACATGGTCGACGCGGCGCGGGTCCGGATCGTGACCGCGCTGCGACGCATCGCCGCCGCCACCGGCCCGCTGTCGCCGGAGGATCAGCACATCAAGGACATGTGGGGTGATGCGGGTACGCCGCAGCGCCTGCTCGGCGCGACGGAAGATGTCCGCTTCCAGCTCGGCCAGGCGGACCGGTTCCGCGAAGGGCTGGTGCGCGCCGGTTTGTGGCAGGCGCATATCGAGGAGACGCTCGCGAACCTCGGCATGCCGCCCGAGCTCGGCGTGCTGCCGCACGTGGAGTCCTCCTTCAACGCCGCCGCCTATTCCAAGGCGGGGGCCGCGGGTCTGTGGCAGTTCATGCGCTCCACCGGCCGGCGCTTCATGCGCATCGATTCGGCGGTGGACGACCGGATGGATCCGTTCCGGGCCACCGAGGCCGCCGCGCAGCTGCTGAGTTTCAACTACCGGCTGCTCGGCACCTGGCCGCTGGCGCTGACCGCCTACAACCATGGCGCCGAGGGCATGCGCCGCGCGAAGGACCAGCTCGGGACGGACGATATCGTGAAGATCGTGCGCGACTATCACAGCCCGAGCTTCGGATTCGCCTCGCGCAACTACTATGTGTCGTTCCTCGCAGCGCTCGCCGTGGACCGCAATCCGGAGAAGTACTTCGGGCCCATCAAGCGCGAGTCCGAAGCGCGGTTCCGCGAAGTGACCATGCCCGGCTTCGTGACGGTGAGCGCGCTCACGCATGCGCTGCACATGAGTGCGGATGAGCTGCGCCGGCTGAACCCGGCGCTGCTGCCGGCCTGCTGGGAGGGCCGCCGCCGCGTGCCGCAGGGCTATATCCTGCGTCTGCCGCTCAATGGTCCGGGCTGGACCTCCGAAATGCTGGCGCGGCAGCTCTCGCCCACGGATCTGCAACCGCGTCAGACCGTACCCGAGCGCCGCCGCGTCGCGAAGGGCGAAACGCTCGCCAGCATCGCGCGCGACTACGGCATGAGTCCCGCCGAACTGGCGCGGCTGAACGGCGTCAGCGCCCGCACCCGGCTGCGACCCGGACGCTTCGTGCGCGTGCCCGAGGCCAATCCGGTACGCGTGGTCGCGCGCAACGCCGCGCCCGTCGCACCACCCGCTGCCGCCCCGAGTGCTGCTGCGCCGGCGACTGAAGTGGCGGCTTCGGCGTCTGTACCGAGTTCCGCTGCGACGCCCGCCGAGGTGGCCGAGAACACTTCGGCGCCGAGTGCCGCGAGTGCCGCGACGGCGGCAGCTGCGAGCGCGCCATCGGAAGTGGCCGCCAATGCGCCAGCCCCCGGCGCGAGTGCGCCGAGCGTGGCACCCACACCCTCGAGCGCGCCGCCGGAAGTGGCGGCGAACGCGCCGAGTTCGGCGCCCGCGGCGGCAGGTGCTGCGCCGGGTACGGGCCTCGTGGCGCAGAACACTGCTGCGACGGCGCCGGTGGCACCGGATGTAGAACCTGAAACCGTTGCCGGCGGCGTGGCCCCGCAGGTCGCGCAGCAGGAGAGCGAGCAGGATGCGCGCGCGGTGGCGCAGGACCGCACGCTCGCGGCGGGCTCCCAGCCGGTATCGGCGAAGCAGGCCGAGGCGATCACACCGGGGCTGGGACCGACCCAGATCGTGGCGGCTGACAACGCCGATGCCACGGATTACTCGGTCGCGGCTGATGACACGATAGTGGTGGCCGCGACCGAGACGCTGGGGCAGTACGCCGGGTGGCTCGAGGTGAATCCGACGCGGCTGCGCGCCTTGAACAGACTCAAGCGCAAGGGCGGGGTACAGATCGGGCACCGGATCAGGCTCGATTTCGCCAACAGCACGCACGCGCAGTTCGAGTCGCAGCGGCGCGACTATCATCGGCAGCTGCAGGCGGCGTACTTCGCCTCACACCGGATCTCGGGCACCAAGGTGCACGTGGTGCGCGCGGGCGATACGCTGTGGAACCTGGTCCATCGCAACGGCGATATTCCGGTGTGGCTGCTGCAGCAGTACAACCCGGATGTGGCTTTCGACAGCCTGAGGTCAGGGACACAGATCGTCGTGCCGCGCGTCGCGGATCTGGGTAATCCGGACGCTGATAATTGAGACGTCGGTCGTGAATCGGCGACGTCAGGCGCGCGGGTGTGACGGCGGCACTTCGCTTCGATCGACGCCAGCCCCTATAATCCCCGTTATGTCTCAGCGTTCGTTTTCCTCGTTCCTCCTCGCCCTGCTCCTCGCCACCGCCGCCCCGGTGGTGCTGGCCAACGGCAAGCCGCAAAGCCCCGGGCGCGTCACGGCCCATGCCGAGGCGGACGCAAGCGCCAGCGACACCAGTGCGGTTCCGCCGCAGCTGCTCGCCGATCGGGTGGTCGTGCGCAAGTCCGAACGGCGCATGTACCTCATGCATGGTGAGAACGTGCTGCGTTCCTACCGCGTGGCCCTGGGGCTCAACCCCGTGGGCCCGAAGGTGCAGGAAGGCGACTCGCGCACGCCGGAGGGGCACTATCTGCTGACCCGGCGCAACCCGCGCAGCGAGTACTTCCTGTCCATCCAGGTGTCCTATCCCAATGACCGGGACATGCAGCGCGCACGCCGCAACCGGCTCACGCCCGGTGGTTCGATCATGATCCACGGGCTGCCGAACGATCTGCGCCGCGAACCCTCCTACTACGAGAAGCGCGACTGGACCGACGGCTGCATCGCGGTGTCCGATTCGGACATGCTCGAGATCTGGCTGATGACCCCCCCGGATACGCCGATCGACATCCTGCCGTAGGTCGCGCCGGGTGGTTACCGACAGCAGCATCATTCCGGATTCGGTCGACGCGCTGGTCGCGCCGAAGGGCAGCCTCGAGAACCTGTCCCAGGAGGAGATCACCAAGCTCCTCGACACCAGCCACAGCGGCCTGTATGCCCTGTTCCGCAAGTGCGCGCTGGCGGTGCTGAACACCGGCAACGACACCGACAACGCCAAGGAGATCCTCGAGCGTTACGCCGACTTCGACATCGAAGTGGTGCGCCACGCCCGCGGCATCAAGCTCGAGATGCGGCACGCGCCGGCCTCGGCCTTCGTGGACGGGGAGATGATCCGCGGCATCAAGGAGCACCTGTTCGCGGTCCTGCGCGATGTCATCTACATCGCCGGTGAAATCATCGACAGCCGGGTGGTCTCGCTCACCGATTCGAGCGCGGTCACCAACACGGTGTTCCGCATCCTGCGCAACGCGCGGGCGCTGGAGTACAAGGGCTACCCCAACCTGGTGGTGTGCTGGGGCGGGCACTCCATCGGCGATGAGGAGTACCGGTACACCAAGAAGGTCGGCTACGAGATGGGCCTGCGGGGCCTCGATGTCTGCACCGGGTGCGGGCCGGGCGCGATGAAGGGGCCCATGAAGGGCGCGACCATCGGTCACGCCAAGCAGCGGGCGCTGCAGAGTCGCTACATCGGCCTCACCGAGCCCGGTATCATCGCCGCGGAGCCACCCAACCCCATCGTCAGCCAGCTGGTGATCCTGCCGGACATCGAAAAGCGACTCGAGGCCTTCGTGCGCATGGGCCATGGCATCGTGGTGTTCCCCGGCGGCGCCGGCACGGCCGAGGAAATCCTGTACCTGACGGGGTTGCTGCTGGATCCGGCCAATGCCCGCCAACCGTTCCCCGTGGTGCTCACCGGTCCGGCCGCCAGCGCCGGTTATTTCGAACACATCCGGCACTTCATCGAAGGCACGCTGGGGCGCGAGGCCGTGCAGCGCCTGGAAGTCATCATCGATGATCCGGCGGCGGTCGCGCGGCGCATGGTTGCCGGCATGGAGCAGGTGCGGGCGTTCCGCCGCGAGCGCAGCGACTCCTACAATTACAACTGGCTGCTGTCGGTCGGCATCGAGCTGCAGCGGCCGTTCCAGGTCACGCACGAGGCCATGCGCTCGCTGGCGCTGTCGCGCGCGCAGCCCGTGCACATGCTCGCCGCGAATCTGCGGCGCGCGTTCTCCGGAATCGTCACCGGCAACGTGAAGGACTACGGCGTGCAGGCCATCGAGCAGCTCGGTCCCTACGAACTGACCGGTGATCCGAACGTCATGCGGCTGCTCGATGAGCTGCTCGCCGAGTTCGTCGCGCAAGGTCGCATGAAGTTGCCCGGTTCGGTCTACAAGCCCTGCTACCGCCTGGTCGCGTAACATAACGCTTCGCGCGCAGCGGCGTGGCGCCCGCCACATGAGATACCTGTCCCAGCGTCTGCGATGTGCGACGGCGTTGTGACCCAGTTCCTTAGGGTTCCCGCCCCAACTCCGTACGCTGCTCTGCAACTACTTTAGGAGTTGCTTTATGAGCTCAGCAGACAGACCGAGGGGCGACCCTCTGCCGGACCCCCCCGAGGCCGCCGCACTGGTACCCCCGCTCGCCCCGCCGCTCGTCGGCAGCGAAGAGTACGGTTCGTGGCTGGATCGCATGCAGCGCGCGCGGACACGGCACGCGGCGATCACGCGCAATCTCTACACCTGGTCCAACTACAAGAACTGGGCTGACCAGGTCAAGGGTTCGTGGGAGCACGAGCCGGAACCGAAACGCAAGTAAGCGCAGGCGAGCGCTTCAGCTGGATTCAGCGAAGCGCTCGGGCAGGTACTCGGAGGCGAAGTCGGAGGCATGGCGCGGGTGGATCGGACTCTCGAGCCACGCGGTCAGCTGCTCCCAGGCCTTGAGGTCCTCGGCGACCTGGGCGGGCTTCATCTCGTGGAGGCCGACGCCCGACTCCGCGGCCCGGATGTAGTTCTGCGAATCGCGCAGGGTGGCCACGACCGGCACACCGAGTGTCTCCAGGAAGCGCAGCAGCCGCTGGTAGACCAGCGTGTTCATTCTCACCCGATTGGCGATCACACCGAGCCGGTTCTCATCGCGCTTGATCTTCGCCACCAGCAGCAGGTCGCGGATACAGCGCGAACAGGCGTGGATGTCGATGTCCGAGGGCAGCACCGGCACCAGGATCTTGTCGGCATGACGGGTGAGTTCGATCATGCCCTGATGCGACAGCGCGGCGGCGGTGTCCACAATCACTTGGGTGGTGTCCGGCGGCGGCCGTAGCTGGAAGGTACGCGTCACACGCGAATCCCGCTCGTGCGCCGAGATCAGATGGACCCGAGGGTAGGACAGATCCCGTTTCGACACCCACCGCCCCGATGACGCCTGCGGGTCATGGTCCATGAGCACCGGCCGCTCCCCCCGCGAGGCAAAGTAACCGGCCAGATTCACGGCGATGGTCGTCTTGCCGGACCCACCCTTGGGGTTCAGAACGACAATGCGCTGCATGGACCCGCAGATTACTTGTGCTGCCGCATAGCCGCAAGCAAGCGTTGCAGTAAATCGTCGCGCAGTGGCGACAAGGGCTGAAGCGCGCAGATGAGAGCTGCGGCACGCCGGTTGTAATCCTGAGTTTGTAGCCTTGTCCCATGGAACGAATGCTGTTGTGGTGGGACGAACTCGATGATCTGGTTGGCCTGGGCCGCTGCCTGGTCGCCCGCGCCGTGATGCGTATGCGCTAAAAACGCGTATCCGGCTTGAAAAATCCGCCGGGATACCCAAGATGCACGCCTGCTCCCCACTTTGACGGCAGGTTTGCGCATGACTGAAAACCAGAAAACCACCCTTGGCTTCCAGGCCGAGGTGAGTCAGCTGCTGCAGCTGATGATCCACTCGCTCTACAGCCACAAGGAAATCTTCCTCCGGGAACTCATTTCCAACGCCTCGGATGCCAACGACCGCCTGCGGTTCGAGGCCATCGCGAATCCGGCGCTGCTCGCCGAGGATACGGCGCTGTCGGTGTGGGTGGAGGGGGATCCGACCACCAAAACCCTCAAGATCCGCGACAACGGCATCGGCATGAGCCGCGAGGAGGCGATCGCCAACCTCGGCACCATCGCCCGCTCGGGCACCGCCGAGTTCTTCAAGTCCCTGTCCGGGGACCAGCAGAAGGACTCGCAGCTGATCGGCCAGTTCGGCGTGGGCTTCTACTCAGCGTTCATCGTCGCCGAGCGCGTGGAGGTCCTCACCCGCAAGGCGGGGCTGCCGGTGAGTGCGGGCGTGCACTGGGAATCCAGCGCCGATGGCCAGTTCACGGTCGAGGATGTGGAGCTGCCCCAGCGCGGTACCACCATCATCCTGCACCTGAAGGATGACACCAAGGAGTTCGCGGACAGCTGGCGGCTGCGCTCGCTGATCCACAAGTACTCCGATCACCTGAGCTTCCCGGTGCTGATGCGCAAGGAAGCGCCGCTTGCCAAGGACGGTAAGCCGGAGGAATCGGCCGAACAGCCCTTCGAGGCCGTCAACCAGGCCCGCGCCCTGTGGACGCGGCCGCGCGCCGAGGTGACCGACGAGGAGTACCAGCAGTTCTTCGAGCATATCGCGCATGATCCGACCGAGCCCCTGGCCTGGAGCCACAACAAGGTCGAAGGCAAGCGCGACTACACGAGCCTGCTCTACCTGCCCGCCCGGGCCCCCTTTGACCTATGGCACCGGGACGCCGCGCGGGGCCTGAAGCTGTACGTGCGCCGCGTCTTCATCATGGACGACGCGGAGCAGTTCCTGCCGCTGTACCTGCGCTTCGTGAAGGGCGTGATCGACTCCAGCGACCTGCCGCTGAACGTCTCGCGCGAGCTGCTCCAGCAGGATGCCGACGTGGAGGCGATGAAGAGCGGGCTGACGCGCCGGGTGCTGGAGCTGCTCTCGCGCCTGGTGAGCGATGAGCCCGAGAAGTACGCGACCTTCTGGAAGGAATTCGGCGCGGTGCTCAAGGAGGGCCTGGCCGAGGACTACGCCAATCGCGACAAGATCCTGCCGCTGCTGCGCTTTGCGAGCACCCACGAGGCCGAGGACAGCCCCACGGTCAGCCTCAAGGACTACGTGAGCCGCATGAAGAGTGGCCAGGAGCGCATCTACTACGTCATCGCCGACAGCGTTGCCGCGGCGCGCAGCAGCCCCCACATCGAGCAGCTGAAGGCGCTCGGGGTCGAGGTGCTGCTGATGTCCGAGCGCGTCGATGAGTGGGTGATGGGCCAGGTCGAGGGCTTCGAGGGCAAGAACTTCAAGGACGCCGCCCGCGGCGACCTGGAACTGGGGGGGCTCGCGCCTGCGGCCGAGAAGGAGAAGGCGCAGGAGCAGAGCAAGGAGCACGAAGGGCTCCTGAAGCGCGTCAAGGACACCCTCGGTGAGCGTGTCGCCGAAGTGCGCGTGGCCTCGCGCCTGACCGACTCGCCCTCCTGCCTGGTGCTCGGCGAGCGGGACTTGGGATCTGCCATGCGGCGCATCCTCGAGGCCCAGGGCCAGAAGATCCCCGAGACCAAGCCCACCCTGGAGCTCAACGTCGAGCATCCCATCGTGCGCCATCTGGAGGCGGTCAAAGAGGACGCCGAGTTCGGCGAGCTGGCGCAGCTGCTGTACGACCAGGCCGCGCTGTCCGAGGGCGGGCAGCTCGTCAATCCGGCCGACTACGTGCGGCGTTTGAATCGCCTGCTGGTGCGACTCGCCGTACCGGCATGATGCGGGGCGTGACGTTCGCGGCCGAAAGCCTGGTGCTGCCGGGACCGGCGGGTGACCTGGAGGTCCGCCTGGACCTGCCCGAAGCCGGCCCGGGCCGGGATCCGGCTGCGCCGGTGGCCTTCGCCGTGGTCTGTCACCCACATCCGCTCTACGGCGGCACGCTGACCAACAAGGTGGTCCACACCCTCGCGCGCAGCTTCAATGATGCCGGCATGCCCGCCCTGCGCTTCAACTTTCGCGGCGTGGGCGCGAGCGCAGGCACCCACGATGAGGGCCGCGGCGAGGTGCACGATGCGCTCGCGGTGGTGCGCCATGGCCGCGAACGCTGGCCGCGGGCACAGCTGTGGCTGGCGGGATTCTCGTTCGGGGCGGCGGTGGCGGTGCGGGCCAGCAGCGAGGCCCAGCCGGCCGGACTGGTGGCGGTTGCACCCGCGGTGGACCGGATCGATATCGGGGCGGTGACGCCCACGTGTCCCTGGCTGGTGCTGCTGGGGGACGCCGATGATGTGGTGGTGCCGGCGCGGATGCTGGAATGGGCCCGGGGCTTGCAGCCGCAGCCCGCCGTCCAGGTCATGGCTGGAGCGGGTCACTATTTCCATGGCCGTCTGCCGGATCTGCGCGATGCGGTGACGGCCTTTCTAAATCAAAGGCCCGGGGAAACTTAGAAAGCCTACCCGGGCCGTTTGAATTCGATCACCCGATCAGGTGGATCAGGAATTCACCATGCTCTTCAGGCTCTTCAGCGGCAGCACGCGCACTTTCTTGCTCGCGGGCTTCGCCTTGAACGTCATCTTCTCGCCAGTGAACGGATTCACGCCCTCACGCGCCTTCGTGGCGGGCTTCTTGACGACCTTCAGCTTGAGAAGCCCGGGCATCGTGAACAGACCGTTGCTGCGCAGGCTCTTCTTGATCACGCCACTCAGTGAATCGAACACGCCGCTGACCTGCTTGCGGGACAGTGAAGTGTCCTTCGAAATCTGAGTCAGGATCTCCGACTTGGTCGGTGCGCCACCCTTTTTCGCCATGTTTTGCTACTCCTCCAACGTTGTAACCGAAGCGCGCGCGGACTGCACGCGCATAACGAATCGCGCCGAAAAATAGCACATGGGGACACATTCGCAAGCTATTTCTGTTGTGCTGGTGCGCTTGAAGTGCCTTTTTTTTCAGCGTTTGCGTGTGCGCGCCGACTGTGCGTGGGCGCACCGGCATCGCGCATGCGTCCCGATCGCCGCACATTTCGAGGCTCCGCAGCAGCTGCGCACAACTCACTGCTGCGACAGCACCACATCGCAAGTGGCTGTTTTCCTCGTACTTTAGCGCACGCGTTGACGGCTCAAGAGCGCAGCAGGATCAACAGTGCCTGGATCAGCAGGCCCGCCCACAGCGGTGACAGGTCAAGACCTGCGATGGGTGGAATGATCCGCCGGATCGGCGCGAGGACGGGCTCGCACAAACTTGCGAGCAGCGGCTGCATCGGTGAGTAGGCGCCCTGCGCGATGAGGCTCATCAGGGCATAGAGGAAGATGGCGTAGAAATACAACCACAGCACCGAGGTGGCGAGCTCGAGCGCCGTACCCCGCAGCAACAGCAGCAGCGGCGGTACGCCGAAGCCGCGCACCACGTTCATCAGGATCACGTCGGCCACGGCCACGATGAGCACGGCGACCACGGAGGCCGTGTCGACCTTGTTGATCGGCGGCAGGATCCGCCGCAGCGGCATGATCAGGGGGTTGGTGACCTTGACCACGGCCTGCGCGACCGGATTGCGGAAGTCCGACCGCGACCACTGCATCAGCAGTCGCAGCAGCACCACGTACAGGGCCAGGGACAGGACTGCATCGACCAGGAAATAAATCGCATTCACTTAAGCTTCAATCCCCAAACTTCGCTGCCAGGTCGCGACTGCGCTGGGTGGCGGCATGCACGGCGCGGGCCACGATGCCGTTCAGATCCGCCGCGGCGAAGGCGCCGAGCGCCGCCTCGGTGGTGCCGCCCTTGGAGGTGACCTCCTGGCGCATGCGCACGAGATCACCGTCCGATGCGTGGGCCAGCGCGCCCGCACCGTGCAGCGTGCCTACCGCAAGCTGACGTGCCGCATCAGGCTCGAGTCCCTCGGCGATGGCCGCCTGCATCATCAGCTCAGCCAGCAGAAAGAAATAGGCGGGACCGCTGCCGGAAAGCGCGGTGACCACGTCCAGGTCGGACTCGCGGCCGACCCACACGACCTCACCCGCGGCGCTCATTACCGCGGTGGCGAGCGCGCGCTGCGGGGCGGTCACATCGGCCGCCGCGTACACCGCGCTGACCCCGGCGCCGAGCAGCGCGGGACGATTGGGCATGGTGCGGATCACGGGTACGCCGGGGCCCGCCCAGCGCTGCAGCGAGGCGACCTGGATCCCGGCCGCGATCGACAGCAGCACCGGGTGCGTGCCTTGCAGCGCCGGTGCGAGCGCGCCGAGCACTTTGCCGGCTTCCTGGGGCTTCACGGCGAGGATGACCAGCGCGCAGCCGGCGATCGCCGCCTGGTTGTCGGCGCTCACCGCGATGTTGAAATCCGCCGCCAGCTGCAGGCGGGC